>VFQM010002704.1_pt1 | contig 12480 bp, 12 predicted proteins | sample 3512391 | NCBI WGS metagenome assembly VFQM01 (sample SAMN10412369, study PRJNA504923) | tailings metagenome | isolation source: Replicate 1 from Balatoc abandoned mine | place: Philippines
GTGCGCTTCGTCGCCCACCTCGACCTGCCGAAGAGCATCGAGGCCTACTACCAGGAAACCGGCCGTGCCGGCCGCGACGGCGAGCCTTCGGAAGCCTGGATGGCCTACGGCCTGCAGGATGTCGTGCTGCAGCGCTCGCGCATCGACGAATCGAACGCGCCCCCCGAGCAGAAGCGGCTCGAAGCGCAGAAGCTCAACGCCCTGCTCGCCTACTGCGAGGCGCCGCGCTGCCGCCGTGTCGTGCTGCTCGACTATTTCGGCGAGAAGCATGAAGCCTGCGGCAACTGCGACGTCTGCCTCGACACGCCCGAGCTGTTCGACGGCACCGTCGTCGCGCAGAAGGCATTGTCCGCCGTGTACCGCACCGGCCAGCGCTTCGGGGCACTGCACGTGATCGACGTGCTGCGCGGCAAGAAGAGCGACAAGGCTGCGCAGTGGGGCCATGACCAGCTCTCGGTCTTTGGCATCGGTGCCGAGCTTGACGATGCCGAATGGCGCGCCGTGATCCGCCAGCTGGTCGCTGCCGGCATGCTGCATGCCGACCTTGCCGAACACGGTGCGCTGAAGCTGACCGAAGAGGCACGTCCGGTGCTGAAGGGCGAGCAGGCGCTGGAACTGCGCCGGCATGTCGTCAGGAAGGGGACAAAATCAGCGAAGAAGGCAAAGGCCGCGACGCTCGTCGCCGACCTCTCGGCCGAAGATGCGGCACTGTTCGAAACCCTGCGCCAGTGGCGTGCCGATACCGCCCGCGAACAGGGTGTGCCGGCCTACGTGATCCTGCACGACCGCACGCTCCGGGAACTCGCCGAAATGCGCCCGACGACGCGCGGGCATCTGGCGATGGTCAGCGGCATCGGTGCCGCCAAGATCGAGCATTACGGCGAGGAACTGCTGGCGCTGATCGCCGGGCGATGAACCGCCACGCTCACCGTTCACGCCGGTCGATGCACATGCAAAGACGACGGCATTCCCCTCGCATGGGAGCGAAAAACGGAAGCTGCGCCTATAATGCAAACGGTATTCCGGAATACTGACTTTTGGCGTGCATCCAGTGACATCCCCGGACACGTGCCAGGAATGCAAAATCACGAATCCGGAGCAATCGATGCATCGGGAGGTCCTAATGTCCAACAACAGCATTGAACTGCACGACAAATTCCTCTTCACGCTGGAATGGCTGCTGGCAGTCACCAAGCGCTATTCAACGCAGGTCCACTTCGACCTTGTGCACATCCATTTCAGCAATCCCGGGGTGCTTGGCGACACCTTCGGTGCCCAGGAAGCCGCACGACGGCTCGACGAGATTCTCGACATCCTGCGCAATGCGTTTCGCAAGACCGATCTCGTCGCGCGTGACGGCGTCGACTTCTGGGTGCTGGTTCCCTACACGCCGAGCGATGGCAGGATTGCCGACAAGGTCAGGGATGTCATCGATGCCACCTCGCGTACGGGACTGCAGATCGTCGAACGAGACATCTCATTTTTCTCGCTGCCCTTCGAGACCCCGGAGCTCCATCCCAATTGCTCGGCCAGTGAGTTCCTCGCCTACCTGAAGAAAAACCACATCCGGCTCGCCAGACAGGAAGTCTCGATTTCCCCCGAGGAATGAGCCGAAACCGAAAATCAAGAAAAATGGCCACGGAAGAATCCGTGGCCATTTTTTCTGGCGGGCACGACCGGAATGTCAGTGATGCCGCTGGCCGCTGCGGTGGCCGGGCTTGGCGGCAGGCGCTGCTTCCGGTTTGCTGCCCGAACGACGACCGCGATTGCCATTCTGCGGCCGGGCATTTTTCTGACCTTGCGGCTGCGCGGCTTTCTGGCGCTGCCCCTGCCCGCCACCACCACGCTTCGGTGGCGGATTGGCCGATTCTGTTGCGGTCGGCTCGAAGCCGGGCAGCGTCAGTTTTTCCAGGTCGCGCTTGATCAGTTTTTCGATGTCACGCAGATAGGCGCGCTCATCGGCACAGACGAGCGAAAGAGCCTCGCCTTCCATGCCGGCACGACCGGTACGTCCGATCCGGTGCACATAGTCCTCGGCAACATTGGGCAGCTCGAAGTTGATGACGTGGGGCAGCGCATCGATATCCAGGCCACGGGCTGCAATGTCGGTGGCAACCAGCGCCACCAGCTTGCCGTCCTTGAAATCGTTCAGCGCACGAACGCGCGCGCCCTGACTCTTGTCTCCGTGCAGCGCGGCCGAACGTATGCCAGCCTTGTCGAGCTTGCGTGCCAGCGCATCGGCACCATACTTGGTCCGCGTAAACACCAGCACCTGGTTCCAGCCGTGCGTCTCGAACAGATGCACCAGCAGATCCCGTTTCTGTTCGCGGTCGACGTGGATGACGCGCTGCGTCACCGATTCCGCCGCCGTATTGCGACGTGCGACCTCGACGCTGACGGGGTCGTGCAGGAAGGTCTGCGCCAGATCGCGGATCTCGTCGGAGAAGGTTGCCGAGAAAAGCAGGCTCTGCTTCTTTTTTGGCATGACTGAGAGGATCTTGCGGATATCGCGGATGAAGCCCATGTCCAGCATGCGGTCGGCTTCGTCGAGTACCAGAATCTCCACGGCAGAAAGATCGACGGTCTTCTGCTGCATGTGATCCATCAGCCGTCCCGGTGTTGCGACGAGAATGTCGACACCACGCGCCAGCGCCTGGATCTGCGGATTCATGCCTACGCCGCCGAAGACAGCCAGCGACTTCAGCGGCAGGTGCGCGCCATAGGTACGCACGCTTTCCTCGACCTGCATCGCCAGTTCGCGCGTCGGCGTCAACACCAGCGTTCGCGGCTGTTTCGGACGGGAGCGCCCCTTGGCCAGCAATTCGAGGATGGGCAGGGTGAAGCCGGCCGTCTTGCCGGTTCCGGTCTGGGCACAAGCCATCAGGTCGCGGCCGGTGAGCACTACGGGAATGGCCTGGGCCTGGATCGGTGTGGGCGTGTCGTAACCCTGTGCGGCAACGGCGCGCAGGATCCCGGCCGACAGGCCGAGTTCGGTGAATTTCATGTTGGCTCCGGAAACCTGCCGCACGCTCGCGAGCGCATCAGTCGGGGCAGGCAGAATCGGATGGGAGAAGTGACATGCCGGGACTGACGAACGGCATGGGGGAAAGGCGCGCAGTCTAGCATGAAAGGCCCGTAGACATCGTCGCCATCGCTCCTGCCTGGCCGATCAGGCGCTGCTCAATCACGGCCAATCTTCAATAATCGAAATTCGATTATTATGGGCCGACACTGCCAGCGACCAGAATGAGACGATGACCGACACCATCAGGACTGACCGCAGCCCCTGGGCTGTCTTTCTGATCTTTCTCCGGTTGGGCCTGACCTCCTTCGGCGGCCCGATCGCCCACCTTGGCTACTTCCGCGAGGAATTCGTGATCCGGCGGCAGTGGCTGACCGAGCGCAGCTATGCGGATCTGGTTGCCCTCTGTCAGTTCCTGCCGGGACCGGCCAGCAGTCAAGTCGGCATCGCGCTCGGACTGTTCCGCTCCGGCTACGCCGGAGCGTTTGCGGCATGGGCAGGCTTTACGTTGCCGTCGGCAATCGCGTTGATCCTTTTTGCACAGGGCATTGCCAGTTACGGCGATGCGATGCCGTCAGGCGTGCTGCACGGGTTGAAGGTGGTCGCGGTTGCCGTAGTCGCGCAGGCGGTCTGGGGAATGGCTCGCAATCTCTGCCCGGACGTACCGCGCATCACCCTCATGGTGGCAGCGAGCTGCTTCATGCTTCTGGTGCCATCAGCGAGGGGGCAAGTGGGCATCATCGTCATTGCAGCGGTCATTGGTCTGTTGCTGCTAAAGCCCCACCAGGAGGGAGTGCATGACCCGCTGCCGATTTCCATGCAGCGTCGTACGGCGCTGTGCTGGCTGACGCTGTTCTTTGCGTTGCTGACTGGTTTGCCGCTATTGACAGCCCTCTTCCCGAATCAAGCGCTGTCGATGGTCGATGCCTTCTACCGTGCCGGGTCGCTGGTTTTCGGTGGTGGGCATGTCGTACTGCCACTGCTGCAAGCAGAGGTCGTACCGACTGGCTGGGTCAGCAATGACGCATTTCTGGCGGGCTATGGCGCGACACAGGCCGTCCCTGGCCCTCTGTTTACCTTTGCGGCGTTTCTTGGTGCATCGACGAACCAGGCCCCGTCCGGCTGGCTGGGTGGCCTGATCTGCCTGCTGGCGATCTTTGCACCATCCTTCCTGCTGGTCGCGGGAACGCTGCCCTTCTGGGAAGACCTGCGCCGCAACGCCCGCACGCAGGCGGCGTTGTCCGGCGTCAATGCAGCCGTGGTCGGCTTGCTGCTGGCGGCCCTCTATCAACCGGTATCGACAAGCGCAATTCGTGCACCGCAAGACTTCGGCCTCGCCCTTGTGGCGCTGCTCGCCCTGATGTTCTGGAGGTTACCGCCGTGGCTCGTCGTAGTTGGCAGCGGTGTCGCCGGGTGGTTATTGAGTGCCGTTCCGTGAGGCACGAAGAATGACCGACAAAGACCTGTACGGGGGGCTGATCCGTTTGCACATCCTGCATCATGCAGCCGAAGCGCCGATCTTCGGTCTGGGAATCATCGAGGAACTTCGACGTCACGGTTATGAGATCAGTGCGGGCACCCTTTATCCGATGCTGCACGGTCTCGAGAAGAAGGGGTATCTGGTGTCGCGGCTCGAGCGCACCGGCCGACGCGATCGGCGGGTGTATGAGATCACTGGGCAAGGGAGGGTTGCACTGATTGACGCAAAAGCCAGGGTCAAGGAACTGTTCGGAGAACTGATCGAAGGCAAATAGTGCAGCCATGCGCTTCTGCGCAGTCAGCTTCAGAATCGCGCACGACGATCACGCCGTGAGCCTTTATTTCTTCCAATGACCCTTTAATTCAGTCGGATTTTCAGTAAAGATGTGGGCTCCCCCAACGAAGTGGAGCCCGAAAAAATGAAAATGATTATCTGGGTTCTGTGGCCGGCATTCGCTGCCGCAGGTATCGCCGAAGTGATCTTCTTCACCCTGATCGATCCGCAGCAGCTCTACCTGCTCGGCGAACCGATCAACGTCTCGCCGATGACCACCTACTCGATCGGCTTCCTGCTTTTCTGGCTTGTTTGCGCCGGCGCCAGCCTGATGACCTATTTCATGCTGCCGGCAGACGTCAAGGCTGCGCTGAGCCGCCACGCGGACGAGCATCCCGATCTGACCCGGCGCGGCAAGCCGCGTCCGGCTCAGTGATCACGCAAGCGACAAGCCGCGATCCAGGTCGCGCTGCAGGTCGCTGACCGCTTCCAGGCCGACCGCAACGCGCAGCAGCCCCTCGCTGATTCCCGCAGCAGCGCGGGCTTCGGCGCTGATGCGCCCGTGTGTGGTCGATGCCGGGTGCGTCAGCGTGGTCTTCGTGTCGCCGAGATTGGCCGTGATCGACAGCAGTCTGCAGGAATCAACCACACGCCATGCCTCGGCACGCCCGCCCTTGACTTCGAACGAGACGATCGCGCCCCCCCCGGTCTGCTGACGCATCGCAAGTGCATGCTGCGGATGCGAGGCAAGGCCCGGATAGAACACACGAGCGACCTGCGGGTGTGCTTCCAGCCACTGTGCCAGCTGCATGGCGCGGGCCGACTGCGCCTCCATGCGGATCTGCAAGGTTTCCAACCCCTTCAGCAGGATCCAGGCATTGAAGGCCGACAGCGTCGGCCCTGCCGTGCGCAGGAACTTGAAGACTTCATCGGTATATTTCTTCGGGCCGGCGACCGCGCCGCCAAGGACGCGCCCCTGGCCATCGAGATATTTCGTCGCCGAATGCACGACGAGGTCAGCCCCAAGATCAAGCGGACGCTGCAGGATCGGGGTGCAGAAGCAGTTGTCGACGGCGACAAGGATGTTGCGCGCATGCGCAACGTCGCACAGCGCCTTGATATCGGCGATTTCGGTCAGCGGATTCGATGGCGTCTCGAGGAAGAACAGCCTTGTATTCGGCCGGATCGCCGCGTCCCAGGCGGCGACATCGGTCTGCGGCACACAGGTCGTCTCGATGCCAAAACGCGAGAAGATGTTGTTGAACAACTGCAGCGTGGCACCGAACAGGCTGTTGGAGGCGACGATGTGATCGCCGGCCTTGAGGTGGGCCATCACCAGCGAGAGGATTGCCGACATGCCGCTCGCCGTCGCCACTGCGGCTTCCGCACCTTCAAGTGCGGCCAGTCGCTCCTGAAAGGCATTGACGGTCGGGTTGGTGAAGCGTGAATAGACACAGCCCTCCTCCTCGCCGGAGAAGCGGGCCGCAGCCTGCGCTGCGCTGTCGAAGACGAAGCTCGACGTGAGGTAGAGCGCCTCGGAATGCTCGTTGAACTGGCTGCGTGCCGTACCTTCGCGTACGGCGAGCGTTTCCGGCTGGTACTTTTGCTCGGCCATTGTCGTCCGCCTTGTCCCTTTTATTCCGCCACCAGATTCAGGTGCATCTGCTGCGAAGCGCCACCGTCTTCGCTTTCCTTCTTCGGCGCACCGTTGCGTGCAGCCTCGATCTCGTCCAGATACTCCGGACTGATGTCTCCGGTAACGTAGCAACCGTCGAAGCACGATGCGTCGAAGGCGGACAGGCGGCCATCGGACAGCTCCCGGACGGAAGCCTTGAGCGATTCGATGTCCTGATAGACCAGCGCGTCGGCACCGATTTCCCGGGCGATTTCCTCGTCACTGCGATCGGTCGCGATCAGTTCGCCACGCGTCGGCATGTCGATCCCGTAGACGTTGGGGAAACGGACCGGTGGCGCAGCCGAGGCAAAATAGACCTTGAGCGCACCAGCGGCACGGGCCATCTCGACGATCTCGCGGCTCGTGGTGCCGCGCACGATCGAATCGTCGACCAGCAGCACCCGCTTGCCACGGAATTCCTCGCCGACGGTGTTGAGCTTCTGGCGCACCGATTTCCTGCGCGTCGACTGGCCGGGCATGATGAAGGTGCGGCCGATGTAGCGGTTCTTGACGAAGCCTTCGCGATAGGGGATGCCCAGCGTCTGCGCCAGTTCCATGGCGGACGGACGGGACGAATCCGGAATCGGGATGACGACATCGATCTCGCCGACCGGAATGTTCGCCTTCACCTTCTCGGCGAGGTGCTCGCCCATGCGCAGCCGGGTTTCGTAGACCGACACGCCGTCGATCACCGAATCCGGACGGGCCAGGTAGACGTACTCGAAGATGCACGGCGAGTAGACCGGCTGTTGCGCGCACTGGCGGATGTGCAACTGGTGGTCGAGGCTGATGAAGATCGCCTCGCCCGGCTCGACATCGCGCTCGACGGTGAAGCCAAGCGTATCGAGCGCCACCGACTCGGAGGCGACGAGGTACTCGGTTCCTTCCGGCGTTTCGTTGGAGCCATAGACCATCGGCCGGATGCCATGCGGATCGCGGAAAGCCAGAAGCCCGTAGCCGGCAATGATGGCGACCACGGCATAGGCACCGCGGCAGCGACGATGAACACCGGCCACCGCCTGGAAGATGCTGTCGACGTCGAGTTCGAAGCCATGCGCGCACGATTGCAGCTCGTGGGCCAGAACATTGAGCAGCACTTCCGAATCGGAATTGGTGTTGATGTGCCGGCGATCGAGCCGGAACATCTCTTCCTGCAGCTGCTCGGTATTCGTCAGGTTGCCGTTATGGCCGAGGACGATGCCGAACGGCGAATTCACGTAGAACGGCTGTGCCTCGGCGAAGTTGTACGCCGAACCGGCGGTCGGGTAGCGCACGTGGCCGATGCCGATATTACCCGGCAGCGCACGCATGTTGCGCGTGCGGAAGACGTCGCGAACGAGGCCCGGCCCCTTGTGCATGTGGAAGGTGTTCCCTTCCGCAGTGGCGATCCCCGCAGCATCCTGGCCGCGGTGCTGCAGCACCATCAGGCCGTCGTAGAGCAACTGGTTGACCGGGGAACTTGCGACAACACCGAGAATTCCGCACATCTTCGTGGTTTCCTACCTGATTGCTACCTGAATCGAATCCGTTTTGCCGCCTCCGGCGGCAGCCAGGGCTTGCTTGCCACAACAGCAGTTTCCAGCGGCGGCGCCAGCCGTGCCTGCGCCCACCAGGGCTGTTTCGGTGCCGACGTCATCCCGCCGACGGCAACCAGCACCAACACGATCAGCAACCCGCGGGCAACGCCGAACAGGACACCGAACACGCGGTCCACCGCCGTCAGGCCAAGCGCCTTGAGCAGGCCGCGCACGGCCAGCCGCACCAGCGCCAGCACGATCAGCACGCCAATGAACACCGCCGCGTAACCGGCCAGCACCCGCAAGCCCGGATCGGCAATGGCCGTGATCAGGGCGCCGATTTCCGGCCCGAACTGCCACGCGGCCAGTGCCGCAAGAACCCAGGCCAGCAAGGCCAGCACTTCGCCGATCAACCCGCGCCACAGGCCGAGGGCCAGCGAGGCCAGCAGGATGACGATCACTGCGTAATCGAATGCTGTCATCGACCAGCACCCGGGCTCACTGCTTCAAGGCAACGACGCCATTGACCCCGATGCGCTTCATGCGATCCAGCGCCTTTTCGGCAGCTTCGCGACTCGGGAAGGGGCCGGCACGAACCCGTGTCTTCATGCCCTGCGGCGACTCGAGCGCTTCCGTATAGACCTTGATGCCAAGCTCACCGAGCTTGGTCTGCAACTGCTTGACGTTGGCCGGGTTGGCAAAGGCACCGATCAGGATCACATGCTGCTCGGCTGCGGCAGTGGCAGCCGGGGCAGCCGCAGCCGGGGCAGCCGCAGCCGGCTTGCCGGCGAGAATCGCGGCGGCGCGACGGGAGTCATCCGCACCGGCGCCGGCCTTGTCCTGCTGCGCGGGTTTCTCGGGTGCCTTTTCTGCTGGCTTGGCAGCAGGTTTCGCCGGCAATGCAGGCTTTTCCTGGGGTTTGGCCGCTGCTTGCTCTGTGGATTTTTCGGCCACCTTCTCGACGGATTTCTCGGCCATCGCCGGTGCAGGCTTTTCGGCTACAGGCTTCTCGGCAGGTTTTTCCGGCAGTTTTTCCACCGGCTTTTCTGCCGGTCTGTCAGCCGGTTTCGCGGCCAGGGCTTTGGGATTGAAGGCCGGAGCCTGTTCCTGCCCGGGGATGCGAATCTCGACGTCGGCAACCGGCGCCTGAGGGCTTGGATCCATGACCATCGGCAGAACGACTGCCGCCAACACCGCCAGAGCGATCGCACCGACGAGACGGCGACGGGCCCGCTTCTTCAGCGGCAACTGGGCGTCGGCTTCCTGCATCGACATCAGGTACGTTCCTTGAGAGCGCGCATGACGGCCGCCACGGTGTAGAAGGATCCAAAGGCGAGGATTCTATCATCTTCACCGGCAGCTTTCCTCGCCGAAGCGAAGGCCGCAGCGGGGTCGCCACAGAGGCTGACCTGACCGCCAAGCCCGCCACTGGCGATGGCCTCGGCCAGCTGCTCCGCCTTCGCACCGCGTGGACCATCGAGCGTCGCCAGATGCCAGTGATCGACCTTGCCGGCAAGCGCGGCGAGCGCGCCGCCGATGTCCTTGTCGGCGAGCATGCCGACGACCGCGTGCGTCTTCGCGTAGAAGCCCATGTCGCCGAGATTGGATGCCAGAACGGCGACCGCCTGCGGGTTATGGGCGACGTCGAGCACCACGGCCGGCTTGCCGGGAACGAGCTGGAAGCGGCCGGCGAGCTCGATCTCGATCAGCCCGCGACGCACAGACTGCATGTCGACCGGCAGCTTCGCCTTCACCGCATCGAGGGCGGCCAGCGCCGCCGAGGCGTTGGCCAGCTGCTGCATGCCGCGGATGCCGGGGTTGGCCAGCCCGCCGCGGCGGAGGTTGTTCTGCCCCCACCAGGTCCATTGCGTCTTGTCGCCGAAATAGCCGAAGTCGCGGCCGATCAGCTGCAGGTCGGCGCCGATCGCCGTTGCGTGGTCGACGAGCGACTGCGGCGGCTTGGCATCGGCGCAGATCGCCGGTTTGCCGGCGCGGAAGATGCCGGCCTTCTCGCGGCCGATGCTCTCGCGGTCGGGGCCGAGCCAGTCGGTGTGGTCGAGCGCGACGCCGGTGACCACCGACACGTCGGGCTCGTAGACGTTCACTGCGTCGAGCCGGCCGCCGAGGCCGACTTCGAGGATGGCGACATCGACATTGGCGGCGGCGAACACTTCCCACGCCGCCAGCGTGCCGAACTCGAAGTAGGTCAGCGCCACGTTGCCGGCGGTGACGCGTGCCGCCTCGACGCGCGCGAAGGCGTCGCACAGCGGCGCGTCGGCGACCGGTTCACGGTCGAGGCGCACGCGCTCGTTATAGGCCAGGAGGTGCGGCGATGCGTAGCAGCCGGTGCGGTAGCCCGAGTACGACAGGATGTGTTCGAGGTAGGCGCAGGTCGAGCCCTTGCCGTTGGTGCCGCCGACGATGATCACCGGGCAGCTTTCGCGCTGGCCGCGCTGTTGGCCCAGTTCGGCCTTGACGCGCGCTACGCGGTCGAGCCCCAGCTCGATCCCGGCCTGCCCTTTCGGGTGCAGGGATTCGAGGTGGGCCAGCCAGTCTGCGAGTGATCTCAAGCGTAACGCCGGTTCAAGCGGCGGCAGGGAGCTTCTGCAGCAGCGCCAGCAGCTGGGCCAGCGTCGCCTTCATCTCGCGGCGGTCGACGATCATGTCGATGGCGCCCTTCTCGAGCAGGAACTCGGAACGCTGGAAACCTTCCGGCAGCTTCTCGCGCACCGTCTGCTCGATCACGCGCGGGCCGGCGAAGCCGATCAGCGCGTTCGGCTCGGCGATGACGATGTCGCCGACGAAGGCGAACGATGCCGAGACGCCGCCCATGGTCGGGTCGGTGAGAATCGAGATGAACGGCAGCTGACGCTCGGAGAGCTTGGTCAGCGCGGCCGTGGTCTTGGCCATCTGCATCAGCGAGAAAAGGCCTTCCTGCATGCGAGCGCCACCGGAGGCGGTGACACAGATGAAGGGCAGGTTGTTCTCGACCGCGACGCGAACGCCGCGCACGAAGCGCTCGCCGAGCACCGAGCCCATCGAGCCGCCCATGAAGTCGAACTCGAAGGCCGAGGCGACCACCGGGATGGTGTTGATCGCACCCTGCATGACCACCAGCGAATCGGTCTCGCCACTGGTGTCGCAGGCGTCGGCGAGACGCTCGGGGTAGCGGCGGCTATCCTTGAATTTCAGCGTGTCGACCGGCAGCACTTCCTCGCCGATCTCGTAGCGGCCTTCCTCGTCGAGCAGCAGTTCAAGGCGCGCGCGCGCCTTGACGCGGTTGTGGTGGCCGCACTTCGGGCAGACGTTGAGGTTGTTCTCGAGATCGGTCGCGTAGAGCACCGCCTCGCAGGACGGGCACTTGCTCCACAGCCCCTCGGGCAGCGACGACTTGCGCGCGGCGCCCGGTTCGTTGCGCTTGATCTTCGGCGGCAGCAGTTTGTTCAGCCAGCTCATTTCATTCCTCTCAAAGCTTGTGCAGAAATCGTAGCGAGCGGTCCGAGTGCGAGGCGGGCGGAGCGCAGCGACGAGACATATCAATCGGATAGGCGAGGAGCGAGCACCGCCCAACGAAGCAATCGGATCGCGCAGTAGATTTATTCACAAGCGTTCAGGCGGCGTCCATGCCGGCACGAATGCCGGCGACCAGCGCCTTTACGTTGGCGCACGCGGTTTCCGGCGTACTCTTTTCGATTTCTTCGATGATGCGGCTGCCGATGACGACAGCGTCGGCGATGCGGGCGATGCGCGCGGCAGTCTCGGCGTCGCGGATGCCGAAACCGACGCCGACCGGCAGTCCGGTCTTCTCGCGGATCGCCGGCAGGCGGGCAGCGACGGCATCGACGTCGAGTGCCGCCGAGCCGGTAACTCCCTTCAGCGAGACGTAATAGACGTAGCCGCTGGCGACCTTGGCGGCACCGGCAATGCGCTCCTCGGTCGAGGTCGGCGCCAACAGGAAGATCGGATCGAGGCCGTACTGCTTCATCGCCGCCGAAAACTCGGCACTCTCCTCGGGCGGGTAGTCGACGACGAGCACGCCATCGACGCCAGCATCCGCAGCCGCAGCGCCGAAACGATCGACGCCCATCGCTTCGATCGGATTGGCGTAGCCCATCAGCACCAGCGGCGTCTCGGCATTCGTCTTGCGGAACTCGGCAACGATGGCGAGCACCTTGCGCATCGTCATGCCCTTGGCCAGCGCGCGCTCGGAGGCGCGCTGGATGGTCGGGCCATCGGCCATCGGGTCGGAGAACGGCACACCGAGCTCAATCACGTCGGCACCAGCTTCGACCAGCGCGTGCAGGAGCGGCACGGTCAGCGCGGCATCGGGATCGCCGCAGGTAATGAACGGAATCAGCGCCTTGCGGCCCTGCGCCTTGAGGCGCTCGAAACTTGATTTGATACGGGACATTCGTAGGGCCCTGTCAGAACTTGATGCCGGACTTTTCAGCGACGGTGTGCATGTCCTTGTCGCCGCGACCGGAGAGGTTGACCAGCAGGACTTTGTCCTTGG
>VFQM010002705.1_pt1 | contig 12477 bp, 13 predicted proteins | sample 3512391 | NCBI WGS metagenome assembly VFQM01 (sample SAMN10412369, study PRJNA504923) | tailings metagenome | isolation source: Replicate 1 from Balatoc abandoned mine | place: Philippines
ATTTGTTCGCGCTTGCAAAAAGCTGCCAGATTGACGGTGAGTTTTATTTCTTTACTTGTGAATGTGGTGAGCCTGGTTGCGCAGGGATTCGTCACGGAGTAACTGTCATTCACTCATCAAACAAAATCACATGGCATTTGATGAATGAAGGCTTAAATCAGCAGTTTGAATTTGATCCGGCATCCTATCAAAACGCAGTTGACCAAATCATTCTTCAGCAAAAAGCACTTTATAAAAAACATCAATATTCAATTCAGTTGCGGATATATGGGCAACGATGGGAAGATTTGATGGTATTGGATACGCAAGTATTTTCTGATCGTCAGGCGCTTCCTGCAAGGCGCCTAGTAGCCAAGCATGTTGTAATTCCTACATATGGGAATGAATTTTTTATCAATGGAATGTATTACAACATCGAAGAGTTATGCCTTCCAAAAAAATTGGTAGATCAATACAAAACTTGGATGCAAAATGCAAAAGATGAGTATAAGCAAAGAGATGCTGTTGATTACAGAATGTTTCTGGCAAAAGGTAATTTATTCATCAGCGCACTACAGCAATATCTCGGTAAAGATTGCATACTTGAATTTTACCCACCAGTACTTGAAGGGCATCCGCCAGATGCACTGGTGAAATTGTTTGAATCCAAGAATGTTTAAAAAAACTGTGTCAGGTGTATATATTGACGCTGGATTTTATGAATCGATTAAATGCCAAGATTTAACCCTGTATTGATATTGAAATTTGTCAGGGCTACTCATGAAAAAATTAGTCTATACCGTTTTTTATGACACTGGAGACTGGGTCTGGGTCAAAGACGCAGACGATGAAACGATGTATGTTGGCAGCTGTGTTACCTTTGGATCTGAGTGGGGCGGTGAACATCCAGTCAGCCAGTTTTTGCTAGACTTTGCTAAAACATGGCTAATCAGCTTGGGAAAGATTTCGTATTGCAGTGAGGATAATGATAAGTTTGATTGGGAGTCTGCCCATCAACAAGGGATTGAAGTTGCTAGAAGGTTGAAAATTGAATTGGGTGGCCAAGCAGATGTGCATTACGTCAGACCCACGGAGGAACCCAGCGACAATCGGGAAGAAGGTTACGAAGTGTTGATTGATGGAAGTGTATTTCCCATCCGACGTTTATGGTGGTGTCCAGTTTGATGAGAGCATACTAACCCCGAAGGTTAAGTAACTAAGAGTTTAAAGTTCTTGATTGCCACACCAAAGGCAAAATTCCCCTATTTTAAAACTTGAGCCAATCAATCGCGGCGACTATAGTTTTCTCTAGCAGTTAAAAAAACTTTTAGGGGGAATCATGAAAATCTCAACACTATTTATCGCCTTGTGCATGCTCGTCCCAACGGTTGCCATGGCTTGCTCATTTAATGCAGACTGTGAACCCGGCAGCCGCTGCGCAAAACCATCTGGCTCAATCTATGGAGTTTGTGTAGGTGGTATCTCACCGGGTAATCGTAACGACAAAGAACCAGTCTACGCCCCTCTGGATTTGAATGGCACTTATGGCAATACCTGTTCATTTAATGCGGATTGTGGCCCGGGTTCAGCATGTGTGAAACAAGGCGGTATTGAGGGTGTTTGCATGCCTAGAAGATAAAACAGCTATTCATACGAAACCGCCGATCATTTAAAGACCATGACAAATTTTTTAACCGCAGATGAACATCATTTCTTGACGCAAGCAGAGCGTCACGACACCGGTGGCTATGACAGTTGGCGAAAGGCGCCGCGGAATAGACCATTTGTCGTGGATATTGATGCTCGCCCCTTAGCCGCGCTGATCAATGCTGCTGCAGTTGGCGTCCGTGTATATGAGTTCATAGCGATACAGCGCCCAGGTGACTTGCTGCATTATTTGTGGGTCACAATTGTTGATCTGGACGACGAGGTGATTCAATCTGTCAAAGATAGTGTTGCCTATCGCAATCCATATGCATTTGATAAAAATGCGCCATTGTCAGGATTATCCTTTGTTGAATTTGATCAATGCTTCATTTGGCAAGGCGATGATACTTACCTTGAAGATGCGTGTTGGCGCAGGCATGTAGAACAACAGTATTGGCGGGATAAACTTTCTGATCTATTTTCGCTTGTATTAAAACTGCAGCAACGTTTGAGAGGCATGGATGATTTTCTGTTGCAGAATGAGATCGGGCTGATTGATGACAAAAAACATCGGCAAGATTTCTTCGCTACAGTGCAGCGTAAATGCATTCTGGACTCTCATAACCTGTCGATAAATACTGACTCTTCAGACTTTTATAAAGTCCTGGCAGCCATGATTGCACAGGATGACGTGCATTCTGTTTCCTGTCCATTCGGCGGGTTAACTATTTGGCGCATTTTAGTAACAGAGCAAATAAAACGCGCTCAGAGGCTAGGGTTACCACCGGATGAGGCGTTTACCCTATATGGCCCTGATACTGGCCTTAATGACTTGCCCGAAAATTGGGGTGGTTACGTGCATATTCCTTATGAGGGAATGTGTGATGGCGATATTGTTTTCCTTCCTGGCTGGCGCGTGTTTCATGCTGAAGAAGCAGGCATTGATGGCAGCCTTGCCCAAACAATGCGTATGCAAGGATGCCGCTACTTGTTTGTGCCTAAGTCGCGTGCATTGGGTGACTTGCCATGCGCTACACGCGAAGAGATCGGTGATTGGGTGCTGTATCGGCAAAAACCTGAAAATCAGCTACTGAAAGACACTACGCTATCAGATTCTCTACAGGCGCAAATCAAGCAAGCCTCAGAACTGATCGCCTCTGCTGACGCCTTGTTAATCACTGCCGGTGCAGGCATGGGGGTAGATTCTGGGTTGCCGGATTTTAGGGGGAACGAAGGATTCTGGAATGCTTATCCAGCCTTGGCGAAGACTAATATCAAATTCTATGACATAGCCTCACCGAATAACTTTAGCGATGATCCCAAGTTGGCCTGGGGATTTTACGGACATCGTCTTCAACTCTATTGCAATACACAGCCGCATGCAGGCTTTGGCAAGTTGCTTAAATTGGCTGCAAATAAGAAACAGGGCTATTTTGTGTTTACCAGCAATGTAGACGGCCAATTCCAGAAGGCAGGGTTTGATCCTAAACGTATCTGTGAATGTCATGGCTCGATTCATCATCTGCAATGCATCAACGGATGCTTGCATTACATTTGGGACGCGGGTGAGTTCACGCCAGAAGTGGATGAAGAGAATTGCCAACTTTTGAATGAGCCGCCTAAATGTAGCTGCTGTGGGGATATTGCACGGCCGAATATCCTGATGTTCAATGATTTTAAATGGGAAGATAGCCGATACAACATACAGCAACAAGCATTAAGTCAATGGCTCGCTCAAGCCAAAAATGTGGTCATCATAGAGTTAGGAGCCGGCAAGGATATTCCTACCGTACGACACTATGGGGAGATGTTAGGTTGGCCGCTGATTCGTATTAACCCGCGTAATTCAGATCTAGGATCATCTTCAGGGGTGAGCCTTCCAATGGGTGCATTGGCAGCTTTAAATGCCATTTATTCTGCACTGAAATGATTATGATAATTTTATATGCGTATTTTGCCGTGGCTGCGTTATTGGCTTGCTGGTTTGGTTTTAACATGCACAACAAGCTTGATCAATATGACTGGCATTATCATCAACCTGATTTTTGGCTAACGCTCATTTTTTGGCCTTTGATAGCTGTATTGAGACCAAGGAAACTATATATGCCTGCATTCAAATATGATCAATTCTGGGGAGATGCAGCTGAGTGTGCAAGGCAGCGGATAAGTTTTATGGAGAATCCACCACCATGCGCCTCAACAGTCGTCTATCGTGCCTTTGGAGATGACAAAGAACGAAACGGCATTTTTTACTTTAGTGCAGCCAATGTTCAGGCAATGGCAGAGCATATGCGTAAAGAGCATACATCACTAGAGGGTATGCATGGCGCTGCACGATGGACATCACTTAGGGATGAATCGCTTGCCGTACCTACAGAAGTGCCAGAATTGCTGGTCAATTTTGATCATATTGCTGAGGAGTTGATTAAAGCTGGGCATGGGCAGGTCTGCTGTTTAGCATGTGAAAAAATTTATTCTGTTTCTGAATTGGAAAGAAAGTCTATTGGTTTTCCTACATCAGGAAGAAGTGGCTGGATTTATGCGAATTTTATTTGTCCAGCGAGACACTCTCTACTCTTGCGGCAAGTGATGCATATCATTAGAAGAATGGCAGATGATTGATGGCCAGCCGAGTATTTGATAATCATCCAATTACACTCTATTCCAATTTGATGGAGTGGTTGCAAGCGCTCAGTATGCGTTCGGCACCTGTTTCGCAATGGATAGCAACGATTATATCTGCGAAAGGGATGCGGGAAGAGGAAGTAAAACGATCTGGATTGTTAAGTTTTCTGTGTGAATTTGATTCAACCGATAAAGTATCAAAAGAGCGCTTAATGGAAGTCGCTGAATATGGCCTAGGTAACTGCCTATTCACGGTTAGAACAGAGCGGTCAACAACTTACCGTCCATCGTTGCAGTCGGCTGCATTTGCCAGAGAGAAGATTCCTGAAAAAATAAGGGATTCTTTTTTTGATGCTGAAATCATTAGCTGTCATAAACTTTCCTCATTCAACTACAGATTAGTAAGACTCAAATTTTGCGACATGTTTGGCAGTGGTGAGAGTTGGTATGTGTTTGATCAGGCTTGGTGTCGATTCAAGCCTAACAAAAGCTATACGAATGCGGTAGATGCAATTGATTTTTTATATACCGTCGCAGCTGACAAGTTCAAAAGTTATTCCAGCAATATTCCACGAAACCTATACGAGCGATATTCATTGTTAGGAAAAAATAGCAGCTATAAGGAGTGGATAATATGTTTGCCGCGCTGGCCAGATGGTTTTGAATCACCCCATTTTGATCTAATGAATGTCATTTTGCATTTGCGAACATCAGAATGGCAAGATGTAAACGGGAAACCATTATTTCTAATTGATGAAGTGCAAAGCGACTGGCATGCACTAGGTCGGGAAAGTGGCTATTACGACTTAGGGGAGGAGGTGGAAAGCTACAGTGATGCTGTACCTGATGCACCATTCAAAAAAGAATGGCATGAATTAGGAATCAAGCTTGCTATCTGGCTGGCTTTAAAAGCTGGATATACCCGCGTGGCTTTTACAAAAGGCAGTGTCCATCAATCACGTTATGGGCAAGATCTGGAGGGATTTCACTTGCTTTATGAACAACTTATTCCGAAAGCGCTTGATAAGTTAGCTACCAAATTTAAGTGCTCTCTGGGATTGGCCAGGATTATGATCACCAAGCCGAAAGATAATATTCGCTATCAGCGTGGAGCTTGCTGGGAAATACACACTAGAGGTCAAGATGCTACAGTCAAAGTAGTTAGAAATGAAGTTGTTGCAATGCGATATTTAGAAAGCCGCGGTGCTAAAGAGCTGGAGGAAGTGCGTGTTTTTGAAATATCAGCAATTCTTGCAGGTATTGTAAAAAATAAGGGTGTGCCAATGTTTGGTTGGTGGTAGATCTGCATAACGTGAAGAACTAATTTTTATGCAAATCTAACACCCAGCTAATCCAATTCTTAGATTTTTAGGGCATAGTTAGGGCAAGTAGGATATATAAAGACAAAAGGCTTACAGTCGTTAAACTGTAAGCCTTTGTTTTATTTGGCGCGCTCTAGATGATGAAATTAAGCAGTGGGAAGAATCAGTATTGATAAAGTGTTCTCTAAGGTGATCCACGCTCCACTGAAGCGATTTTGTAAGTTAATTAGGCGCTCCAGTGACCTAATACCCATTCCCATGTTTGAGTGCCGTAGTTCCAACGCCAGTGTGCTTTTATCCATTTTGTCTTTCCAAGAGGCTGAATAGTTTTCATATTTTGCAGCCTATCTAATGGTTTTGGCGGTTTTGGTGGGTGAATTTTTTTGATTACCATATGGACTCCTAGTTATTAAAACTTTCGTGTTGAAACGTTAGTTGCAAAATAGTTGGTTGCCAATTTGCTGGCAACTAGTTCCATTTGATTTAAATATTGTATTTCCAATTCGTTGTGAAGATGTCCCATCTGAATTAAAGCGGGTGTTACCAATTTGTTGTGAAGATGAACCATCGGAATTGAATCTAGTATTACCAATTTGTGTTGAGCTGCTTCCGTCTGAACCAAACGTTGTGTTCCCAATTTTTTTATAGGATGTTCCATCATCACAGAAAACTGCATTACCAATTGCCTGACAATTACGAGCTTCTGATATTGTCGGTATAAGGGCTGTTACTAATGATGCAACGACAATTATTTTTGAGTGACATTTCATAACATCTCCTAGTTGCTTAAAATTACAGCCTGCTGAGAATATACAAGATTAATTTAAAATTTATTTGAATCAACTTTAATACAACTCCCATAATCAGGAGTCAATGGAACTCCTTTTTTACTGTAAGGGGGATTGTATTCAACTTTAACATGCCCTGTTACCCTATTGATAATAAAATTAGCACCTTTACCACTTGTAATTATGTAGTTTTTGTCAATTTTTGCGCTCTTATCATTTACTGTTGAGTTATTAAAATTGACATCAAGTAAAACATCACTTTGATTAATTTTGCAGGATAGTTTGACTGATTTAACTGAGATATCTTTATTTGATTTCTGATCAATATATTCTTGAATTTTACCGTTTAAAAAATAGGGATCCCAAGTTGAGTTAATACTTTCTTTTTGATCGCTCGGTAGATTGTTTAGCCAACTTTGAAAATCATTGGATTGGGTTATTTCTCGCCAATTAGGTCTTATTAAATCCATTGTATCAATTAAATCTTTTTGACTCATTTTGATATCTTTTGGCCTATATTCCAAATTTCCTTTTTCAATAATTTCGTTTTCACACTTTACAAACTCACTGATATCTTTTTTTATAAGATCTTTATTGCAAGCTTGATTCATAACAGATTTTCGTTTTATTAACTCTGCGGAAGTTATACCTAACTTGTCACTCTTAACTGCAATATCAGCATCATGCTGTAATGGATCAACACTACTTAACCCATAACGTTTTATATCGTTTTTTGAAAGTATTAATATTTCATCGGGTGGAATTCTATACATGGCTTCATAAAGTTCGTCTGTAATGTTCATCTCTTTCAAGTAGCCTGTAACAATACTTTTAATTTTATCGTGTTGATTCTTTTGTTTAGATGTACTTGATGCTTTATCATCACTAAGATAGGGGCGGTGAATACCAACATCACCATAAATATTCCTATAAGGTGCCCCTGCTAGAATAAACACACAAGAACTCATACAGTGTTCACCTTCCCTTACGGTTGCTGTTGCATTATTCTTGCGTAGCAACCTTCCGATGTTCATTGCACTTATTAGATTCCCACCCTGACTGCTCAGTTTGATGTAAATTTTTTTTTCAAGGTTGTTGGATGTTTTATTTGTTAATTCAGATATGTCTGACTTCGTGATTTCATTTTCAAGGCTAATATAGAAATATTTATCTGTTTCTTCAATAAATATTTCAGCCTTAGCAGGCAGAATTATTAAAATATTTACGGCAAGCAAAAACAACAAAAATTTTATTTTATTCATCATTTTCAAACTTACAAATAAAGTTTTCCCGTTTATGTAACACGGGGGGGTACAAATACAGATTGCCCTTACGGGTGTCTGCGGTTACACCAAAGTGTATACCAACATCACTATTTATAGAAACATCACAAAATAGGTTGACATAAATTACAAATAGGTTTTATATAACACCTAATTAAAACTTAATAAAGGTGTTCTATATGAAAACTAATGATCTATTAAAAGTTTGGGGTGCATTCGACAATAAAAGATTGTGTGCCAAACAATTCTCAATTCGTCTGCCTGTTCACGTCGCTGCAAGAATTTCTGCGCTTTGTGATATGTACCCAAGTAAAACCAAGACTGACATCATCTCAGATTTGCTGGCTACATCACTGGATCATATTGAAGAAACACTGCCGCAATATCGTGAATCACAGCCCTTTGAAGTGGATGGTGAAGAAGTCTATGGTAATTACGGGCCAAAGATTGAGTTTCATAATCTTTCAAACCGATATTACCAAGAGTTAGAAAAAGAACTTGGCAACTCTAACCCTAAAAATCTTTACTAGGTTTTGCTATGTCATCTTTCAATTTTCTAATACAAGGCTTTGACACTATAGAGTGTGCCTATTACTTAATCCCGAAAGATGATTGTAAGCTTGATTATGTTGCTCTGGCTGTTCATAAAGATAGTCTAGCGCGTGCAAAAAACAGTAAACAGCAGGCTATCAAACTGGGCTCGGAAGAGTTTTTACTTGCATCACACGGCACTGCAAGCGGTTATCCTTTTTTAATTGAGAATGAAGCCTTTAGTATTCAATTAGGTGAATTCAATAAACCAAATTTTTATGTGAAGTATCGCAGTATTGCACTCTGGCATTATGGCGCAATGGCTCTTCATGAGCGGTTTTTAGCATGGGCTTCATCTGTAGGGATGATGCCCTATCAAAAGGAGAGAATATCAAGGGCAGACTATGCCTTTGATTATCATTTGCCAGTAATGGACTTTGATGAGACTAACTTCTTATCTCAGGCACGCAAAGATAACCAACATCGTAAAAATGGCAAAATTCAAACCTTAAAATTCGGTACTGATCAGGTCGTTCTGAGAATTTACAATAAAACGGATGAGATCGAAGAAGTCAGTCATAAAACATGGCTTTACGATATTTGGGGTATTGATCAAGATGTGTGGCGAATTGAGTGGCAGGTTCGCAAAGAGATGTTACGTCACATGGATATTCTGACATTTCAATGTCTTGAAGAGTCACAAGGGGATTTGCTTCGAGAGCTTGTAAAAAATCACACCACTTTAAGAATAAAAACCAATGACAGCAATCGGTCACGCTGGCCTTTGCATTCCCTTTGGGAGGATTTGATTGAACGTGTGAATCAAATGCAGGGATTAGGTATCGTTCGCTCAATTGACGAAAAAGCCTTACTTGAAGAACGTCTTACCAGAATCGCCATTAGCGTATATGGCTACGTGAAACGGGTTGCTGCGATTGATGCTTTATATACAGGCAATAAGAAATCCTACATGGATGAAGCCTTTCAGCATTTATTCAATCGTGTCACTGAATTACACGATCCGCTCACTTGGCAGCAGGATGTGAACCGTCGCGCCAGAGAAATGAGACTGGGTGAATGGTAGTCAATAACCTATATCAGACTTGTGTTGCTCTGCTGAATGCACGCAAAAGCAGAATACTCACCTATGCACAGGTCGCCATGACTGAACATCAATTTAAGGCATTCAGAAGTCTGGTGCTGGATGAATTCGGTAAAAATGGCCTTGAGTCAGAATTAAATGAATTGCTGAATGAAGGTAATCATTCAGATAAAAGCAGGAACGGGCAGGAATAGACTATGCATGAAAGGGGGTGCCATCATGCGTGGAACAAAATTCAAACCTAGAAATTCGTTTCAATACGCAAAGCCATAGTATTCTTGACGAAGAACTCGCTTTAATTGAATCCGTGATGCCTGAACTCATTCTTGCCATGATGCAAGATTCAGACACCGATGATTAAATTGTAATAGGAGAACTACTCATGCACGTCGCCCTATATGCTCGCGTTTCCACCACCAGACAGGCTGAGAATGATTTGTCCATTCCCGACCAACTAAGACAACTGAATGACTGGTGCAAAGCCAACGGACATTTAGTCGTGCATGAGTATGTTGAACCAGGTGCATCGGCCACCGACGATAAACGTCCAATATTCCAGCAGCTTATCCATGATGCCATGCAAAAGCCTCAAGTCTTTGAAGCCATCATCATTCACAGCCTCTCACGATTCTTTAGGGATGCCATCCAGTTTGGTGTGTATGAGCGCAAACTCCTTAAAAACAAAATCAAGGTCATCTCTATTACGCAACAGACCAGTGATGATTCCGCAGGGGAGATGATGCGACGCATTATTAGCACCTTTGATGAATACCAATCCAAAGAGAATTCAAAGCATACCTCGCGCGCCATGAAAGAAAACGCCCGTCAGGGATTCTTCAATGGCTCTAAACCACCTTTCGGCTATCAAGTGCTCACGACAGATACACAAGGAAGTCGCGGTCGTAAAAAGAAAAAACTAGCCATCAATGAAGCGGAGGCTGGCATTGTGCGCATGATTTACGATCTTTATCTTGAAGGCTTAAACGGTAAACAAATGGGTGTCAAAGACATTGCCAAGTATCTCACCGACAAAGGTCTGCTTATGCGGGGTAAAGCATGGCGTATGCAAAAGGTACATAGTGTTTTATCTGATACGCTCTACATGGGTGAGTACTATTACAGTGTGACGGATTCCAAAACAGGCCAGAGAAGACCACCATCAGAGTGGGTCAAAACCGATATACCAGTGATTATCGACGCGGCAGTGTTTGAGAGGGTGCGAGGGAAGCGCGCTTTACGCGCGCCCTCGCAGACACCGCCGCGCATTACTACTTCACCAACCTTGTTAACTGGATTGCTCAAATGCGGGGTATGTGGTGGCAGTATGACGCTGGCAACGGGTAAAAGTGGGCGTTACAAATACTATAAATGTACCTCGCGCAAAAGCAAAGGTAACTATGCCTGCACTAGCCATAATTACGCAATGGAAAAAACCGACTCACAAGTGCTGCATCAACTCGCAGAAAGGGTGTTTACGCCTGAACGGGTTCATTCCATGATGGTGGAACTGCGCAAACGTATCAAAACCAACAAAGATAACCAGCAGCAGCGTGTCAATGAACTCAATCGCCAGATTAAACAAATCGAAGAAAGACAGCATCGCTTGCTAGATGCCATCGAGACAGGTGTCATTGAACTTGATGAGACCACGCAACGTCGCGCTCAACAGCTCAAGTCTGCGCGAGAGGCGCTCTTGATAGAGCAGGCAGGGGTTCGACGTGAGCATTCTCTCCCTGTAGACCAGCTCAAGGCCAGCCAAGTAGAAGCGTTTGCCAAGACCTTGAAAGCGAAACTGCTTGCCAACGACTCCGCACTTAGTAAAAGCTACCTAAGACTGCTAGTCGATGAAATTATAGTCAGCGACAATACCGCTGTCGTGAAAGGCAGCTATGGCGCGTTAGCGCATGCTGTAACGATAGACAATAAAAAAGTGGGTCACTCATTACAAGTGCCCACTTTCGTATCTGATTGGCGCGCCCGAAGAGATTCGAACTCCTGACCCCTTGGTTCGTAGCCAAGTACTCTATCCAGCTGAGCTACGGGCGCGTGAGGCGTGCATTATACTTGATGCAGAATATTTTGCCAGCAAAATATATGTACGCTTTGAAACTGGCGGAGAGCGAGGGACACTAAAAAATTCTCCGCCAACCTTATGATCCTAATAGGAATAAGGGTTTTAAGCAATAACATGTGGTGAAAACATGTGTTGAAACAGGCGAAATTATAACCTAGAATCACACACATGACCAAGAAATTTACTAAATCTTCTTACATTGAATTGAGGTACAAAACTTATTACGCAGTTTTGTATGTACCTCAAGATGTAAAACCTATTATTAAGAAGGTTAAGTTTTATAAAAGTCTAAAAACTAGTGATTTCAAACTAGCAGAAAGTCGTGCTCAGGCACTTGTTGTTGCTTGGAAGGCAGAAATTGCTAATGCTAGAGCAACGGCAGAAGATCCTATTGTTAATGCTGCTTTGGACATGCTTAGACAAAGTAAAGAGAAGGGCAAAAAAGGTTTAGTAAGAGAGATTATTGAAGAGCAAGAAGAACTGATTAGGCAAGACAAAGGTGCTGTCTTTGCTGACATGTTTAAGTCGCTAGCAGTCGGTGATAATAAATATCTTAAAGAACTCGTTTCATCTTGGGAGCAACATCAAATTAATCGTGGACTTGCTTCTAAGACAATTTTTCAAATGAAAAGAGACATTGAAGTTTTAGTGGGATCTTTTCCAACGGCAGTTTTTCTGACTAAAGATTATATAGAGTTATGGATAAAAGACCTTGCTTCAAACCACAATCTGTCTGCTTCAACTGTTAATCGCATAATAGGTTCGGGCAAGAATTTTTATAGTTATCTTGTCTATATAAAAGAAATACCAAAAACTGATATTAATCCATTCATAGTTCCTGACGAATTCAAGAGAACAAAAGGGACTAACAAGAAAGGTCTTAATAAAATTCAGTCTTGGGTGCCATTTACTAAAGATGAAGTGGTTAATCTTTATCAATCAGCAAAAATAGATGATATACAACTATCTAATTTAATTATGATTGGTGCATACACAGGTGCCCGTATTGAGGAAATTTGCTCACTTAAGACTGCTGATGTTGATTTAGAAAAAGGTATATTCAGTATTGCTTGTTGGCGCGCGTTTAAAAATGACCACCTGTGCGCGTTGAATTTTGACCAGGCGT
>VFQM010002708.1_pt1 | contig 12471 bp, 11 predicted proteins | sample 3512391 | NCBI WGS metagenome assembly VFQM01 (sample SAMN10412369, study PRJNA504923) | tailings metagenome | isolation source: Replicate 1 from Balatoc abandoned mine | place: Philippines
ATCGTCGCTACTATGCTGCCGATGCTCGGGATGAAGGTCAGCACGAAGGTCACGACGCCGAACACCAGCGCCAGCTCGATGCCGAAGGCCGAGAGGATGGCCCAGAACATCACGCCGGTCGCGAGCGAGATCAGCGTCTTGAGCACGAGGTAGCGGCGGATGTCGCGGTCGATCTGCCGGAACACCGGGTGCTTGATCAGTTGCCGCGTGCGCCCGAGCAGCAGGAAGATCACGAACAGCATCACCAGCGTGCCGTTCTGCACCAGCTTGAACGCCAGGCCGGCGCTGGCCTGCACCAGCCGCTGCGTCGGCAGCTCGCTGACGGCGGCGACCATTGCGTCGCGGCTCAGCGTGAGGCCGCGGCGGTCCAGCCATTCCGTCACGGTCCCCACGAGGTCCAGCAGCTTCACCTGGTACACGTCAGCCGAGCCCAGCAGCCCGCGCGCCGAGGTGATGAACAGCAGGCCAAGGCTCGCCAGCACCACGCCGACGAGGATGATCACCACGAAGGTCGAGAGCCAGCGCGTGAACCGCAGCCGCAGCTCGAGGAAGTCGGCGATCGGCGAGACGAGGTAGTAGATGATCGTCGCCACCACCAAGGGCACCAGCACCGGCCGCGTGTACGCGAGGCCGAAGGCGATAGCCACCGCCGCCACCACCACCAGCGAGACCGTGACGAGGCTCGCCTGTTCGTCGTGCAGCGGGTTGCGGAGGATGGCCATACCGAAAGCTGGATGAGGGACCGCGCGTCTGGAAGGTCGCGCGCGCTCAGGGCGTGGCGCGTGCGCTGCGCTGCTCGCGATAGAACGCGTTGTTGATCAGCGACATCGTGTAGTGCTGCACGTAGGCCTGCAGCCGCGACGACATCTCCCCTGCTACCCCGCTGGGCAGCGCGACGGTCGCCGCCGCGGTGCGCTCCCGCTGGTAGGCCAGCAGCCGCTCGCTGCCGTCGGGGCGCCGTTCCAGCACCCCCTCCCGGCGCACGAGCCAATAGGTCTCGTCGGTGGTCAGCACGGCTTCGCCGGGCGCGTCGGAGAACAGCGAATGCCCGAAGCGCGGGATGCGAGTCGGCTGCACGCCGGCGTAGTCGAGGATGGTCGGAAAGAGGTCCACGTGCTGCACCACGCGCGAGGCGTCGAGCGTCGGCAGATGCCCGCCCGGATGGTACAGCAGCGTCGGCACCATATAGCGCCCCAGCGGCGTGTCGTAGCGCGGCGAGCGCATCGGCGGCGTGTGGTCGCCCGTGATCACGAAGAGCGTGTTCTCGAACCACGGCTGCGTCCGCGCCACCTCGAAGAAGCGGCGCACCGCGAGGTCCGTGTACGCCACGCTGGCGTGGATCTCGCGACTCCCCTTCGGCAGCGAATCGGCGTACTTGGGCGGCAGGCGGTACGGATGATGCGTGCTGATGGTGAACATCGTCGCGAACCAGGGCTCGCGGAACGTCCCCACCTGCCGCACGGCGTACTGCAGCACCTCTTCGTCGAACAGGCCCCAATGACCGTCGAAGGCCTCGCGGCGCAGCTCTTCGGGGAAGCGCTCGAGCGGATAGAAGTCCTCGATGCCGGCCAACGACGCGATGGCATCGAAGTACATCGTCCCCTTCACCGCCCCGTGGAAGAAGCTGGTGTGATAGCCCGCGTCGCTGAGGAAGTGCCCGAGGCCGATCCACTGGTTGCTCTGGTAGCGGCTCACGGCGATGCTCTGCCCGCGGTACAGCGGCACGCCCAGCAAGATGCTCGGCAACGCGTCCATCGAGCGCCGGCCGTTGGCGAAGCTCTCGGTGTAGAAGGTGCCGAGCCCTCGCAGCGAATCGAGGAAGGGCGTGAGCTGCGGCTGCTCGCGGTCCTCGCCGCCCCAGAACTCCGTCGCGTAGCTCTCGAGGATGAGCAGCACGACGTTCTGCGGCCGCGCCGGCATCGCCGCGCCCATCCGCGCTGCGAAGCCGAAGTCCGAGTGCAGGATCGAATCGACCTGCGCGTCGTCCGCGAAGTACGCCACCGGCTCCAACTGCCGGTCGCGCGGCGACTGCAGCAGCGTGAACGCCGAGTTGAGCGTCAGCACGCCGGCCTCGTGGCTGCCGCCGGAGAAGGCGTGGATGGGATTCAGCGGCTTCTTCTGGAAGCCGCCGCGCGCGGCGATCACCGTGCCCACCAGCACCAGCACGGACGTCGCCACGCGCCGCCAGCGCGGCACCGGCGCGTCGCGCTCCACCTCGGCGCGCGGATACAGCGCGATGAGCGCGGCCACGAAGCCCAGCCCGAGCACCGTCAGGCCCGCGAAGTTGAGGAACAGCTGGTCGGCCTGCGCCGTCGCCTCGCCGGTGAGCGCGAACACGTCCATCGTCACGCGCGTGCCGGTGAACGGATAGTAGCCCACGTCGCCGACCATCACGATCGTCGCCGCCGCGTTGGTGACGACGAACAGCCCGCGCAGCATCCACTGGTACCAGCGCCGCGCCAGCCAGGCCGCCGGCGCCAGCGACAGCAGGATGAACGGGATGTTGGTGTAGGCGATCGCCGAGAGGTCGAAGCGCAGGCCGTGCACGAAGGCCATCGCGATCTCCGACGCGGGCGTCTGCGCGAACACGCCGCGATGGTCCACGAAGAACGTGACGCGAATGGCCGTGTAGACCAGCAGCGCCAACGCCAGCCGCCCGAGCAGGACGCCGACCGGATCGCGCCAAAAGCGCCGCGCGATGGTCGCGCCGCGTGCGCGACCATCGTCACTGCGGGTGGGGTGCGGAAACGGCATCACGAGCGTGGGGCGAGGGACGATGCAATATGCACCGGCTCCCCCGCCACGCGGCACCGCCCGTGATGCCCGAGAGGCCCGCCCTGCCCGAGGCCTCAGCTCGCCCGGATGTACAGCGCGCCCGCTTCCCGCTGCGCGTGCAGCACCGCGAACACGCCCGAGGGCTGCAGCAGCACGCCCGGCAGCAGCGCCTCGACCGCGCGCGCCTTGGCCACGGCGGCGTCCACGCCGTCCACTCGCGCCATATGGCCGGCGATCACCGCCAACGCGAGGTCGCAGGCCAGCACCACGCCGCCGCGCGCGATGAACTCCGGCAGCGCGAAGCTCGCGTGCGGCTGACCCAACCCGTCCTCGGCGCCGATCAACGCCGGGTTGCGCTTGGTCGGGGCGTCGGTCACGGGGTGCGTGGCCTTCGAGAGCTCGGCGAGGCCGTAGCGGTCCCAGGCCGACTGCCGCAGCGCCAGCACGATGCCGTTGTGCCGCAGCACCAGCGCCGTCGAGAGCTCGCTGGCCGGGAGGCCGAGGATCTGCTGGTACTGGGCCGCCCAGATGGACGCGCGCCACACGCCGAAGCCGCTCTCGACCTCGGGCACGTCGAACACCGTCTTCACCCGCCCGCGCAGCCGCGCCGGCCAGCGCGTGTCCCAGTCCTGGCTGCTGTCGCCGAGGGTCGCGGGGGCTGCCGCAAGCGATTCGGGCAGCAGTCCGAGGCCCATACCGAGTCCGCCGACCGCCATCGCGCCGGTGGCGAGGTGGCCGAGGAAGTTCCTGCGATCGCTCTGCATCGTGCCCTGCTCCTGAGGTTGGGGATACCCCAGATGCGTAGGCGGCCCCGCCAACCCGACACGGGGCCCAAATGCGACGCGGCGCGAGTCCCCAAAGGGACGCGCGCCGCGGAACCAACCAGAACCACCTAAACCGACAGTAGCTGGGGCGGGACTCGAACCCGCGACCCCGGCATTATGAGTGCCGTGCTCTAACCAGCTGAGCTACCCAGCCATTCTCTACAGACACCAAAACTAACAGCACCCATCCTCTGGCTCCAAGGGCCAGAAACAACGAGGCACCCTCCGAAGAGGGTGCCTCGTGTCCTGCGAGTAGCGGGGGCGGGATTTGAACCCGCGACCTTCGGGTTATGAGCCCGACGAGCTACCAGGCTGCTCCACCCCGCGTCAGTCCTAAGAAGCTACACGGGTCGGGGCACGATTTCAAGGTGCAGTGCGGAGACGGAAGACTGAGGACGGAAGCGTGATTGGCGTGGCCTCAAGCTTCCGTCTTCAGTCTTGTCGCTCGTCGGCGAAGCGATACAGGATCTCCCCCGCCTTCACCATCCCGAACTCCTCCCGGGCAATCCGCTCTTGCGTCGCCGGGTCGGTCTCCACCAGTCGCTTGTAGGCCACCAGCGAATCCACGCGCCGTTGCAGCGAGTCCACGCTGGCCTGTGCCTCAGCCAAGCGCCGCTTCTGGCTCAGCAGGTCCGTGGTGCCGTACTCGCCACCCTGCACCGCGAAGCTGATCACCGCGATGGCCAGCGCGGCCAAGCCCACCCGGATGGCGATCCATCCGGGGGTTCGTGGTTCCGGAGCGCCCGCCCTGGCCTTCTTCACTCGATGCCGTAGATCCCGCCGCCCGGATACTCGGCGTGCAGGCCCAGCTCCTGCTCGATGCGCAGCAGCTGGTTGTACTTCGCCACGCGGTCCGTGCGGCTGGCCGAGCCGGTCTTGATCTGGCCGGCGTTGGTCGCGACCGCGAGGTCGGCGATGAAGGTGTCCTCGGTCTCGCCCGAGCGATGCGAGATCACCGAGCGATAGCCGTTGCGGCCCGCCATCTCGATGGTCTCCAAGGTCTCGGTGAGCGTGCCGATCTGGTTCACCTTCACGAGGATCGCGTTCGCCACGTCCTCCTCGATGCCGCGCGCGAGGAACTCGACGTTGGTCACGAAGAGATCGTCGCCGACGAGCTGGCAGCGGTCGCCCAGCGCCTCGGTGAGCCGGCCCCAGCCTTCCCAGTCGCCCTCGGCGAGGCCGTCCTCGATGCTCACGATCGGATACTTGCGCAGCCACTTCGCGTAGAGCTCGATCATCTCGTCGGCGGTCTTCGTGCCGGCGCCGCTCTTCTTGAAGGTGTACTTGCCCTTGGTGTAGAGCTCGCTGGCCGCGCAGTCCAGCGCCAGCGCGATCTCCGTGCCCGGCTGGTAGCCGGCGGCCTCGATGGCCTCCATCACCACGTCGAGCGCGGCCTCGTCGCTCTTGAGGTCAGGCGCGAAGCCGCCCTCGTCGCCGACGCCGGTGGAGAGCTTGCGCTTCACCAGCACCTTCTTGAGCGAGTGGAACACTTCCGTGCCCATCCGCAGCGCCTCGCTGAACGACGGCGCGCCCACGGGCACGATCATATACTCCTGGAAGTCCACCGTGTTGGTGGCGTGCGCGCCACCGTTGAGGATGTTCATCAGGGGCACCGGCAGCGTACGCGAGAGCGGACCGCCCAGGTAGCGATGCAGCGGCAGGTCCACGCTGGCCGCCGCCGCGCGCGCCGCCGCCATCGACACGGCCAGCATCGCGTTCGCGCCGAGCTTGGCCTTGTTCTTCGTGCCGTCCAGCGCGAGCATCGCGCGGTCGATGCCCATCTGGTCCACCACGTCCATCCCGATCAGCTCGGGCTCGATGAACTTGGCGACGTTCTGCACGGCCTTGCGCACGCCCTTGCCGAGGTAGCGCTTGGCGTCGCCGTCGCGCAGCTCGTTCGCCTCGTGCTCGCCGGTGGAGGCGCCGCTCGGCGCCGCCGCGCGGCCATAGGTGCCGTCCTCGAGGACGACTTCGGCTTCGACAGTGGGATTGCCGCGCGAGTCGAGGATTTCGCGGGCTTGGACGGCGATGATGGTAGACATAGCTCGGAGGTCAGACGGAAGACTGAAGACGGAAGGTACCTGCAACTGCACGGCGCGAGCGTCACGGCGAACTGCATCCGGCGAGCGGAAGCCTGAAGCCGTCACCTTCCGTCTTCAGTCTTCCGTCCCCACCCAAAACTACACGACCGACACCACCCCATACTCCTTCAACAAGCATTCCCGCATCGCCGCGTGCGTGAGCTCGGCGAGCCGGTCGCGGTCGTCGTACTGCATTCCCTTGGACTCGATCGGGGGCAGGAAGTGCACGTGGATCGTGCCGGGCCGCACGAGGAACTTGCCCTTGGGGTTCACCTCGAGCTGGCCGTGCACGACCACCGGGACGATCGGGGCCTGCGCCTGGATGGCCAGCACGAAGGGCCCCTTCTTGAACGGCCGCAACGGATACGCGTTGCCGCGCGTGCCCTCGGGGTAGACCGCCACCGAGGCGCCAGCCTGGATGCGCGTCGTCGCCACTGAGTAGGAGCCGAAGGCCGCCTTGCGGTTGGCGCGCTCGATCGGGATCATCCCGGCCGCGAGCATCGCCTTGCCGAAGAGCGGAATCTTGAAGAGCTCCGCCTTCGCCACGAACTTCACCCAGCGCAGCGACGCGGCGACGGCCAGCACGTCGAAGTTCGCGACGTGATTCACGACGAAGATGTGCTGCGCCCCCGTCTTGTGTTCCGCACCGTGCTCCACGAGGCGCACGCCGCTCATCCACAGGATGAAGCGCGCCCAGCCGCGCGGTGCGATGTCGTACGGCGAGCCCACGCCATCCTTCACGCGGAGCAGCGCCGAGAGCACGACCCAGCTGCCGAAGAGCAGCGTCGCGAGCACCGTGCCGATGAAGACGAAGGTCGCGCGGATCATCGGGAGAAGTGATCGTGCGTGCGGGGCATCGCCGCCGGGCGCCCGTCGCGTTCGGCGCGGACCTCCCCGGCGGCGGCGGATGACGGCGCGGCCTCGACGCGGCCGATCGGCGTGAGGCGCAGCCCCGCGTGCGCGGCGGCGAAAGCGTCCACGTCGAGTGCCGGCGCGGCGACCAGCAGTTCGTACTCCTCGCCGCTCGCGAGCGCCGCCTCGATCCCGATGCCTTCGAGGCGAGGCACGCGGTTCAGGTCGAGCACGCAGGCCACTGCGCTCGCGGCGGCGAGATGCGCCACGTCGCCGGCGAGACCGTCCGAGAGATCGATCGCCGCACGCGCACCCTGCGCACTGAGCCAGAGGCCGGCGGCGATGCGCGCCTCGGGGCGTGCGAAGCGTGCGCGCGCCAGCGGGCTGGGCGTCTCACCACGCTCCCAGGCCGCCAAGGCCGCGCCGGGGCCGCCCAGCTCTCCCGTGACATAGAGCGTGTCACCCGGCTTGGCGCCGGCGCGCGAAAGCGGCCGCACGGCGTGTCCGAGCACGGTGATGGCCAGCGCGAGGCGATCGCCATCGGTGACGTCGCCGCCGACGATCGGCGCGCCGGCGCTGCGCGTCGCCTCGGCGATGCCGTCGGCCAGCGCCGGCAGCTCGTCGCGCCAATCGCGCGGCACGGTCAGGGCGAGCAGCACGCCCAAGGGCGTCGCGCCCATCGCCGCGAGATCGCTCAGCGCCGCCTGCGTGGCGCGCCAGCCGATCTCTGCCGGCGACATCCACGGCCGGCGGAAGTGCACGTTCTCCACCGTGCTGTCGGTGCTGACCACCAGCTTCGCGCCCGTGGGTACGCTGAGCACGGCGCCGTCGTCGCCGACGCCCTCGGCAGCGGATCCCCACTGCGCGAGCAACGCGCGCACGGCGTCGAACTCCCTCCCCGGGCCCATCGGGAGATGGCGGTTCATCGCGGGCTCCGCTCGAGCGACATCGTCATCGCGCAGTCCCCAGCGCCGGCAGCGTCGTGAGCACCGCCGGATGCCGGTCCACCGTCTCGAGCCGCCAGGCCGCCTTGAGCGCGACGACGATGTCCTCGAGCGACGTGCCGCGCACGGAGCCGTCGGCGGCCGCGAGCTCGCCGGCGCGTCCGTGGATCCACACAGCCGACGCAGCGGCAGCGAAGGGATCGCCGGTCTGCGCCAGCAGCGTAGCGACGATGCCCGCGAGCACGTCGCCGCTGCCGGCGGTGCCCAGCACGGGACTGCCGCTGGCGCTCACGACCACGCGACCGTCGGGAGCAGAAATCACCGTCGGCACGCCCTTGAGCACAACGGTGGCGCCGAGTTGCTTCGCCAGCTCGAGACCGACGCTGAAGCGCTCGGCACTGACCAGCGCGCCGTCGCGGCGCAGCAGGCGCCCCGCCTCCACCGGATGCGGCGTGACGATCGCCGGCCGCGCGCCGAGCAAGCTGCCGAGCATCCGCGGCTCGCCTTCGAACACGTTGAGCGCGTCGGCATCGAGCACCACCGGCCCCTTCCACTCCACGAGCAGTCGCTCCACCAGCGCGCGCGTCATCGCCGTGCGGCCGAGCCCGGGGCCCAGAAGCAGGCAGTGCGCCCAGCTCAGGGCGCGGTCCTGGTCCTCCGCCGTCACGGGCCAGCGTCCGGCCATCGTCTCCGGCAACGCGGCCTGCACCACCGGCACGTTGGTCGGCGCGACGAGCAGCTGCACCATCCCGATGCCCGATCGCATCGCGCCGCGTGCGGCGAGCATCGGCGCGCCGGCCATCCCCTCGCCGCCGCCGACGACGGCGAGGCGACGACGCACGCCCTTGTGCGCATCGGCGGGGATCGGCGGAATCGCCCGGCGCACGCAGTCCGCATCGACCAGCGTCGGCGCGCCATCCGCGAGCGCGGCCGCGGCGCCGAGGCCGATGTCGAGACAGACGATCGCCCCGCACTCGTCGCGGCGCAGCAGCTGGCCGCGCTTGAGGCTGCCGAAGCTGAGCGTGATGTCGGCCACCACGCAGGGCGAGCCCGAGCCGTCGTTCGCGTTGATGCCGCTGGGGATATCCAGCGCGACGACGATCGCGCCTGCCGCGCGCGCCGCGGCGATGGCCTGCACCGACGGCAGCAGCGCCTCGCGCAGCGGGCCCTCGCTGCCGGTGCCGAGCAGCGCATCCACCACCACGGCGGGATGGCGCGGTTCCGAGGCCGCCGCGAGCAGCGGCTGGGCCTCGGCGCGCGCACGCAGCGCGTCAGTCGTGGTGGCGGCTGCCGCCTCGACGACGCTCACCGGGCAGCCCTGCCGCGCGAGTTCCGCCGCGACCACCCAGCCGTCACCGCCGTTGTTGCCCGCCCCGCAGTAGACCACGGCGCCGGCCGTCGCGACATCGGCGACGTGCGCGAGGATCGCGTGCGCCGCGCGCGTGCCCGCCATCTGCATCAACCCATAGCTCTCGACGCCGGCCGCGATCGCCGCGGCGTCGCGCGCCCGCGATTGCTCGGCCGTGGTCACCCGCACCGGCATCGCAGCGCTCACGCTCGGCGCGCCTCGCTCAGGCGTCGGCCGGCGTGGTCCACGGATAGGCGCGATCGAAGGCCTCGTGGAAGTCGTACACGCCGACGAAATCGTCCTTCGTGTCCTGCGGCTGGCTCATCAGCAGGCCGGTATCGACCAAGGCGAACACGATCTCGCCGATGTCCAGCGTGCTGCGGATGCCCCAGTGCTCGAGCACCGTGCGCGCCAGCACGCCGTAGCGCTGCAGCGCCAGCTCGCGGCAGCCCTGCGCGAGTTCCTGACCCGTGAGATGCCGACGCTCCGTGAGCTTCTGCTGCACCAACTCCAGCGCCGCGAGCACGAACAGATAGGCGCGCTCGTCGTACCGCGACTCGCGCAGGCGAATCCGGTCGAACACCCCGTCGCGGAACGCCAGTTCAGGCATCGCCACTCAGAGATACAGCGGGAACTCGGCCGTCATCGCGTGCACCTCACGCTTGACGGACGCCAGCACCGCCGCGTCCTCGGGCGCGGCCAGCACGCGGTCGATGAGGCCCGCGATGCGCACCATCTCCGGCTCGCGCATCCCGCGCGTGGTCACCGCCGGCGTGCCGATGCGGATGCCGCTGGTCACGAACGGCGACTGCGTCTCCTTGGGCACGGTGTTCTTGTTCACCGTGATGCCGGCCTCGTCGAGCGCGTTCTCGGCGAGCTTGCCCGTGAGCGTCGCGCCCTTGCTGCGCAGGTCGCAGAGCATCAGGTGGTTGTCCGTGCCGCCCGAGACGACGTGCACGCCGTGCAGCACCAACTGCGCGGCCATCGCCTGCGCGTTCTTCACCACCTGCACGCAGTAGTCCTTGAACTCCGGACGCAGCGCCTCGTGGAAGGCCACGGCCTTCGCGGCGATCACGTGCTCCAGCGGCCCGCCCTGCGTGCCCGGGAACATCGCCTTGTCCACGGCCTTGGCGTGCTCGGCCTTGCAGAGGATCAGGCCGCCACGCGGGCCGCGCAGCGTCTTGTGCGTGGTCGTCGTGACGACGTCGGCGAAGGGCACCGGATTGGGATACACGCCCGCCGCCGCGAGGCCGGCGAAGTGCGCCATATCCACCATAAAGATCGCGCCTACTTCCTTGGCCGCCTCGGCGAACTGCGCGTAGTCCAGCACGCGCGAGTAGGCCGAGTAGCCGGCGATGATCAGCTTCGGCTTCTCCTTGCGGGCGAGCTCGCGCATCTGCGCGTAATCGATCAGCCCCTGCTCGTCCACGCCGTAATGCACGGCGCGGTAGTTGAGCCCCGAGAAGTTCACCGGCGAGCCGTGCGTGAGATGCCCGCCCTGCGAGAGGTCGAGGCCCATCACCGTGTCGCCGGGCTTCAGGAACGCGAGGTACACCGCCGCGTTGGCCGTCGCGCCCGAGTGCGGCTGCACGTTGGCGTGATCCGCGCCGAAGAGCTGCTTGGCGCGGTCGATCGCCAGCTGCTCGACCTTGTCGACCACCTCGCAGCCGCCGTAGTAGCGCTTGCCCGGCAGGCCCTCGGCGTACTTGTTGGTCAGCGACGAGCCCATCGCCTCGAGCACGGCCGGCGACACGAAGTTCTCGCTGGCGATGAGTTCGAGATGGTCGCTCTGCCGCTTCGTCTCCTCGGCGATGAGCGCGGCGATCTCCGGATCGGTGCCGAGCAGCGACTGCCCCGGCAGGCGACGGTCCCAGGTGTTCCAGCCCGGCTTCACTTGTCCCCCGAGTGTTCGTGGCCCGTGGCTTCGATCTTGTCCACGCGCTTCTGGTGGCGACCGCCCTCGAAGGGCGTCTCCAACCAGGTCTTGAGGATCTTCACGCCGTCTTCTTCGCTCACGAAGCGCGCCGGCAACACCAGCACGTTCGCGTCGTTGTGCTGGCGTGCCAGCGCGGCGATCTCCGGTGCCCAGGCCACCGCCGCGCGCACGCCGTGATGCCGATTGGCCGCGTAGCTCATCCCGAGCCCCGTCCCGCAGAGCAGGACGCCGCGCTTCACTTCCCCGCTCTCCACCTTCTCGGCGAGCGGATGCGCGTAGTCCGGATAGTCCGTCGAGGCCGGCGAGTTCGTGCCGAGATCCTCGACGTCGTAGCCGAGCTCGCGCAGGGCACGGCTCAGGTGCTGCTTGAGCTCGTACCCGGCGTGGTCCGAGGCGATCGGGATGCGCTCGGCCATCTTACTCAGCCTTCCGCGGCCACTGCGGCCAGGTGCGCATCATCCCGTGCACGGCCGCGATGCGCTGCTCCGCGAGCTTGTCCGCCGCGAGGTAGGTGAGCATCCCGTGGTCCTTGGCGATCTTGTAGACGCCGAGCACCGTGTCGTAGATCTCGTCGGCCTTGCGCAGCGCGCGCTCGCGCGACCAGCCGGCCACTTCGCCGTACACGTTGATCACGCCGCCCGCATTGGCCACGAAGTCCGGCGTGTAGAAGATGCCCTTCTTCTCCAGCGCTTCGCCGTGCTTCTCCGGCTCCAGCAGCTGGTTGTTGGCGCCACCGCAGACGATCTCGACCTTGAGCTTCGGGATCGTGTCGTCGTTGAGGATCGCGCCGAGCGCGCAGGGCGCGAAGATGTCCGCCTTCTCGGCGTAGATCGCGTCGCCTTCCACGGCCTTCGCGCCGAACTCCTCGACGATCTTCTTCACGCGCTCCGGACGGATGTCCGTCACGATGAGCTTCGCGCCGACCGCGTGCAGTTCCTTGCAGAGATAGCTGCCGACGTTGCCGAGGCCCTGCACGAGCACCGTCTTGCCCTCGAGCGAGTCGGAGCCCCAGCGCTGCTTGGCCGAGGCGAGGATCGCGCGGAACACGCCGCGCGCCGTCACCGGCGACGGGTCACCCGACTTGTTGGCGAGGCCGGCGACGTACTCCGTCTCCATATGCACGAAGTCCATATCGCTGGTGCTCGTGCCCACGTCCTCCGCCGTCACGTAGCGCCCGCCCAGCGACTCCACGAAGCGCCCGTGGGCGCGGAAGATCATCTCGCGGTTGGTCGTGCGGTTGTCGCCGATGATGACCGACTTGCCGCCGCCGAGGTTGAGGCCGGCAACCGCGTTCTTGTAGGTCATCCCGCGGGCGAGGCGCAGCGCGTCGATGATCGCCTCCTCGTCCGACGCGTAGTTCCAGAAGCGCGTGCCGCCCAGCGCGGGGCCGAGCGTCGTGTCGTGGATGGCGATGATGCCGCGGTAGCCGGCGGACTCGTCGGCGCAGAGGACGAGCTGTTCGTGGCCCAGCTTGGCGATGGTATCGAAGAGCTTCATGGTATTAGACGGATGACGGATGACGGATGCCAACTACGGGAACACACAGGACGCTGCGGACGCGCGGATGCACTGGCATCCGTCATCCGTCATCCGTCCCGAGCCAACTCACTCACTGCCCGCCCGATCACGATGCGCTGCACCTCGGACGTCCCCTCATAGATCTCCGTGACCTTGGCATCACGGAAATACTTCTCCACCGGATACTCCTTCA
>VFQM010002710.1_pt1 | contig 12467 bp, 10 predicted proteins | sample 3512391 | NCBI WGS metagenome assembly VFQM01 (sample SAMN10412369, study PRJNA504923) | tailings metagenome | isolation source: Replicate 1 from Balatoc abandoned mine | place: Philippines
CGTCAGGAACGTGACGTCGATGCGGGCGATGTTCCAAGGGGCCCGGGCGTTCAACCAGCCGCTCGACCCGTGGAACGTCGGGAGCGTGACGACGATGAACTCGATGTTCGCGCTGGCACTTGCGTTCGACCAGCCCTTGAACGCCTGGGATGTGTCACGCGTGACGACGATGGCCGGGATGTTCGAGGGCGCGGCGGCGTTCAACCAGCCGCTCGACGCCTGGGACGTGGGTGCCGTGACCGATATGTCGCGGATGTTCGTCGGCGCGGCGGCGTTCAACGGGCAGGTGGACCGATGGGACGTGTCGCGCGTGACGACGATGCGCTCGATGTTCGCGCTCGCATCGGCGTTCAACCGACCCCTCAGCGGTTGGAACGTGAGCGCGGTGACGGACTTCGTCTCGATGTTCCAGTCCGCTTCCGCGTTCAACCAAGACCTGAGCGTCTGGTGCGTCCCGGACATCGCGATCGCGCCGACGGACTTCGCCACCGGCGCGACGGCCTGGATTCGACCACGGCCGGTGTGGAGCACCTGTTCGCCGATCAGCACCGAGCAGAGCACGGTCACGCTCACGCCGGCCGTCGTCCAGGGGGATGGCGTCTCGACGATCGAGGTGATGGTTCGCGTCCGCAATCACCTCGGCCTCTTCGTCTCGGTGCCGTCGCCCGTGCTGTCCCTGACGAGCCAAGACTTCGGCACGATCGGGCCGCTGACGACGGTCGGCACGGGGTGGTTCGTCGCGACCTTCACGGCGGGCACGTCGCCAGGCATCGTCCGGCTGGACGTGCAGTTGGACGGGTCGGCGAAGACCATCTCGGCAACGATTGTCGTCACGCCGTGAGGCGGTAGCCGGCGGCGTTAGCGAATCCCCGTCGCCCCGCGTAGCATCAAGGATGACCAGTCGTCGCGATTTTCTTCGCAGCACCGCCGCCGCAGGCCTCGCCGCGGCGGCCCCGATCGGCGGCGCGGCAGGCGCCGCCAACGCGCCGGCCGCCTCTAAGGCACCGGACCTGCTCATCCGCCGCGCGGTGAAGCCGGTCGTCATCGCCGATTACTCCGGCTACGCGTATCGCAACGGCGGGCCGGAGAACGCCGTCGAGCGCGCCTTCCGCAGCATCACGCAGGGCGAGGACGTGCTCGATGCGCTCATCGCCGGCGTGAACATCCCGGAGCTCGATCCGACGGAGAACGGCATCGGCTACGGCGCGCTGCCGAACGCCAATGGCGTGGTGCAGCTCGATGCCTCGTGTATGCACGGGCCGACGCGTCGCGCGGGCGCGGTGGCGAGCCTCGAGGGCGTGCGCACGCCCTCGCTGGTGGCCAAGGCGGTGATGGAGCTGACGGACCATCACTTGATCGTCGGGCGCGATGCGCGGGACTTCGCGCGCGACGTGGGCTTCCGCGTCGAGGACGACCTCAACACACCGGACAGTCGCCGCCTGTGGATGGAATGGCGCCGCCGCGTGGATCCGGAGCATTGGCTGGATCCGAAGGCGGAGGGCCGACAGCGGCGCGACGCGAATCGGCCGGCGCACGAGCGCGATCCGGAGCTGCTGGCGGGGCTCTCGATGGTCCGTGACGGGATGATCCGCGAAGGCTCGTTCTGGGGCACGATCAACTGCTCGGGCATCACGCCAGCCGGCGACCTCGCGGGTGTCACCACCACGAGTGGACTGGCCTGGAAGATCCCCGGGCGGGTGGGTGACTCGGCGATCCTCGGGGCCGGGATGTACGTGGACAACGATGTCGGCGCGGCGGGCTCCACCGGGCGCGGCGAGGCGAATCTCTACAACCTGTCGTCGTACTTGATCGTCGAGGAACTACGCCGCGGGCGCACGCCCAAGGACGCGGGGCTCGAGGCGCTGCGCCGCATCCAGAAGAACACCGTCGAGCGGCGGCTGCTCAACGCGCGCGGCCTGCCGAACTTCAACGTGCGCTTCTTCATCGTCGACAAGCAGGGGCGCTGGGCCGGCGTCGCGATGTACCGGGCGGGCGAGACGCAGTACGCGCTCTGCACCGAGAACGGCGCGAGCGCGCCGGACCTGGAACCGTTGCTGCCGGGCGGGCCCGACGCGTGAGCACCGCCCAAGTCAAACTCGCGCTGCGAAGCCTCATCACCGGCAGCGTGCCGACGGTGGTGGTGCTGAAGGGCAAGTGGGGACGCGGCAAGACCTATCTGTGGCGCGACACGCTGCAGAAGTTCGCGCCGACGGCGGCCGAGCGATGGCAGCGCTATAGCTACGTGTCGCTGTTCGGCGTGGACTCACTGGCCGAGTTCCGCGACGCGGTGCTGGCGAACGGCGAGGACTGGGACGCCTTGGTGGCCGCGGCGCGCCCGGACCTGGCCGAGCCGCCGCCGGACATCCTGCAGCGCTCCGTGGCGCGGGTGCGCACGTCGATCTCACGGGCGATGCGCCAGACAGACGAGCTCACGGCGATGGCCGGCAAGCTCAACGCCGGCGGGCTGACGCACGCGATCCTGCTGCGCGGCGTGCGGCAGTACCTCGTCTGCGTGGACGACATCGAGCGCCGCGGCGCGCATCTGCGGCTGCGCGACGTGCTCGGCTACCTCTCCACGCTGCGCGACGATCGGCAGTGCTCCGTGCTGTTGATCCTCAACAGCGATGAGCTCACGCCGGAAGACCGCGCGGAGTTCGAGCGGCTGCGCGAGAAGGTCTTCGACCACGAGGTGAGCTTCGATCCGTCGGCGACGGAGAGCGCGGAGCTCGTGTTCCCGAAGGAAGAACAATCGTGGGACGCGCTGCGGACGAACTGCCTGCGCTTAGGCATCGAGAACGTGCGCGTGCTGCAGCGCATCCGGAAGAGTTACGAACGCCTGCTGCGCGAGCACGATCGGCACGATTCGGCGGCGGCGCGGCGTCTGTCGTATACGGTGCCGCTGGTGGCGCTCTGCCACTACAGTCGCGAGCCGTTTCATCCGCCGCTCGCCTACCTGCGCGAGGCAGCGCCGGCGGAGCCGCGCTGGGACGCGTTTCTGGCCAAGTACGACGGCTGGAGGCTCGGGGCGTTGGATTCGGTCGTGGCGGACTTCCTCGAGCGGGGCTACGTGGACCGCGATGCACTGGTCGCCGCGCTGCGGAGCTGAGTTGGGTGCCGCGACGCGAGCTGTGACTACACTTCTGGGATGAGCGGAATGCGACTGTTTGCGATGATCGGTGCGCTGTCGGCGGGTATCGCCGTCGCGGCGGGGGCCTTCGGGGCGCACGCCCTGCGTGAGCGGCTGGAACCGCGGCTGCTGGAGGTGTTCGAGACGGCGGCGCGCTATCAGATGTACCACGCGCTGGCGCTGTTGGCCGTGGCGTGGATGCTGGGGCAGGGCGGGCGCGCCGCCGGCCCAGCCAGCGTCGCCGGCTGGTGCTTCGTGGCAGGCACGTTGCTCTTCTCGGGTTCGCTGTACGCGATGACCTTCACGGGCATCCGTGCGCTGGGAGCGATCACGCCGCTGGGAGGCGTGGCCTTCATCGCGGGCTGGGTGCTGCTGGCGACGGCGGCGAGCCGGCTGGGACGTTAGGGTGTGTCGGGGGCTTGACCGGCCGTTCGATAGCCTATAAACTACTAATCAGGAATATAGCTAACTATAAAAACACTCTGGAGACTTCCCGTGCCGACGTTCCGCAATCGCCCCCTCGATGCCGTCCTCGATGTCCGCTCCAAGCTGGAGTTCTGGATGGGCCACCTCGAAGGCGCCACGAACCTTCCCGTCGATCGCCTGCCCGAGGGCCTCGCGCCACTCGGTCTCAAGCCGCAGAGCCGCATCCTCGTCTACTGCGCCAGCGGAGTGCGCTCCGCACAGGCGGCGAGCATCCTGCGGGCGGCGGGCTATCGCAACGTGGTGGATGGCGGGGGCATCGCGGCGGCGCAGCAGGAATACGCCGCCGCATAAGGTGGCGCCGTCTATTGCCTCACGCGGCCGCTTCGGGTTGCTTTAGAGGCAATGCGCTGCGCCGTCTGCGAGAAAGAGAGCAATAACCGACGCGTCTGTCCCTACTGCTTCACGCCGTATCCGGTCGAGGGGCCGTCGGCGAAGCGGGCGTCGGCCGCGCGAGGCAGCACCGGCACGCGGAGCAGCACGGGCGCGTCGCCAGCCGGCGGCGCGGGCTCGGCTGGCGGCAGCGCCGGTAGCAGCGCCGGTGGCAGCGCGTCCGACGCCGCCAACGATGCGCTCGCCGGCATCACGGCCGCGGCGGCCCGCGCCTGGGCGAAGTTCCGCGCCCAAACGCCGCTCGTCCAGTTCTCCGCCGCCGGCATCGCGCTGGTGCTCGTGCTCTGGTGGGCCACCCGCGAAGAACCGCAGTTCGAGGCCGGCGTGGTGCCGTCGGACATCATCGCCACGCCGATGCAGCGCGAGGAGGCCGTCGCGCTGATCAAGCACACGCGGGGCACCGCGATCGTCGACATCCAGCAGGACGAAGTCTTCGTCACCTACCAGCCGCAGGCCTTCCCGGTGCGTGAGGACGGTCAGTTGGCCCTCGCGCAGCAGTTCGCGCGCGCCGACGAGATCGTGGAAGGCCGCAAGCGCCGCATCTTCTTCTACAATCCCAACGGCAAGCAGTTCGCGCAGGCCGATGGGGTGCGGGGAGTGCTACTCGTCAAGTGACGTAAGCGTCAAGACGGAAGACGGAAGGGGCGCGTGCCGAATGCTCGGTGCGCGCCCCTTCCGTCTTCAGTCTTCCGTCACTGGTACTGGATATACAGCACCTTCGGCCGCAGCGCGATGATCTCCGGCAGCGTCGTGCGCGGATTGTCGTTGCGCTCCTTGTAGAACTGCTTCCAGCCGACGAACTGCACGGGCTCGGTCTTGATGTATGCGTTGAAGGTGCCGCGCTTGAGGGTCGGCGTGCCGAAGCCGTCCATATGCATCACGATCTGCACGTGCGGGTCGAGGCGGATGTTCTGCGCGTTCGTCACGCCGCGGCGGGTGAAGCGGTGCACCACGAGGATCTTGGGCGGGACGTTGGCCTCGCGCGCGAGCTCCGAGAGGAAGCGCACGGCGTAGTTGATGTCCTCGGCGTCATAGGTCCCGATGCGCTGGCCGGGAATGCCGCCGTTCTTCATCGAGAACTCGGGGTCGATGCCGAGGTGGAAGTTGGGGCGGCGCAGGAAACGCTCGAGGCGCGGCAGCTCCTCCTGCAGCGTCGAGAGCCCGACCTGCACGTCGAGGAAGACGAGGGCGTCGCGGGTCGCGGCCCAGCGGGCCACGCGCTCGATCAGCGTATCGGCCATCCGCCCACGGTACTTGCCATCAGGACCAGGATTGTCGCGCGCGACGACGGCGATCAAATGCAGCGCCGGCTTCACGGGCGTCGACGGATCCGCCGCTTCCCAGTTGGCGACCTCGGCATCGAGCATCGCGAGCATCTGGTCCGGCGGATACTCGCCCATCACGCCCATCCGGCGCGAGAGCGGATTTCCATAGAACGCGATGATGCGATTGGCGGGCAGGATCGCGCCGCGCCGCGGCGTGCCGCCGGGAATCGGCTCGGCGGCCTGCTGGGCGCCGGTCGAACCGGCGGCGGCAGGGGCCGTGCGCGACTGCGCGTTGGCGTCGGGCGTGCGGGACGCCGCGCCGGCGATGAACGCGCCGGCGGTGGCGAGGGCGAGCAGGTGGGGGAGGCGCATAGGCGCGGAAAATCTAACTAGGGGCCAACGACGATGATGCGGCGGTCGGCACGGATGGTGTACTGGCCGGCCACGGTGACTTCGAGCTGGACGAGGTACTCGCCGCGGCGCAACGTGGAGATGTCGAGTTCGAGGGCGCGGGCGCTGCGCGTGGAGCCGCGCGCGGAGACGTCCTGCACGCCGACGCTCACGGGCGCGGATTCGCGCGAGAGCCGCAGCGCACGCGCGGCCCGACGCATCGCGCCGGCCTCCTCCGTCTCGGACACGACGGTGAGCGCGATCTCCATCGTCTCGCCGGCGGGATTGGTGCCGTAGGCTTCCCAGAACACGCCGAGTCGCTGGCCGCTGCGCACGCGCTGCGTGGGAATCGCGTGCGGCAGCGCCTCCTCGAGGGTGGTGGGGAACTCGCCGTAGGGCGTGTAGAAGAGCAGGTCGGAGAGCGACACGCGGGTGCCGGTGGCCAGCGGCGGCCGGATGCCGTAGCGCGCGCGGAGCAGCACGCTCGAATCGGGCGCGGCGATCTCGGCGCTCAGCAGCAGCGGTCCCCAGGGGGCGCGGGTCATCAGGGTGCCGCGTGCGGGCGCGTCCGTCGCGACGGCCATCGAGGCGTTGTCGAGCGCGGCAGGCGCGGCCACCAGCGCCGCCTCGAGCTTGGCGCCGGCCACACGCGGCTCCTTGCTGGCGTCGTAGGCGAGGACGACGATGGCGGTGTCGCCGCGGCGGAACAGGCCCTGCTGGTGCTCGAGCATCAGCACGCGCTTGGCATACGGCGGTTGATAGCGCGCGACGACGGGCGGCAGTTGCACGGCCCAGTCGGTGGAGTCCGACGTGAGCGGCGAGGTCAGCACGTACTGCGGCGGGATGTAGCGATACGCCGGCGTGGGATCGTGCCCGACGATGTTCATCGTGCTACCGCCGCCCATCGGACCCGCGAGCTCGGGGCCGCGGGACCAGTCGCGCGCCCAACCGAAGCGCAGCAGCAGCTCGCGCTCGTCCTCGTCGAAGCCGAACATATAGGCGCTGGGCGCCGCGCGCAGGAACTCGGCGTAGACCATCCGCGCGAAGTGCTCGCTGCGCGAATCGTTGCCGCGCATCCCGTAGCGCGTGCGGGCCAGCCACCAGGTGCGCGCGGTGAAGCGCGTGCGCTCCGGCGTGCCGCAGGCGTTCCGCGAGTACTGGCGTCGCGCGTCGTCGTCGAGGTACAGCGAGATGTCGCTCCAGAGGCAGCGCATCGGCTCGGCCATCGCGGTGAGCGTGCTGTCCCAGCGCAGCTCCGCCTCGGCGTAGCGACCCAGCTGGTGCAGGGCGAAACCGCGCAGTGCGACGCACCACCAACCGTAGGCTTGGCACTCGGTCGCGGCGGTCAGGGCGTCGCCGCCGCGGCCGGCTTCGTCGAGGTAGCGCAGGCGCTGGCCGTTGAGCCACTCGTCGGTGGGCAGCGTGCGCGTGAGCGAGTCCAGCGTGGTGATGAGCTGGAGACGCGCCTCGGTGACGACGCGGCGCTCGGGTTCCGGTGCGGGGGACTCTTCGTCGTACCAGTAGCAGAAGCGGCCGACGCGCTCCTGGCACTCGCGACTCACGCGGCCGCGGTATGGCGTCAGGTTCGCGCGGCGGAAGGTCTCGAAGCGGGCCTGGGCGCGCTGGCCGACCTCGCGCGGGTCGAGCGGCTCGGCGCTGTTGGAGTCTCCGGCTGCGGCAGCCGCGCCGGGTGGGCTGCCAGCGGGCGGCGGGCTGCCCTGGGCGGGCGAGGCCGCCGGGACGGTGATGAACAGCGCGAGGAGGATCGTGCGGAGCGGCGGCATAGGGTGAATCATACCCCGTCGCCGCTGCAGGGTTGTAGTTTTCCCGACTATGACGGCAATCGTGTTCGAAGCGTTGCATCCCGGGGTGGAGCCGCCGCGCCGCGCCACGGCGCACTCGGCGGGGCACGACCTGATGGCCTGCCTCAGCGGAGGCCGCGTGACGGTCTTCGTGGACGGTGCGCCGAGCCCGCGCGCGGTGGAGCCCGGCGATCCCGCCAGCGTGCTGCTCGCGCCGGGTGAGAAGGCGTTGATTCCCTTGGGGTTCCGCGCTCGCCTCCCCGTGGGGTATGAAGCGCAGGTCCGGCCGCGGTCGGGCACCTCGCTCAAGACGGACCTCGTCATCGTGAACAGCCCGGGGACGATCGATGCGGACTTCCCCGACGAATGGATGGTGCCGGTGAAGAATGGCGGGACGCGGCCGCTGCGCATCGCGCACGGCGAGCGGATCGCCCAGATGGTGCTGGCCAAGTACGAGACGCTTGAGTTTACCGCAGGCGCCGTGACGCGCTCCACGGAGCGCGCCGGCGGCTTCGGATCCACCGGGCGCTAGGCGCCCACAGCCCCGTGTCTATGCAGATGTTCCGCCACGGACTTCTCGCCCTCTGCTGCGCGCTGCCGCTGGCGGCGCAGCAGCCCACCCCCGTGAAGATCGAGAGCTTCACGCTCACCAACGGCCTGCGCGTCCACGTCGTCGAGGACCACAGCGTGCAGGTCGTGGCCGTCAACGTCTGGTACGACGTGGGCTCGCGCAACGAGCGGCCCGGCCGCACCGGCTTCGCGCACCTGTTCGAGCATATGATGTTCCAGGGCTCGGCGAACGTGGGCAAGATGGAGCACGGGCAGCTGGTCGAACGCGCGGGCGGCAGCTACAACGGCAGCACGCAGCCGGACCGCACCAACTATTTCCAGACCGTGCCGTCGAACCGCCTCAACCTCGCGCTGTGGCTCGAGGCCGACCGGATGCGCTCGCTGGTGATCTCGGAGGAGAACCTCGAGAACCAGCGCCAGGCCGTGAAGGAAGAACGGCGCCTGCGCGTGGACAACCAGCCGTACACGGGGGCGTTCATCGACTCGATGCCGCTGCTGTTCGACCGCGAGCGCTGCTTCGCCTACGCGCATTCGATCATCGGTTCGATGGCCGATCTCGATGCGGCCTCGGTGGATGACGTGCGCGAGTTCTTCCGCACGCACTACGCGCCGAACACGGCCACGCTCGTGGTCGTCGGCGACGCGACGCTGCCGCAGGTGATGCGGCTCGTGCAGCAATACTTCGGCAACATCCCGGCGGGCCCGAGCCGCGACGCGGTGACCTGCGAGACGGTGCCGGGCGCCGGCACGGCCAGCCTGCGTCGCGTGGTGGACGAGAAGGCCACGCTGCCCGCCGTGCTGACCGCCGTGCGCGCGGTGCCGCCGTCGCACAACGACTATCCGGCGCTCACGCTGCTCGCGACGATCCTCGGCAGCGGCGAGAGCAGCCGCCTCAACCGCGCGATGGTGCGCGGCAGCAAGTCGTCGGTGGCGGTACAGACGTTGCACGATCCCTTCGGCCCGATGCGCGGCGCCGGGATCTTCGGCGTGCTGGCGATCGCCAACGGCGGCGTGCCGGTGGACTCGGTGCGCAGCGAGCTCGCTCGCGAGGTCTTCGACGCGGCCGACCGCATCACGGCGGATGAACTCGAGAAGGCCAAGAACGCGTGGCGCGCCGGCACCATCTTCGGGCGCCAGCGCGCCGCAGACGTCGCCGAGGCGGTGCAGTACGCCGTGATGTACCTCGGCGGGCCGGAGGCCGTGAACACCGAGGCGGCGCGCTATGCCGCCGTCAGCCTCAGCGACCTGCGTCGCGTGGCGCGGACGTACCTGCGCCCCGAGCGCTCGCTCACCCTCGTCATCGCACCGGAGGATCGCTGAGATGCGCATCCGCTTCGTGATGCTCCTGGCCGCGGTGCTGCCGAGCGCGTTGGTCGCGCAGCAGTCCACGCGGCCCACGCCGACACCGGCCCAGCAGCCGCAACCGCAGCAGCCTCAGCGGCAGCGGCCGCCGGCGCCGATGCCGCTCACGCCGGCGCAGTTCCCGCCGTTCGTGGAGTTCGAGCTCGAGAACGGCCTGCGCGTGGTGCTGGTCCAGAGCGACAAGCAGCCGCTGCTCTCGATGCAGCTCTCGGTGCTCGGCGGGCGCGTGTACGACCCGGCCGGCAAGAGCGGCACGGCCGAGATGGTCGCGGGCCTGCTCACCAAGGGTGCCGGCACGCGCAGTGCCGATGAGATCGCCGAGGCGATCGAGCGCGTGGGTGGCAGCCTCGCGGCGAACGCCGGGGCGGACTTCCTGAGCGTGTCGACGTCGGTGCTGCTCAACGATCGCGAGCTGGCGATGGAGTTGATGGCCGACGCGCTGCTGCGTCCGCAGTTCCCCGCGTCCGAAGTGGAGCTGCTGCGCACGCAGACGCTCTCGGCGCTGGCGCTGGCGCGCTCGCAGCCGGAGGCGATCGCAGCGCGCATCTTCGACAAGAGCCTCTACGGCGATCATCCCTACGGCCGCAGTGCCGATGAGGCGAGCGTCCGCGCCATCACGCGCGACGACCTCGTGCAGTTCCACGCCGCGCGCGTGCGTCCGGCGCAGGCCCTGCTGGTGATGGCGGGCGCGATCGACAGCGTGGAGGCGCATCAGCTGGCCTCGCGCGCCTTCGGCGCCTGGAGCGGGCGCGGCGCGACGCCGCCGGCGGCGCGTCCGGCGCCGCAGCGGATGCGCACGGAGATCATCCTCGTGCATCGGCCGGGCAGCGTGCAGTCGAACATCATCGCCGGCAACACGACTTGGCTGCCGACGGACACCCGCGGCTACGCGATGGACCTGGCGAACCAGGTGCTCGGTGGGGCCAGCGATGCGCGCCTGTTCACGATCCTGCGCGAACAGAAGGGCTGGACCTACGGGGCGTACTCCGGATTGGAGCGCACCCGCGGCGTGGGAGCGTTCACCGCGGGCGCCGAGGTGCGCACCGAGGTGACGGACTCCGCGCTGGTGGAGCTCCTCGCGCAGGTGCGCCGGATGGGCAGCGAGGCCGTGCCGATCGATGAGTTCGAGCGGCAGAAGCAGACGCTGGTGGGCCGCTTCCCGCTGACGATCGAGACCGCGCAGCAGGTGGCGGTGCAGGTGGCGACGGCGCGCCTGCTCGGCCTCGCGAACGACTACGTTCAGACGTATCGGCAGCGCATCGCGGCGCTGACGCCCGACCAGGTGCAGGCTGCGGCGCGGGCGGGGATGCGCGCCGAGGGCGCCTTGGTGGTGGTGGTCGGCGATGGGATGGCGCTCCGCGAGCGTCTCGAACGCATCGCGCCGGTGACGATGGTGGACGTGGACGGCAAGCCGATAGCGGCCGAGGCGATGGAGGTGAAGCCGATTCCGCTGGCTTTGGATCCGGCCACGCTGCGCGCGACCAGCGATTCGTTCACCGTGCTGGTGCAGGGACGGCCCTTCGGGCATCAGGTGACGAGCATCGAGCGCAGCGCCAGCGGCTGGACCTTCCGCGAGCGCACGGACCTCGGGCCGATCATCCAGCAGCAAACGACGGTGGAGTTCTCGAATGCCGTGACGATGCTGCGGACGGAGCAGACCGGGCGCTTCCAGGGCAACGACCTGCGCATCACGGTGCGCTATGCTGACGGCAAGGCCAGCGGCGAGGGCGTGACGCCGGGGCAGCAGGGAATGCAGCCGGTGAACTACACGGACGTCGCCGTGCCTGCCGGGACGGTGGACGACAACCTGCTCGTGTCGCTGCTGCCGTTCTTCAAGTGGCAGGACGGCGCGACGATCGACGTGGCCGTGTTCGCGTCGGGCAAGGGTGTGGTGGAGCGGCGTAGCTTCCGCGTCGAGGCCACCGAAGTGGTGAACATCCCGCTCGGCACCTTCTCGGCGTTCCGCGTGAGCTACACGGGCGGTGAGGCACCGGGTACTTATTGGATCGAGAGCGCGGCGCCGCACCGGCTGCTGAAGTTCGGGCCGGCGGGGGTGCCGTTGGAGTTTGTGAGGGCACGTTGAGGTGAGGACTGCGGACGGATGACGGATGACGGAAGCGTGTTTGCTGCGGGATGACACTCCGTCGCGCTGAACAAGCATCCGTCATCCGTCATCCGTCCGGGGTGTGAAACGAAGAAGGCCCCGGCGCCTAAGCGCCGGGGCCTTCTTCGTTTCACCTACCGACAATCAGTTCGGGTTCAGGAGCTGATTGATCTGCCAACGCGCGTCCTGCAGGTGCGCGCGGGTGGCGGCGTCGCCGGCCTTGCCGATCGCCGCGGCCAGCGAAGCGTCGAGCGTGCGGAGTTCGGCGCGCAGCATCGCCTTGACGTCGGTGCTGGGACGGGCCGCCGCGGTGAAGCTCTGGCCGGTCTGCGCGCTCGACGAGATGCGCGGCGTGGTCGAGGGATTGGCGTTCAGCTTCGCCGCCACCGCCTCGAGGTAGATGCGCTGCAGGCCGCGACGGTACGCGTCCACGCGCACCGAGCCGGCGCTGAGCTCGCTCCAGAGGCCCGTGCGCATATCGGCGAGGAACTCCGAGAGCGCGTAGGGCCGCACCGTGCCCGGCAGCGCTTCGTACTCGACGAGACGCGCCATCCGGTTGTCATCCATCATATAGCTCAGGATGCCACGCTGCGTGTTGTTGATGCGGGCCACCGAGCCTTCCGGCTCGAGACGGCGCAGGATGGCCGGATCGATGAGCCAGGTCGGCGTCTTGAACAGGTTCTCCTGCACGAACTGCACCGCCGCCCGCTGCCGCTCGCGCGGCACCGGCGTGAAGCGCGCGCCCGGCTGCGAGCCGTACTTCTCCTGGCCGGTCGACGCGCCGACGATCGCGGCCACGTGCCGCATCTCGTTCGTGAACTGGCCGAGGAGGCGGTTGTAGCCTTCCTTCGTGTACGACACGTCCTCGTAGGGCTGCGTCGTCGCGGAGACGAGCATCGGGACGAGGCGCTTCAGGTTGCGGATGCCGAGCTCGGTGCTCTTGATCGCGTCCTCGTCGCCGACGGCTTCGG
>VFQM010002713.1_pt1 | contig 12455 bp, 10 predicted proteins | sample 3512391 | NCBI WGS metagenome assembly VFQM01 (sample SAMN10412369, study PRJNA504923) | tailings metagenome | isolation source: Replicate 1 from Balatoc abandoned mine | place: Philippines
ACAGCCCGTGGATCGTGACCGTGAGCAAGAAGTGGTGGGACCAGCTCAGCAAGGACGAGCAGAAGGTGCTGATGGACGCCGCCGTGAAGAGCCGCGACTTCGAGCGCAAGGACACGCGCGCCGAAGCCGACAAGGCGCTCGCCGAACTCAAGGGCAAGGGCATGACGATCAACCAGCTCAGCCCGGCTGAAGCCAACCGCATGCGCGAGAAGCTCGGCGCGGTCAACGCCAGCATCGCCGCCAACGTGGGTGAAGACCTGTGGAAGGAAACCCAGGCCGCGGTGGCCAAGGCGCGCGCCGGCAAGTAAGGCGCAGCGCCCTCAGGCAGCAATGCACAGGCCGGCTCCGCAAGGGGCCGGCCTTTTCGTTGTCAGCGGGTGTGCGTTTGGCGTGCTTGTCCCTGTGCACGTCACTTCGCAGGGCGCACGCGCGACAGCAGTTCGGCGTCCAGCACGCCCGCACCTTGCGGGTGCGAAGCCGGGCGCTCGACGTGGCGCTTGATGGTGGCCAGCCCGTCGCCCGGCGCGGTCCAGCGCGTCTCGGCCTCACCCAGGTTGTCGGTCCATTGCAGTTTCCAGGCCTTGAAGGTGCCGGCCGGCACCGTCACGATCTCATAGGCCGCCACCTTCCACTGGATGGTGATCTTCTGCTTGTTGCCGGTGACGAAGTTGGTCACGTCGTGGCTGGAGGTCCAGGTCTTCCCCACCTCCAGCGGCCAGCGGTAACCCATGGGTGGCTCGAAGGCCGAGAACGGTAAGCCGTCGGGCCGCAGGTAAGCCACCACGTCGAACGTGGTGGGGTCGTGCAACGCGACGCCGGCCTGCGGCGCGCCGAAAGCAATCACCGGCTTGCCCTGCCAGGTGGCCGGCGCGTGCGTCCACACCACCTTGCCGTCGAAGGTGCCCAGGCTGCCAGAGCTCTTGCGGTGGTAGGTGGTGACGGTACCCATCGGGTCCATCACCAGCTTCTCGGCCACGGGTGGCGGGCTGGCGCAGCCAGCGATGAGAACCAGACTGGCCGCCGCCGCAGTGGCCAGCAGCGAAAGGGTGGTGGTGCGTCGGGTGAGCATGAGGTCTCCGGTGGTGCGTTGATGGATGGGCAGGCAAGGCGCCTGCCATCAACCACTCTAGGAAGAACTTCCCGCGCCATGCTGATGCGCGTCAATGTGCCCAACGGCAGGGCACCGTTCGGCTCACATTGCGAACGTTGTTTGATCTGCGTCAACGCTGCGGCGGCTGGGCAAGCAGCGCACCGCCCCGCGCGCCGAGGTCTCCAAAAAGAAAGGGCAGCCCGTGGGCTGCCCTTTGAACCTTGGAGGAGACAAGAACCGGGTTGTGCGCGGATCAGTTGGCGGCGGTCACGCTTTGCACGGCACGCAGGCCGGCCAGACGAATCTGCGCGTTCTGCTCGGCGGTGGCCACCGGCATGTGTTCGCCGTAGTTCACCAGACCCAGGCGCACTGCTTCGGCCGCTTCGGCGCGAACCTGCGCACGGGACAGGGTGCTGGTCACCACGAGGGCGCCGTCCTGGCCATCGCTGGCTTCGCCGCGGGCGATGCTGCTGTTCTGGTAGGCGGGCGCGACTTGCGCGGCGACTTCTGCGCGACTCGCTTGCGATTGGAAGTTGAAGACTTCGTTGCCCTGGATCGGGCCTTCAGCGAAGGCGGCACCGGCGGTCAGGGCGAAGGCGATGGGGAGAAGAGCGGCTTTCATGAGGGTTCCTTTGGAGACGGCAGACAGTTGGTGAGGAGTGAAGCTGTATGCCGTTTCGTTTCGGCATGGGATGAACTGTAGAAATCGAAACCGTCATCTCGCGAACCTGCGGATTACCGATCGGTAACCCAAGAAAGTGTCAAACGTCGGGAGAATTTTCCGGCTGCGCAGCTTTTGCGCTCCCCACTCACGCCTACCGTTGCGCTCTCGTGCGCGCCTTGCTCATTGCCATGCGAATCCTGGTCATCGAAGATGAAATCAAACTGGCCGACTACGTCCAGCGCGGTCTGTCGGAGGCCGGCTATAGCGTGGATGTGGCGCACAACGGCATCGAGGGGCGTGATCGCGCCGTCCGGGGCGATCACCAGCTCATCGTGCTCGACATCATGCTGCCTGGTCTTGACGGTTTCGGCGTGCTCGCCGCGTTGCGTGAGCGGCGCAACACGCCGGTGCTCATGCTCACCGCACGCGATCTGCTGGAAGATCGCGTGCGTGGCTTGCAGGCCGGCGCGGACGACTACCTCGTCAAGCCCTTTGCATTCACGGAACTGCTGGCCCGCGTGGCGGCGCTCTTGCGCCGCGGCCCGGCGCACAGCGATTCGACCAACACCAGGCTCACCATCAGCAACCTGGAGCTGGACTTGATTGCGCGTCAGGCCTGGCGCGACGGCCAGCGCTTGGCACTCACCGCCAAGGAGTTCGCGCTGCTGGGGCTGCTCGCGCGGCGCAGAGGCCAGATCCTGTCGCGCAGCCGGCTGGCCGAGCAGGTGTGGAACATGAACTTCGACTCCGAGACCAACGTGGTCGAGGTTGCGATCCGGCGCCTGCGCGCCAAGATGGACGACCATTTCCAGCCCAAGCTGCTGCACAACGTACGCGGCATGGGCTACGTGCTTGAAGACCGCACGTGACCACGAAAGCGCAGAAGCGTGTGTGCCCGCCGTGGCGCGCTCACCCCTTTGCGACCGGGTGCTCCGCCATGATTTCCAACGCCTGAACCAGCGCCGAGTGATCGAGTTCGCCCAGGCCGCGGGCGGCGCAGGCCTGCATGAGTTGCGCGGCGTTCGCCGTCTGCGGCAGGGCCACGCCGAGTTCTCGAGCGCCTTGCAGGGCCAGGCCCAGATCCTTCTGGTGCAGCTTGATGCGAAAGCCCGGGTTGAAGGTGCGCTTGATCATGCGCTCGCCGTGCACTTCCAGGATGCGGCTCGCCGCGAAGCCACCCATCAACGCCTCGCGCACCTTGGCCGGGTCGGCGCCGGCCTTGCTGGCAAACACCAGGGCTTCGCTCACGGCGGCGATATTGAGCGCCACGATGATCTGGTTGGCGACCTTGGTGGTCTGGCCGTCGCCATTGCCACCCACCAGCGTGATGTTCTTGCCCATGCATTCCAGCAGGGGTTTCACGCGCTCGAACACAGCGGCGTCACCGCCGCACATGATGGTGAGCGTGCCAGCCTTGGCGCCGACCTCGCCGCCCGAGACCGGCGCGTCGATGTAGTCGGCACCGAGCGCGTTGATGCGTTTGGCGAAGGCCTTGGTGGCCATGGGCGAGATGGAGCTCATGTCGACCACGACCTTGCCTTTGCCGATGCCTTCGGCCACGCCGCCCTTGCCGAACAGCACGGCTTCGACGTCGGGCGTGTCGGGCACCATGGTGAAGATGACCTCGGCCTCGCGCGCCACGGCGGCGGCGCTGTCCACACGCACGCCACCAGCGGCAGTGATGGCCTCGGGCACCTGGCTGCGCGTGTACACGGTGAGCGCGTGGCCCTTGTTGACGAGGTGCAGGGCCATGGGTGTGCCCATGATGCCCAGGCCGATGAATCCGACTTTCATGCCTGTGTTTCCGGTAAGGGGGTGAATCAGTGACCGCTCTGGGGCTTGATGGCTTGCAAGCCGCCGCGCATGGTGTTGACGATCTGCTGCGCGCCCGCGGCCATGAGGCGCGCGTCGGAGCTGATGGTGACGAACTGAAAGCCCATGCCGATGCGCTTGAGGGCGGCCTCCGGCGTGCCGTTGTGGATGCCTGCCACCACGCCGTGCGCCTTGGCACGCGCCAGGATGTGCTGCACCGCCTCGGCGGCCTTGGGGTCGAGGTCGTCGAAGGTGGGCTTGCAGCCCAGCGCGAGCGACAGGTCCGACGGCCCGATGTAGACCGCGTCCAGGCCTGGCGTGGCGAGGATGTCGTCCAGGTTCTCGAGCGCCTGCGCGGTCTCGATCATGGCGAAGGCGACGATGGTGTCGTTGGCGTGGGCGGGATAGTCGGCACCGCCGTAGAGCAGGGCGCGCACGGGGCCGAAGCTGCGCGTGCCTTGGGGTGCGTAGTGGGTGTACGCCACCAGCTTCTCGGCGTCCGCGCGCGTGTTCACCATGGGGCAGATCACACCGTAGGCACCGGCGTCCAGCGTCTTCATGATGATGCCCGGCTCCAGCCAGGGCACGCGCACCACGGGCACGGTGGGCGTGGTGCTGATGGCCTGCAGCATGGGCACCATGCCGGCGTAGTCCACCACGCCGTGTTGCAGGTCGATGGTGAGCGAGTCCCAGCCCTGGTGGGCCATGGTCTCGGCGGAGAAGCTGTTCGCAATGGCGAGCCAGCCGTTCACCACGGCGCCGCCACGGGCCCAGATCTCGCGCAGCTTGTTCGGTCTCATCGGATGTGCCGTTTGTTCAGCGGTCCATGCAGGGCCGCTTGGGGTTGAAGGTCCAGTTCGGTATCAGATATTGCATGGCCATGGCGTCGTCGCGCGCACCCAGGCCGTGCTGTTGGTAGAGCCGGTGGGCTTTCTCCACCTCGACCATGTCGAGCTCGATGCCCAGGCCGGGTTTCTTCGGCACCGCCACGTGGCCGTTGACGATCTGCAGCGGCTCTTTGGTGAGGCGCTGGCCGTCCTGCCAGATCCAGTGTGTATCAATGGCGGTGACCTTGCCCGGCGCTGCTGCGCCCACGTGCGTGAACATGGCCAACGACACGTCGAAATGGTTGTTGGAGTGCGAACCCCAGGTCAGACCCCAGTCGCGGCAGGTCTGCGCCACGCGCACGCTGCCGGCCATGGTCCAGAAGTGCGGGTCGGCCAGCGGGATGTCCACGCTTTGCAGTGCGAGCGCGTGCACCATCTGGCGCCAGTCGGTGGCCACCATGTTGGTGGCCGTGGGCAGCCCAGTGGCGCGGCGGAACTCGGCCATCACCTCGCGGCCAGAGAAGCCGTCTTCGGCGCCACACGGGTCTTCGGCGTAGGCCACCACGCCGCGCATGCGCTGGCCCAGGCGGATCGCGTCCTTGAGCAGCCAGCCGCCATTCGGGTCGAGGGTCACGCGCGCGTCGGGGAAGCGTTCGTGCAGCGCGGTCACGGCGTCCACCTCGTCGTCGCCGCGCAGCACGCCGCCCTTGAGCTTGAAGTCGTTGAAGCCGTAACGCTCACGCGCGGCCTCGGCCAGACGCACGATGGCTTCGGGTGTCATGGCCTTCTCGTGGCGCAGGCGGAACCAGGCGTTGTCGGCGTTCGGTTCGCTGGCATAGGGCAAGTCGGTCCTGGTGCGGTCGCCCACGAAAAACAGGTAGCCCAGCATCTCCACCGATTCGCGCTGCTGGCCTTCGCCCAGCAGTGCGGCCACCGGCACCTTCAGGTGCTGGCCCAGCAGATCGAGCAATGCGGATTCCACGGCGGTGACGGCGTGGATCGCGGTGCGCAGATCGAAGGTCTGCAGCCCGCGTCCGCCACTGTCGCGGTCGGCGAAGCGGGTCTGCAGTTCGCGCAGCACACGCTGGTGGTCGCCGATGGAGCGGCCCACCACCAGTTCGCGTGCGTCTTCCAGGGTCTGGCGGATCTTCTCGCCCCCGGGCACCTCGCCCACGCCGGTGCGGCCCGCGCTGTCGCGCAGGATCAGCAGGTTGCGGGTGAAGAAAGGCGCGTGCGCCCCGCTCAGGTTGAGCAGCATGCCGTCGCGGCCCGCGACGGTAATGGCGATGAGCTCGGTGACGCGGGGCGTGGCGCCGACGGGGACGGGGTTCAGCATGAGGCGCTCAATCGGCCTTGATGTTGCGGGACTGGATGAGCTTTTGCCAGCGCGCAAACTCGGCGGCCTGGAAGGCGGCAAACTGCTCGGGCGTGCTGGCCACGATCTCGAAGCCGACTTCGAGCAGCTTGGGCTTGACGGCCGGGTCGTTCAGCGCGTCCTTGATGGCCGCATGCAGCTTGGTCTTCACGTCGGCCGGCAGCCCCTTGGGGCCTGCCACGGCCTGCCAGGAATAGACATTGGCGTCCTTGATGCCGAGTTCGTCGAGCGTGGGCACGTCGGGCAGGAGCGGCGAGCGCTGGGCACTGGTGATGGAGAGCGCGCGCAGTTTGCCGCCCTTGATTTGCGGCATCGCGGTGTTGATGTTCATGAACGACGAATCGACCTGGTTGCCCAGCAGATCGGTCATCACGGGGCCACCGCCTTTGTAGGGCACATGCACGCCGCTGGTGCCGGTCTGCTGCCAGTACAGCTCGGCGGTCAGGTGGTCGCTGCTGCCATTGCCCGAGGAAGCGAAGGTCATCTTGCCGGGGTTGGCCTTCTGGTACGCGATCACGTCGGCCATGCTTTTATGCGGGGAGGCGGCGGGGACCACCAGCACGTTGGGTGCCTGCACCGCGACCGAAATGAGGTCGAACTCCCGGGTCGCGTCATAGCTCACCTTGAACAGGTGGGGCGCGATCACGAACGGGCCGAGCGACGAAACAAACAGCGTGTGGCCATCGGGCGCGGAACGCACCACGTGCGTGGCGCCGATGGTGCCGGTGGCGCCGGCCTTGTTTTCCACCACGAAGGTGCCGCCCAGCTTTTCCTGCAGCTTGGGTTGCAACGTGCGGGCGATCACATCGGTGGAGCCACCGGGCGGGAAGGGCACCACAAGGGCGACGGGTTTGGTGGGCCAGGCCATGGCCGAGGTGAGGGTCATGGCGGCGCCGAGCGCGCACAGCAGCTGTTTCATGGTCGTGTGTCTCCTGGGGGGTGGAAAGGCCTTCGGTTGGTACCGGTACCAAGCGAAACCCGAGCGCATGGTACCGGTACCAAATGGGGGCGTCAACCGGCGTTCGTCGGTGGCTGTCGCCACGTCAGCTGGTTTCGCGTTCCACGATGGAGAAACCCACGTCCTGCACCCGCGGGGAGACCTCGCGGCCTTCGGCGCGGTCGATCAGCCAGCGTGCAGCCTGGCGGCCGATGTCGGCACCGTTGATGCGCACCGTGCTGAGCGCGGGCGCCATGTCGGCCGCGAACGACACGTCGCCGAAGCCGACCAGCGCGAGGCGGTCAGGGATGGCGATGCCGCGCACGCGCGCCTCGGTGGCCGCGCCCAGGGCCAGCAGGTCGGAGCTGCAGAACACGGCGTCGACATCGGGGCGCTGCTCAAGTAGCCGCACCAGCGCGTCGCGCCCACTGCGCAGCGAGCGTGACGCGCCCACGTTCACCTCCGTCACCGGCCCGTGTCCCGCGCGCGCCACCGCGGCGCGAAACGCGTCGGCGCGGCGCGCGGCGCGCTCGTCGTCGGCGCGGATGAGTGCGAGCCGGCGCCGGCCCTTGCCCAGCAGGAAGCGCGCCACCTCGCGGCCGATGTCGGCGTGCGAGAAACCCACCAGCATGTCGATCGGCGTGGGCGTGAGATCCCAGGTTTCCACCACCGGGATGCCCGAGGCCAGCAGCCGCGTTCGACCCTGGCTGGGCCCCAGGATGCCGGTGAGGAAAATCCCATCGGGTCGGCGGCCGACGATGGCTTCGAGCAGCGCCTCTTCGCGCTCGGCCGAGTAGTCCGACTGGCCGAGCATGAGCTGGTAGCCGGCACCGAAGAGGGTGTCGTTGAGCGCCTCGATGGTGGGCATGAAGACCGACATCACGGTGCTGGGCACCACGGCCGCAATGAGCTTGCTGCGCGACGAGGCGAGGCCGCCGGCCATGCGGTTGGGCACGTAGCCCGTTTTCTGCACCACGGCCAGCACCTTCTGGCGCACGTCGGGCGAGACCTGATCCGGCGTGTTGAGTGCGCGTGAGACGGTGATCGGTGCCACGCCGGCCAGGCGTGCGACATCGCGCACGGTGATGGCCCCGCTGCCACGGCGGGAACGCCGGGAGTTGTCGGATTCTTTCATTTGCAGCGTAAAATGGTACCGGTACCAAGCGCGGTGTGGAAGCACCCCGGCCATGAAGCCGGTGACCCGCAGCGCGCTGAATCATAGGAGACGCGGATCTTGGACACCCTTGCGACCCACGCAGCCGCCACGCCGCTGACCATCCGCATGCACGCCGACGACAACGTGGCCATCGTGGCCAACGATGGCGGACTGCCCGCGGGTGCCGCGCTGGCCGATGGCCCTGTGCTGGTGGAGAAGGTGCCGCAGGGCCACAAAGTGGCTTTGGTGCCGCTGCCCAAGGGCACCGCGGTGCTGCGTTATGGCGTACCGATCGGCTTCGCGCTGGAGGACATCCCCGCCGGCGCCTGGGTGCACGAGCGCCGCCTGCAGATGCCCGAGGCGCGTGGCCTGGACAACCTGCCCATGGCCACGCGCGGCAGCGTGCCGTTGCCGCCGCTGGAGGGCTACACCTTCGAGGGCTACCGCAACCCGGACGGCTCTGTCGGCACGCGCAACATCCTGGCCATCACCCAGACCGTTCAGTGCGTGGCCGGCGTCACCGAATTCGCGGTGCAGCGCATCAAGAGCGAGTTGCTGCCCAAGTACCCGAACGTGGACGACGTGGTGGCCCTGGAGCATGGCTACGGCTGTGGCGTGGCCATCGACGCGCCCGACGCGGTGATCCCCATCCGTACGCTGCGCCACATCAGCCAGAACCCGAACTTCGGCGGCGAGGTGATGGTGGTTAGCCTGGGTTGCGAGAAGCTGCAGCCCGAACGCTTGCTACCGCCGGGCAGTATCCCGATCGCCGACCAGCGTGGCGAACCTGAAGCGCTCGACATCGTGTGTTTGCAGGACGAAGCGCACGTGGGCTTCATGTCGATGGTCGATGCCATCCTGCGCCAGGCCGAGGAACACCTGAAGCGATTGAACGCGCGCCACCGCGAGACCGTGCCCGCGAGCGAACTGGTGGTGGGCGTGCAGTGTGGCGGCAGCGACGCCTTCAGCGGCGTCACGGCCAACCCGGCGGTGGGCTTCTGCACCGACCTGCTGGTGCGCGCCGGTGCCAGCGTGATGTTCTCCGAGACCACCGAGGTGCGCGACGGGATCGCACAACTCACCGCGCGCGCCACCACGCCCGAGGTGGCCAAGGCCATGGTGCGCGAGATGGCCTGGTACGACGATTACCTCAAGCGCGGCAGCGTGGACCGCAGCGCCAACACCACGCCGGGCAACAAGAAGGGTGGCCTGTCGAACATCGTCGAGAAGGCCATGGGGTCCATCGTGAAATCAGGCAGCGCGCCCATCGGCAACGTGCTCTCACCCGGCGAGAAGCTGCGCGCGAAGGGCCTCACCTACGCCGCCACCCCCGCGAGCGACTTCATCTGCGGCACGCTGCAACTGGCCGCCGGCATGAACCTGCACGTGTTCACCACCGGCCGCGGCACGCCCTACGGCCTGGCCGCGGTACCGGTGATCAAGGTCGCCACGCGCAGCGAACTGGCGCGCCGCTGGCACGACCTGATGGACATCAACGCCGGCACCATTGCCGATGGCACGGCCAGCATCGAGGATGTGGGCTGGGCGTTGTTCCGCTACATGCTCGAGGTGGCCAGCGGCCGCCAGAAGACCTGGGCCGAGCGCTGGAAGCTGCACAACCAGCTGGTGCTGTTCAACCCGGCGCCGGTGACCTGAGGCGACTGTTGAGGAGGCCTGAAAGTTCGTCAGCGCGTGATCGCGCGTGCACATCGAACGCCTTGGATACCCGAAGGGAAAGTGGTGACTTGTGCGGCGGGTATGCCCGGCCCGAAAACCTGAACCCACACATCGGTCTGCGAACCGGTGGAACTCCAGTATTCGACATGTCTGAAGGGCCCCGCGTCCACCCCCTTGTCCAATATCTGGCTGGCGATATTGTTCATCGTTGGGGCTGCAGCGGTGCCGCAGCCCGAGCCGCGCCCGTCTCGGTCGTAGCCCCATTCGCAGATGGCAGGGAGATACCAGGCGTCATGGCCGTCACCGTCATGCGCGTCACAAGCCCAGGCGCTGTAGGGCCTGTCCGGATCGCCTGGTAGACCCGTGGCATTCACCATATGGGTGGTGTTGAGAGCGCCGTCTGTGTTGCTGGTGGGCGTATTTGCAGTGCCCCACCTGACCGTATCGGGCGTAGCGTCCTCAAGCGCCAGTACTTTGCCGCCGACGCTGCTGGTGAGCGGTGGCGTGTCGTCGAGATCGAACACGAATCCTCCCTGGTACACGCTGCCCGGCCCCAGCACCCAGACATGCAGGAGCAGCGCAGGCGTGTTGCTGCCGGTCAGGGTCAACGCCACGGGTTGCGGTGCCCTGTCGCCAGGGGCAGAGGTCGGCATGGCGCCAGGGGTGACGGTGAGGGTGCAGCTCGCTGCCGGGGCGAGTGTGCTGCAGTCGCTGTTGAGGGCGCTGCCCGGCGGGAGAGCGGCGACACCCGATACCGTGAGGTCGTGCGCGACGTGCTCCCCCACATTGGTGATCACGAAATCGCGCGACTGACCCGACGAGGCCAAGGCCAGCGCGGCGGTGCTGACCGTCAGGACGGCTTCGTTGGGGAGGGTCAGAACCGGGGCGGGCGGTGCCGGCTGCGACGAACCTCCTCCACAGGCGCAAAGGGCTGAGGCCCACAGCATGAGGGTGAGGCGGGGATGCGTGGAGGCTGGCATGCGTACGGATCCACAGAAAGGGCTGATGCCCGCAAGGTAGCCCCGCGGGCCGCCTTGCGCGGCGCGGGACCGCTCAACGGGCCCGCGACACTTCCGGTGGGATCGACGTACTTCGTTCGCACTAGGCCAATGGAGCGGCTGCCCTCAACGCTGCGCCGCGGCCAGCGCCGTCATGTTGAGCACACGGCGCACCGTGGCCGCCGGCGTGAGAATGTGCACCGTGCCCGCCACGCCGGTGAGCATGGGGCCCACGGTGACGCCACCGCTGGTGGTGGTCTTCATCACGTTGTAGAGGATGTTGGCGGCGTCCAGGTTGGGGCAGATCAGCAGGTTGGCTGAGCCGCTGAGCGTGCCCTCGGCCAGGTAGGCCTCGCGGATTTCGGGCTGCAGTGCGGCGTCGCCGTGCAGTTCGCCGTCGCATTCGATCTGCGGGTGTGCGGCCACGAACAGGTCGCGCGCGCGGGCCATCTTGCGGGCCGATGCGCGCTTGCTGGAGCCGTAGCTGGAGTGCGAGAGGAACGCCACCTTGGCCGGGTGGCCGAAGCGCTGCACTTCCTGCGCCGCCATCCAGGCGATCTCGGCCAGTTCTTCGGCGCTCGGATCTTCGTTCACATAGGTGTCGGCGATGAACACCGGGCCGCGGTCGGTCATGAGCGCGTTGACTGCGGCATGCAGGTTGGCGCCTTCGCGGCGGCCCAGGATGCTGTCGATGCGCTCCAGGTGCGTCATGTAGCTGCCCACCAGGCCGCAGATGAGGGCGTCGGCATCACCGAGCGCGATCATGAGCGAGCCGATGATGGTGTTGGAGCGGCGCACCGCGGCCTTGGCCACCTCGGGCGTGGCGCCATGGCGGCCCATGAGGCGGTGGTAGTGCTCCCAGTACTGGCGAAAGCGCGGGTCGTCCTCGGGGTTGACGTTCTCCACGTCCACGCCGAGCTTCATGCGCAGGCCGGCCTTGGCGATGCGCGCCTCGATCACCGCCGGGCGGCCGATCAGGATGGGGTGTGCCAGGCCGTCGTCGATCGCCATCTGTGCGGCGCGCAGCGCGCGCTCGTCCTCGCCGTCCGCGTAGGCCACGCGGCACTTCTTCGCGGCTGCGCGCGCGGCGTTGAAGATCGGCTGCATGAGGATGCCGGTCTGATAGACGAAGCGCCCGAGCTGCTGGCGGTAGGCGTCCATGTCGGTGATGGGCCGTGTGGCCACGCCCGAGTCGGCCGCGGCTTGTGCCACCGCGGGCGCGATGCGCAGGATCAGGCGCGAGTCGAACGGCTTGGGAATCAGGTACTCGGGGCCGAAGCGCAGCTCCTGGCCGGCGTAGGCATTGGCGACTTCCTCGCTGGTCTCGCTCTTGACCAGGTCAGCGATCTGGCGCACGCAGGCCAGCTTCATGGCCTCGGTGATGCGCGTGGCGCCGCAGTCGAGTGCGCCGCGGAAGATGTACGGGAAGCACAGGACGTTGTTGACCTGGTTCGGGTAGTCGCTGCGGCCGGTGGCAATGATGCAATCGGGCCGCACCGCCTTGGCGAGTTCAGGGCGGATTTCGGGTTCGGGGTTGGCCAGCGCCAGGATGATGGGCTGTCGGGCCATGGTCTTGACCATCTCGGCCGTCATCACGCCCGGGGCCGAACAGCCCAGGAACACGTCGGCACCGTTCACCGCATCGGCCAGCGTGCGTTTGTCCGTGACCTGCGCATAGCGCTGCTTGGATTCGTCCATGCCACCCGGGCGGCCCTGGTAGAGCACGCCCTTGGAGTCGCAGACGAAGATGCGCTCGCGCGAGACGCCGAGACCCACCATCACGTCCAGGCACGCGATGGCTGCAGCACCGGCGCCCGAGACCGCCACCGTGACCTCTCCGATGGACTTGCCCACGAGTTCGAGTCCGTTGAGCAGCGCGGCCGCGCTGATGATGGCGGTGCCGTGCTGGTCGTCGTGGA
>VFQM010002716.1_pt1 | contig 12447 bp, 8 predicted proteins | sample 3512391 | NCBI WGS metagenome assembly VFQM01 (sample SAMN10412369, study PRJNA504923) | tailings metagenome | isolation source: Replicate 1 from Balatoc abandoned mine | place: Philippines
CCTCGGCGTGCTGGTGTCGCAGCCCGCGGTGGCGCGCCTGCTCTCGTGGCTGGAGCTGCCCTTCACCAACCTGCCGGTGGTCAAGAGCATCTACACATCGCTCAAGAACTTCGCCGACTACTTCGCGCCGCACGACAAAGGCGAGCCGCAACAGCAGGTGGTGCTGCTGCGCGCGCCGGGGCAGGACATGTCCATCGTCGGCCTGGTCACGCGCCAGTCCTTCGGCGACCTGCCGGGGGCGCTCGGTGAGCTGGATCAGGTGGCTGTCTACCTCCCCATGGGCTACATGATCGGGGGTTACACGGTCTTCGTGCCCCGCGACTGGGTCACGCCGATCGACATGTCGGTCGAGGAGGCCATGCGCTCCTCGCTGCTCGCCTGGATGTCCTCCAGCCGCGAGTCGGGCTGACCCGCTCCCGCGGAACTCCGCCGGCGCGCCTGCTTCGAAGTGGCCATGTCACACACCTCGCACCCGCGCCTGCCACGACGTCGCACCTTGCTGATGGGCGCCGCCGCGGCCCTGGCCGCTCCCGCCTGGCTGCGCCCCGCCCTGGCCCAGGGCAAGGCCTTGCGCCGCACGCCGAGCCAGACCGAAGGCCCGTTCTATCCGGTCGAGATCCCGGTCGACCACGACGCCGACCTGCTGCGCAACGGCCAGGCCCGCTACGCCCGCGGCCAGGCCTGCTGGGTCCAGGGCACCGTGGTCGATCTCGACGGCCGCGCGATCGACGGCGCTGCTGTCGAGATCTGGCAGTGCGACGAGGCCGGCCGCTACCACCACCCCGGTGACGGCAACCGCGCTGACCCCGCGTTCCAGGGTTTCGGGCGCGTGCTCGCGGACCGCGAGGGTCGGTACCGCTTCCGCACCATCCGCCCGGTGCAGTACGGCGGGCGCACGCCGCACATCCACGTCAAGGTCAAGCTGGACCGCCAGGAACTGCTCACCACCCAGCTCTACGTGCAGGGGGATCCGGGTAACGAGCGCGACTTCCTCTGGCGCCGCCTGAGCGAGGCCGACCGCGCGCTGATCACCGTGCCGTTCACCGCCGCGGCCGACGGCCTGCAGGCCACATTCCCCATCGTCGTGCAGGCCTGAAGCGCCGCGGCTACGCTCGCGGCCCATGGATTCCCTGACACAGATCGCCCTGGGCTCGGCCGTGGCCGTGGCCACCATGGGCCGGCGCACCGCGGTGTGGAAATCGGCGCTGTGGGGCGCCGTCGCCGGCACCCTGCCCGATCTCGACGCCCTCATCGACCACGGCGACGCCGTGTTGAACATGGTGCTGCACCGGGGCGAGTCGCACGCGCTGTTCTACCTCACGCTCTTCGCGCCGCTGATGGCCTGGCTGGTGAGCCGCCTGCACGGCGAGGCCGCGCTGTTCAAGCGCTGGTGGCTTGCGCTGTGGCTCGTCCTGATCACCCACCCGTTGCTCGATGCGATGACGGTGTACGGCACGCAACTGCTGCTGCCCTTCACCAACCATCCCTACGGCGTGGGGAGCGTCTTCATCATCGATCCGGGCTATACCGTACCGCTGTTGATCGGCGTGGGCGTGGCGTTGGCGGCCTCATCCCGCGTGGGATTCAAGGCCAACGCCCTTGGCCTGTTGCTGAGCAGCGCCTACCTGGTGTGGAGCGTGCTCGCACAGCAGCACGTTGCACAGGTGGCGCGCGAATCGCTGCGTCAGCAGAGCATCGAGGTCAATCAACTGCTGGTCACCCCGGCGCCCTTCAACACCGTGCTCTGGCGCCTGGTGGCCGTGGGAAGCACCAGCTACCACGAAGGACATCACTCGCTGCTGGACGATTCGGCCGAGATCCACTGGCGGCGATACGACCGCGGGACCGACATCGCGCAGCGCCACGCCGATGTCGAAGGCCTGCGTCGCATCGCTGCCTTCAGCCACGGCTTCTACAAGGTGGACGAGCGCCACGGGCGCCTGTTCGTCACCGACCTGCGCATGGGGCAGGAGCCGAGCTACGTGTTTCGCTTCGACCTGGGCAGCGCGGCCGAGCGGGCCAACGGCGGGCGCGCGGCTCACCTGGTGGGCGAACGCGGCGATCTGCGGGCCGGCCTGACATGGATCTGGCGTCGGATGTGGGGTGAACGGCTGACCCCGCCGGGCGTGTCGGTGCACTGACTCAGACGTCGACCGTCTGCTGCCCCTGCCTGCGCTGCAGCCGGTACGGGGGCAGGCCTTGCAACATGCGCCGGCCATAGCCCTGCCGCAGCAGCCGCGCGTCGTAACAGATCACGGTGGCCTCGTCGGTCTCGGTGCGCAGGGCGCGGCCGGTCCACTGCAGCAGGCGGGCACCGGTGGCGGGCACGACGAGCTCACTGAACGGGTCCCGGCCTTGGGCTTTGAGCCAGTCGGCGCGCGCTTGGCCCACCGGGTCGCTGGGCGATGCAAAAGGCAGCTTGGTGATGAACACCCATTCGCAGAGCTCGCCCGGCAGGTCCAGGCCCTCACCGAAGGATTGCAGGCCGAACAGGATGGAGGCCTCGCCGTCGGCCACGCGTTGCGCGTGGCGCTTGAGCAGCACCGTGCGCGAGGCCTCGCCCTGCACCAGCACGCGCTCGCGCAGGTCGGTGTTGGCGCCGCGCTCCAGCAGCGCGGTGGCGGTGCGCATCTGCACACGCGAGGTGAACAGCACCAGCGCGCCGCGTGTCACCTGCCGCAGGTCGGTCATCAGCAGATCCAGCATCTCGCGCGTGTAGCCGTACACGTCCTTCGGGTCGGCCGCGGTCTGCACCACCACCAGCCGGCCCTGCTTCGCGTGGTCGAACGGGCTTTGCACGGCGCGCGTGGTGGTGGCCGCGTCCCAGGCCAGGCCGGCCTCGTGCAGGAAGTGATCAAAGCCACCGCAGGTGACCAGTGAGGCCGAGGTGACGACCGCGCCACGCACGTGCCGCCACAGGTGGTGGTGCAGCAGGCTGCCCGGTTGCAGCGGGCAGGCGTGCGCGCTCAAGGTGACCATGCCGTGCATCACGCCGGCCTGCAACCACTTGGCCAGCGGCGGTGCACCTGCCTCGGCCGCCTGCAGCCACAGGCTGGCGGTTTCGTGCAGGCTTTGCAGGCGGGGTGCGAAGCGGCCGATGCGCGCGTAGTGCTCGGCGCTGCGCGTTGCCTCGCCCGGGTTCTCGCGCGCGTTGGCGCGCAGTTGCACGGCCAGCGCCTCGGCCAGCTTGAGCAGCACCCCCGCGTGCAGCTGCAGCGCGGCGAGCGGTTCGTGCCAATCGGTGGGCAGCGCGCCGCCTTCGAAGCGGTGCGTGAGCGGGGGCGACTCCGATGCCAGGTCGCGCACGGCGGGGCCCACCGCGGCCATGCCCAGACGCGCCAGATCGGTCAACGCAGCACGCGCGCCGCGCGCGTGTTCGTTCAAGTCCACCCCGTGCGCGTGCGTGATCGCCTTGGCCACCTCGTCGAAAGCCTTGGGCAGGCGATCGAGCCAGGTGGTGTGCATGAGGTCCATGTGCGCGGTGAACTGGCCTTGCGCCACGTCGGGCAGGTGGTGCGCCTCGTCGAGCACGACGTAGCAGTCCTGCGGCTTGGGCAGCGCGTGCAGGCCCAGGGTGGAGAGCAACAGGTCGTGGTTGACCACGATGACCTGTGCATGCGCGAGCCGGTTGCGCGCCTGGTAGTAGCTGCAGCCGTTGTAGGCCGGGCAATGGCGCGCGGTGCAGGTGTGGCGCTCGGCGGCCACGGGCGCCCACAACGCGGGCTCGGGCGGCTCGGCCAGGCGGTCGCGGTCGCCGTCCCAGTCGCCCTGGTCGAGCGCCATGGTCCATTGCGCGTACTGCTGGGTGCGCTGGGCCGCGTCCCCCCAGGGCTTGCCGCCGCCCTCGCCATCGAACAGGTCGGCGCCAGCATCCTCGCCCGCGGCCAGTTGGTCGAGCTTGAGGCGGCACACATAGCGCCCGCGGCCCTTGGCGAGCGCGAAATTGAAAGGCTGCGGCAGCAGCGCCGCGAGCGCGGGCAGGTCCTTGGCGATGAGTTGCTCCTGCAGCGCCACGGTGGCGGTGCTGATGAGCACGCGTTTGTCCTGCGCGAGCGCGAGCGGGATGACCGTGGCCGCGTAGGCCGCCGACTTGCCGACGCCGGTGCCGGCCTGCACCACCGCAATGCCACGGTCCGGTCGACCCGCCTCGCCGGACACGCTGTCGTCGCCCAGCTTCACACCCGCCAGGGTTTCAGCGATGAAAGCCGCCATCTCGCGCTGGCCCTCGCGGGCGCGAAAGCCCGGCGCGCGCGCCACCACGTGGTCGAAAGCGGCCAGGGCCAGGGCTTCGCGCGCGAGCGCGCCCTCGGGCGGGGTCGGGTCGGGGGAGGCGGGCTGCTCGTCGCGCATGGAGGCCGGGATTGTCGCCGCTCGCCCGAGGGTGACCGGTGGGCGCCAGATCGTCATGCTGCAGTGCAACAATGCACGCATGGCCAACCGCAAGCCCCCCATCCTCCGCATCGACCTGGCGCTGCAAGGCGGTGGCTCGCACGGCGCCTTCACCTGGGGCGTGCTGGACCGCCTGCTCGAGGACGAAGGCCTGGAGATCGCCGGCGTGAGCGGCACCAGCGCGGGCGCGATGAACGCGGTGGCGCTGGCGGCCGGGCTGATGGAAGGCGGTCGCGAGGGCGCGCGGGCCGCGCTGCGCCGTTTCTGGACCCGCGTGGGCGAGCTCTCGCCCTTTGGCAGCGTGGCCGCCGCGCCCGTCGCACCGTGGCTCGACCCGGCCAGTGCCTGGGCAGCGCCCTGGCTGGCGCCACTGCGCGCCACCCAGCAATGGCTGGGCGCGCAGGCCTCGCCGTACCAGTTCAACCCGCTCAACCTCAACCCGCTGCGGCGCATCCTGCTCGACACGGTGGATTTCGAGCGGGTGCGCGGCTGCACCAGGACGCGCCTGTTCATTGCCGCAACGCGCGTGCGCACCGGCGAGCTGCGCGTGTTCGACCAGCACGAACTCAGCGCCGACGTGGTGCTGGCCTCGGCTTGCCTGCCGCTGCTGTTCCAGGCGGTGGACATCGACGGCGAGGCCTACTGGGACGGCGGCTATGCGGGCAATCCCTCGCTGCTGCCGCTGGTGATCGACAGCCCGGCCGACGACCTGCTGATCGTGCAGATCAACCCCGCCGAGCGCGAGACCCTGCCCATGCGCGCGAGCGACATCCTCGACCGCATCAACGAAGTGACTTTCAACGCCAGCCTGCTCAAGGAGCTGCGCTCCCTCGGCCTGCTCAAGCAGCTGCTGGCGGCCGAGGGCTGGGCCGCGCGGCGCCTGCGCAACCCGGTGCTGCGGCGCGTGGCTCGGTTGCGGCTGCACCGGGTGGACGGTGGCGAGGCACTCGCCGCCCTGGGCGCGGGCAGCAAGCAGCGCACCGATCCGGCGTTCCTGCAGCGGCTGTTCGAGCAGGGCCGGGGGGCGGCCGATGGCTGGCTGGGCGCGCACCGCGACGCGCTGGGCGAACGCGGCACGTTCGACCCCGGCACCGAACTCGGTCCGCCGCTGGCGCGCTGAGCGGGCGGGCGCTTACTGCGGCGACGGCAGGCCGAAGCGCAGGCGCGCGCCGCGCCCGGGTTCGCCTTCGCCACGGATCCAGCCGCCGTGGCGCTCCAGCACACGCTGCACCGTGGCCAGGCCGACGCCCGTGCCCTCGAACTCGCTGGGCGCGTGCAACCGCTTGAAGGGCTCGAACAACTGCGCGGCGAACTGCATGTCGAAACCGGCGCCGTTGTCAGCCACGCAAAAGGCCGTGCCTCCTTCGGGCGCGGGAATGGCCTCGAAGCGGATCTCGGCATGCTCGGTGCGGCGCGTGTATTTCCAGGCATTGCCCAGCAGGTTCTGCAGCACGATCTGCAGCAGTGCGACATCGCCCCAGGCACGCAGGCCGTCGGCGATGACCCACTGCACCGCGCGATCGGGCTCGCTGGTGCTCAGGTCGCTGGCGATGCCGCGCGCCAGCGCCGACAAATCCACCCATTCGGGATGCAGCTCGGCGCGGTTCACGCGCGAGAGCGCCAGCAGCGCGTCGATGAGCTGGCCCATGCGGTTGGCCGCCTGGCGGATGCGATCGAGGTGGCTGCGCGTGACCGGATCGAGGCGCTCCTGCAGATCCTCGGCCAGCAGGCTGGCGTAGCCATTGATGCTGCGCAGCGGCGTGCGCAGGTCGTGCGAGACGCTGTAGGCGAAGGATTCGAGTTCGCGGTTGAGCATCGAGAGCTCGCGCGTGCGCTCGGCCACGCGGTCCTCCAGCGCTTCGTTGAGCTGGCGCAGCGCCTCCTCGGCCTCGTGCATGGCGGTGATGTCCTGCACCGTGCCCACGCTGCGCACCGCGGTGTCGCCGTCGAATTCGGTGACCCCGCCGTGACGCACGTGCTTCGTTCGACCATCCGGCATCACCAGACGGTGCACCACCTGGTGCGGCACCTGGGCATCCACCGCGATGCGGTACGCGCGGTTGACGGCGGCGCGGTCGTCGGGGTGCACGCGTTCGATGAAGGCCTGGTAGGAGGCCGGCTGCGTGGCGGGGTCGAACTCGAAGATGCGGTAGAGCTCGTCGGTCCAGGTGGTGGTGTTGCTGCGCAGGTCGATCTCCCAGCTCCCCACCGAGGCGATGCGCTGCGCGTCCTTCAACCGGGCCTCGCTCGCCTTGAGCGCGGCCTCGGCGCGCCGCCGCGCGGTGATGTCCAGCAGTGTGAACTGCAGCAACTGACGGCCGTCGGCATCGAAACCCACCAGATGCACCTCGGCGTCCCATTGCGTGCCGTCGGGGCGCTGGTGCAGCCACTCGAACACCGCCGAGCCTTCCTTGAGCGCACGACCCACCCAGTGACGACCAGCCACCACGGACGGTCTGCCATCGCGCTGCACGGGCGCCGAGACATCCATCGCGTTGCGCCCGAGCGTGCTCGCGCGGTCGGCAAAGCCATAGGCACGCACCGCAGCGTCGTTGCATTCGATAAGTGTGAAGCTGACCGGGTCAAGCACCACCATGGGGACCTGGGAGTTGTCGAACAGGCGCTGCCGCATGGACTGCGCGGCTGCGTTCTGCGCCTCGCTGCGCGCCACGCGCGCCAACAACCACGCCAGGCCCGCGCCGCCGAGCAGAAGCACCAGCGAGAAGACCCCTGTCAGGAGGCGCCCACGGGCGATGGCGGGCTCCAGCGGCGCCAGCACGCCGGCGTCGGCCAGCCCGACCGCCACCACCAGGCCGCGCGCGCCCACACGATGCCAGCCGTAGGCGCGCGGCGTGCCGTCCACCTGGCCGCTCACGTGGAAGCTGCCGTTGCGCTGCGCTGGTTGCACGAGGAACGGCCGGTCGGCGGGCAGCACCTGGCCCATGGCCGCCTCATTGCCCGTGCTTCGCGCCAGGAACGCACCGGTCGCGTCCACCAATGCCACCACGTCCAGCGATGACAGGTTCAACGCCGCCAGCCGGCGCGCCAGGAAGTCGGTGGACACGGCCAGCTGCACCGTGCCGGCGAAGGCATCATTGACCAGCAGGGGCCGCGCGACCATCACCACCCATTGGTCCGCCAGGCGCGAGCGCACCGGCTGGCCGATGAACAGCCGGTCGCCGCCGTCGCGCAGGGCCTGGAAATGCGCGCGGTCCAGGACCGTGGTGCCGTCGTCGCGGCCCAGGCTGTTGTAGACGATGCGGCCCTGCGCGTCCGCGATCGACACATGGGTCACGAACCCGGGCGGCATCACTGACAGCACATTCAGCGCGGTGGCGCCGAAGCTCACGGGCATCTGCAGCCATTCGCGGCGCAGATAGAGCAATTCCAGTTCGAGCAGGCTCACCAGACCTTCGACCTGACCGGCCATGGCATCGGCCAGGTGCACCGCGCTGCGCTCGGACTCGGCCAGCACCTGCGCGCGCAGCTGTGCCTGTGCCCGTCCGGCCTGCCACCACAGCAGCGCCGCGGCCAGCACCGACAGGCACAGCACCAGCAACGGGAGCAGGCGCGTGCGCGTCGTCATGAAGTGCCGCGGCAGAAAATGGTGGAGGACATGCCCCGAGTATCGGGCCATGCGAACCGCCGCGGTGACGAAATCCCTCAACCCATGGGCAGGCTGCGCAACAACTCGCTCACACCGTCCCAAACGATCTGCACCCCCAGGCAGAGCAGGATGAATGCCGACAGGCGCAGGAAGATGATGGCGCCCGCCTCGCCCAGCGGGCGCAGCAGATGATCGGCGTAGCGGAAAGCCAGGTACAGCAGCACGCCAATGGCCAGCAACGCGATCACGCCGCCGCCGATGTTGGCCAGTGCCAGCGTGACGCGCTCATGGCTGAGCGACACGCCCACGGTGATCGCGGCGGCAATCGAACCCGGCCCGCAGCTGATCGGAAAGGTCAGCGGATAGAAGGCCTGGCGACGGGCCATCTCGGGCGTGAACGCCTCGGCGAGCTCGGTGCGGCTGTCGGCTGTGGATTGGGTGGCCGTGAGCAGCCGCCACGCCGTGGCTGCGAGGATGAGCCCGCCGCCCACGCGCACGATGGGCAGCGAGATGCCGAAGAAAGCCAGCACGTGCGAGCCCACCAGCATGCTGCCCAGCATGAGCGCGAACATGTTGCGTGCGATCTTGCGCGCCAGCATGGCCCGCGTGCGCGCCGACGCACCTTCGGTGAGCCCGAGAAAGATCGGTGCGGTCGCCGCCGGGTTGAGGATGGGCAGCAGCGCGGCAAAAACAAACAGGAAGCTCTTGCCGAAAGCGAGCGCGATCTCCGCCGTCATCACCATCGCCCTGGCGTCAAACCTTGGGCGTGTCGACCATTTCGCGCATGCGGCGACGCAGCGCGCGCTCGCGGCGGTTCTCTTCGGCCCAGTCGTCGCGCACACCGCGCCACAGCGCCACCGCCATGAGCACGATCACAAGCGCAAACGGCAACGCGAACACGATCGTGGCCGTCTGCACCGCCTTGAGACCGCCAGCCAGCAGCAACGAAATGGCAATGCCCGAGACCAGCACACCCCAGACGATCTTCACGCGCGCGCCCGGGTTCGGCTGGCCGCCCGAGCTCATCATGCCGAGCACCAGCACGGCCGAGTCACCCGAGGTGACGAAGAACACCAACACCAGCACCGTGGCCACGGCGGCCATGATCGCGCCCAGAGGCAGTGCCTCGAACATTGCGAACAGTGCGGTCGATACGTCGGCCGACACCGCCTCGGCGATCGGTGCGCCCTGCATGATCTCCAGCGTCAAGGCCGTTCCGCCAAAAACCGAGAACCACACGAAGGCCGCGAGCGAGGGCGCCAGCACCGTGCCCAGGATGAACTCGCGAATGGTGCGTCCGCGCGAGACGCGTGCGATGAACAAACCCACGAAGGGCGACCAGCTCACCCACCAGGCCCAGTAGAAGACCGTCCAGCCACCCACCCAGCCGCTGTCGCGAAACGGGGTCATGCGCAGGCTCATGCGCACGAACTCGCTCACGTAGCTGCCCAGCGTGGTGGTGAAGGTGTCGATGATGGCCACCGTGGGGCCGAGCACGAAGATCGCGAGCGCCAGCAGCGCGGCGACGATCAGGTTGAAGGTGGAGAGCCACTTGATGCCGCGCGTGACGCCAGTGACGGCCGAAGCGAGGAACAGCAGTGTGGTGACAACGATGATGCCGACCTGCCAGGCGTTGCCCACCGGTACGCCGGCCACGGCCGCGAGGCCGCTGTTGATCTGCAAGGCACCCATGCCCAGTGAGGCCGCCACACCGAACGCGGTGGCGATGACCGCGAGCACGTTGACCACCGGCCCCAGGCCGCGCGCCCACGACCACGGCAGCGACTGAACAGCCGTGCTCACGAGCGCCGAGCCACCCTTGCGGAACTGGAAGAAGGCGATCGCCAGCGCGACGATGCTGTACACCGCCCAGGGGTGCAAGCCCCAGTGGAAGAAGCTGTAACGCATGGCCGCGTTGGCGGCCTCGGGCGTGTTGGCCGTGATGCCGGGCGGGGGTGCGCCGTAGTGCGAGATCGGTTCGGCCACGCCCCAGAACACCAGGCCGATGCCCATCCCGGCGGCGAACAGCATCGCGAACCAGGCGCCGATGGAGAACTCGGGTTCATCGTCTTCAGCACCGAGCTTGAGGTCGCCATAACGGCTGAAGGCCAGGACCAGGGCCATCACCACCAGACCGAGCACCACCCACAGGTAGAACCAGCCGAAGTCACGCGTGATGACGGCAAGCAGGGTGTCGAACACCGAGCCGAGCGAGGCCGGTGAGATGACGCCCCAAAGAACAATGGCCAGGATCAGCCCGGCCGAGACGAAGAGTTGCATGGGTTTTCCTCCAAAGAGCGCCCGGCGCGTGGCCCGATGTGACAGAGGCATCCGGTGTGCAGGGCCGTCCAGGGGAGCGGCGCCGGGGCTGTCAGCAAGGGCCGGCAGGTGTGGTTGCGTGCGCAACCAGTTGCCAGGGCAGCCTGCCATTATGGGCATGGAAAAGTGTTTTTCAGGGGGCCAATTCCGCGCCATGGACGCGAGGATGGCGGTCCAATCCGGCAAACATCGCCCGAAACAGGCAGGAGATCACGTGAAGGAATTGCAGGACGCACAAAGTCAGGGAGCGGTCCTCGAAGTGGACGTACTGGTCGCCGGGGCTGGCCCGTGCGGCCTGATGCTCGCCAACGAGCTCGGGCTGCGCGGCATCGGCTGCCTGCTGGCGGACCCGAAAGCGACCACGGCCTTCAATCCGCAGGCCAACGCCACGCAGGCGCGCACCATGGAGCATTTCCGGCGCATCGGCATCGCGCAGGAGATTCGCGCACTCGGCCTGCCCGCTGACCACCCGACCGACATCGCCTACTTCACGCGGTTTGCCACGCACGAACTGGCCCGCCTGCGCCTGCCCACCGCGGCGCAGGCCACCGAACACGTGCGCGGTCTGCGCGGCGCGTGGAACGCGGCCGAACTGCCGCACCGCGTATCGCAGAAGTTCGTGGAGGCCGTGCTGCGCAAGCACGCCGAGGCCCGCACCGGCCGGCCCGTGGCCTTCGGCTGGAAGCTGCTCGACTTCGACCAGGACGCCGACGGCGTGAACGCGCGCCTGGCCCCGGCCGACGGCAAAGGTTCGCCGGTGACGGTGCGCGCGCGCTACCTGGTCGGCGCCGACGGCGCGCGCAGCACGGTGCGCCAGGCGCTGGGTGTCTCGTACAGCGGGGCCACCGGCGTGCAGCGCCAGTTCATGGGCGGGCGCATGTTTGCCGTGTACCTGCGTGCACCCACCTTCTACCAACAGTTGCCGCACGACCGCGCCTGGATGTATGTGAGCGTGAACCCCGAACGCCGCGTGTTCATGGCCTCGGTGGACGGGCGCGGCGAGTTCGCCTTCCACGCCGCGGTGCACCCCGATGAGGACCCGTCCGGCTGGACGCATGAGGACGCGAAACGCCTGTTCGCGCAGGCCAGCGGCATGGCCATCCCGATCGAGGTGCTGTCCACCGGCACCTGGATCGCCGGCCACTCGCTGGTGGCCGAGCGCTATCAGCAAGGCCGCGTGTTCATCGCGGGCGATGCGGCGCACCTGTTCACGCCCACCGGTGGCCTGGGCTACAACACCGCGGTGGGCGACGCGGTCAACCTGGGCTGGAAGCTCGCCAGCGTGCTGCGCGGCCACGCGCGCCCCGAGTTGCTCGACAGCTACGACAGCGAGCGGCGCCCCATCGGCGTGCGCAACACCGGCTACGCGCGCGGCTTTGCGGATTCGATCGGCGGGTTCCACACCACACCCGCACTCGAAGCCGAGGGCCCCGCGGGCGACGCGCTGCGCGCGCACGCCAGCACCGTGCTCGACGACCATGTGCGCCGCGAATTCAACATTCCCGGCGTGACCTTCGGCGAGCGCTACGACGGCTCACCGGTGATCGCGGGCGATGGCGGCACGCCCCCGCCCGACAGCGCCAACGACTACCAGCCCAGCACCTGCCCCGGCGGACGCCTGCCGCACGTGTGGCTGGGCGGCGAGCGCTCGCTGTACGACGAACTCGGCTTCGAATGGACCGTGCTGGCGCCGGGCGCGCGGCGCGCTGCGGCGCAGGCGCTGGTGGGCGCTGGCACGCAGGCAGGGATCGATGTCAGGCTGCGCCTGTGCGACGAACCCGAGGCGCGCGAGGTGCTGGGCGATGCGCTGCTGCTTGTGCGGCCGGACCAGGTGGTGGCCTGGCGCGGCGGCGCCGTGGAGGCGCCGCAGGCGGTCTGGCGCCGGGTGACCTGCACGCCCTGAGCCAGGGCTCCCGCACGGGCTTGGGTGCGCGGGCCGGCTGTGGCAGGATCGCATGGCCCTCCACCGCCTCCGAACTCACCATGACCCTGCTGCTCTTCATCGCCGGCCTGGCCGGCCTCATCGCTGGCGCCGAGTTGCTGGTGCGCGGCGCCTCGAAGCTCGCGCTGTCGTTCGGCCTGTCACCCCTGGTGGTGGGGCTCACCATCGTGGCCTTCGGCACCAGCTCGCC
>VFQM010002717.1_pt1 | contig 12444 bp, 11 predicted proteins | sample 3512391 | NCBI WGS metagenome assembly VFQM01 (sample SAMN10412369, study PRJNA504923) | tailings metagenome | isolation source: Replicate 1 from Balatoc abandoned mine | place: Philippines
GGTTTGGCTGGAACGTGAACGGCAACATCACCACCGCCACCCGCCGCTTTGACGGTGACCGCGCCGCCGTGCGACAGCAGACGCTGCATTGGGCTTGCGAGCGGCTGAACGCGTTGCTGGCGGGCGGCTGATCCGCACCAGCGCCCCTGCCCATGCCCCACGGGCTGACGCAATGCGCGCCGCGTCACACCTTGGGCAGCACCGGGTTCACCGGGTGGCCCGCCACACAGGCCTCGATGTTGCCAATGAGCTGATCGGCCAGGGCCTGAATGGCCTCGGCACTGGCCCAGGCCACATGGGGCGTGAGCACAAAGTCGGGCCTGTCCAGCAAGGCCATGAAGGGGTGGTCCAGAGGTGGCGGCTCCACGCTCGTCACGTCAAACGCCGCGCCACTGATCTGCCCGGCCTGCAATGCGGGGCCCACCGCGTGCTCGTCCACCAGGCCGCCGCGTGCGGTGTTGATGAGCAAGGGCCGCCGCTGCATCTGCGCAAATTCGGGCGCGCCGATCATGTGGCGCGTGCCAGCGTTCAGCGGGCAGTGCAGCGTAAGCACATCGGCCTCGCGCAGGGTCTGCTCAAACGGCGTGTACAGGCTGCCTTGGCCGCTGCGCCCCTTGTGTGCGGCCATCAACACCCGCATGCCCAGGGCGCGGCCCACGGTGGCCACGGCGTTGCCCAGCGCCCCGTCGCCAATCACCCCCAGCGTTGAGCCCGCCAGATCGCGGATGGGATGGTCAAAAAAGCAGAACTGCCCCGACTGCTGCCAGCGCCCGGCGCGCACCGCGTCGCGGTAGGCGCACAGGCTGCGGCGCAGGGCAAAAATGAGCGCAAAGGTGTGCTCGGGCACCGTGTGCTTGGCGTAGTTGCGCACATTGCTCACCACCACCCCCCGGGCCTGGCAGGCGACCAGGTCCACGTTGTCGGTGCCGGTGGCGGCCACGGCCACCATGCGCAGGCGGGGCGCCTGGGCCAGGGCCTCGGCGGTGATGCGCACCTTGTTGGTGATGACGATGTCGGCGTCGCGGATGCGCTCGGCCACGTCGGCAGGCGCGGTGGTGGTGTGCTCGGTCCAGGTGTGGTCAAAAACGGGGCGGCGCAGCAAGGTGGTGGGCGAGAGGGTGTTGCGGTCGAGAAAGACGATGTGCATGGTGTGTCTCGGTCAAGGGAGGGGCGCCGCTCACGCAGCGCGCAGGCGGCGGGCTTCGGCGGCCACGGCCTCGGCGGTGATGCCAAACATTTGGTAGAGCGCCGGGGCGGGGCCAGATGCACCAAAGCCCTTCATCCCAACAAAGCCGCCCCGCGCGCCCAGGTAGGCATCCCAGCCCATGCGGCAAGCGGCCTCCACGGCCACGCGCACGCCCTGGCCCAGCACGGCCTGGCGGTAGTCGTCCGGCTGCTGGTCAAACAATTCCCAGCAAGGCAGCGACACCACGGCCGTGCCCACGCCTTCGGCCTCCAGCAAGGCGCGGGCGGCCCCGGCCAGCGCCACTTCCGATCCGGTGGCCAGCAACGTCACTTCGCGCGGTCCGCAGGCGGCCTCATGCAACACGTAGCCGCCCCGGGCGCTGAGGTTCTCGGTGGCATTGCCCGTGCGCAGCAGCGGCAGGGTCTGGCGGGCAAACACCAGGCTCACGGGGCCGCCGCTGTGGGCCAGGGCGGCCTCCCAGCACTCGGCGGCTTCCACCGCATCGGCCGGGCGCATCACCCACATATTGGGCATGGCGCGCAGCGAGGCCAGGATCTCCACCGGCTGGTGGGTAGGCCCGTTTTTGCCAATACCGATGGAGTCGTGGCTGAACACAAATTTCACCGGCAACCCCATCAGCGCCGCCATGCGCATCGCCGGGCGCTCGTAGTCTGAAAAGGCCAGGTAGGTCACGCTCAACGGAATCACACCGCCATGCGCCGCCATGCCATTGGCCATGGAGCCCATCACATGCTCACGCACGCCGCAGTGCACGTAGGCGCCGCCGGGGTCTGTGGCCGTGAAGGCGCGCAGACTGCGCTTGTGGCTAGTGGGCGCTTCCAGGTCGGCGCAGCCCACGATGCGCTCGGGCAGCACCGGAGCCAGCAGGTCGTTGATCTCTGCCGACAGCAAGATGCCGCCCTGCCCCTCGGGCTGCTGGCGTGCACGCGCTTTGTAGTCGTGCAGCACCTGCTGCCAGCCCTCGGGCAGCCGCCCTTGCATCACACGGTCAAACTCTGCGCGCTCGGCCGCTGGCAAGGCCTGCCAGCGCCGCTGCCAGGCGTCGTACTCGGGCGCGCTGCGCTGCCCGGCGCTGCGCCAGGCCTGCAGCACCTCGGGCGGTACCACAAAGGGTGCGTGGGGCCAGCCCAGCAACGCGCGCGCTTCGTCGGCGTCTTGTTCATACAGGCGGGCGCTGTGCCCACCGCGCTGGCCCTGCACACGCGGCAGGCCTTTGCCAATGACGGTGCGGCAGGCAATGAGCGAGGGGCGCGGGTCGCGCCGGGCCAAGGTGAGCGCGGCAGACACGGCGTCGATGTCATGCCCATCAACCTCCTCCACATGCCAGCCCGCCACGCGAAAGCGGTCGGGCACGCTTTCGCTGATGGACAGCGCCGTGGCGCCGTCGTCGGTGATGAGGTTGTCGTCCCACAGCAGCACCAGGCGCCCCAGTTGCAGGTGCCCGGCCAGCGAGATCATTTCCTGGCCCACCCCCTCTTGCAGGCAGCCGTCGCCCACAAAGGCGTAGGTGAAGTGGTCCACCAGATCGTGGCCAAAGCGTGCGCGCAGGTAGGCCTCGGCCACGGCCATACCGAAGGCGTTGGCAATGCCTTGGCCCAGCGGGCCGGTGGTGACTTCGATGCCGTGCTCCGGGCTGCGCTCAGGGTGGCCCTCGCACAGGGCGCCCAGTTCACGGAAGGCCCGAATCTGGTCGAGCGTGAAGGCTTCGTAGCCCGTGAGGTGCAACAGCGAATACAGCAGCATCGAGCCGTGCCCGTTGGAGAGCACCACCCGGTCGCGGTCCCACCAGGTGGGGTCGGCCGGGCAGTGCTTGAGGTGCTGCGTGTACAGCGCCGTGGCGATCTCGGCCATGCCCAGGGGCACGCCCTGGTGGCCTTCGGTGGCACGCACGATGGCGTCGATCGACAGAAAACGGATGGCGTGCGCCAGGGGTTGCAAGGGGTGTGCACTCATGGTGTGCGCGGCATGCCGGGGGCTGCCGCTTGTCTCCGGGTAGTTATGGCAAGGAACGAGCCCGGATTCTTGGCCCCGCAATGTGTGACGACAAGCGACGTTTATTCAGGGATGCATGAACAACATTCATGCATCTACCCCCACGGGCTCAGCGCCCCTGGGATTGCAGCGCTTCCTCGCGCACCCAGTCCAAGAAGCGCCTGACCTCCGGTCGGGCCGCGTGGCGCCCGGGGTACACCAGAAAATGCGCCTGCACCTGCAATTCGACCTCGGGGCCGAACACCGGTTGCAGCCGGCCCGTGGCAATCAGCGCCTGGCCCAGGCTGGTGCTCTCCAGCGCCACACCCAGCGACTGCACGGCCGCGTCCAGGCTCATCATGGCGCGGTCAAAGCGCAGCGCGATGCACTCGGGCCGCTGCCCGGGCAGAAACCGCGCAAACCAGTCCGGCCACTGCGCCACGTTGACCACCGACTGGATCAGCGGCACGCGCAGCAGATCTTGCGGCGTGTGCACGGCGTGCGTGCGGATGAATTCCGGGCTGGCCAGCGGCATGACTTTTTCGGCAAACACCGCTTCCACCTCCAGGTGGGGCCAGTTGGGCAGGCCGTAGCGGATGTCGACGTCCACCAGGCCGAGCTGAAAGTCAGAGTGCACATGCGAGGCCGACAGCGACAGCGCGATGTCCGGGTGCCGCCGCGTGAAGCGCGAAATGCGCGGCATGAGCCACAGGCTGGCAAAGCTGGGGCTGCAGTGCAGGTGCAGGGTGTCCTGCATGCCGTGGCGCAGGCTGTCGGTGGCCGTGTTGATGGCGCCCAGCGCATTGGCCACCCGCTGCAGGTAGCTCTGGCCCGCTGGCGTCAGCTCCACCCCGCGCACCGAGCGCTCAAACAGCCGCACGCCCAGCAGCCCCTCCAGCTTGGCGAGCTGGTGGCTCACAGCCGAGGGGGTGAGGTTCAGCTCCCCCGCCGCCAACGAAAAACTCTTGCGTCGCGCTATGGCTTCAAAGGCCTGCAGGGCACTCAGGGGAGGGATCATGCGGATGACAACCGTTCACTTATTGCAGCGCAACATGAATGAAATTAAATCTTGGGTGAGTTTATATCGTTTGTGGTCAATGACCCTGCCTTCCAGAATGCACCCACCACAACGCAGTCAAACGAAGGAGACATACATGCTGCTCAAGGACAAGGTTGCCGTCATTACAGGCGGTGCAGGGCTCAACGGTCTGGGATTTGCCACGGCCCGCATGATGGCCGCGCAAGGCGCCAAGGTGGTCATTCTCGACCTGGAGCGCGCCCAGCCCGAGGTGGCTGCCCGTGAGCTCGGCACCGAGCACCTGGGCCTGGTGGCCGACGTGACCGACAAGGCATCGTGCGAAGCCGCTGCCGCCGCCATCCAGGCGCGCTACGGCCGCATCGACATCCTGGTGAACAACGCGGGCATCACCCAGCCCGTGAAGTTTCTGGACATCGCGGGTGCCGACTACGACCGCATCATGGACGTGAGCCTGCGCGGCACGCTCTACGCGTCCCAAGCCGTGCTGCCGGCCATGCTGACACAAAAGAGTGGCGCCATAGTGTGCATTTCTTCGGTGTCGGCCCAGCGCGGTGGCGGCATTCTGGGTGGCCCGCACTACTCGGCCGCCAAAGCTGGCGTGCTGGGCCTGGCCCGCGCCATGGCCCGCGAATACGGGGGCAGCAACATCCGCGTGAACTGCGTCACGCCCGGCCTCATCGCCACCGATATCAACAAAGGCAAGATTCCTGAGGACAAGCACCAGACCATCCTGGACGGCATCCCTCTGGGTCGCATCGGCAACCCTGATGACGTGGCCGGTTGCGTGCTGTTCCTAGCCAGCGATCTGTCCAAGTACTGCACGGGCGTCACGCTGGACGTCAACGGCGGCATGCTGATTCACTGAGTTCAGTCACATGGGGGGCGCCCCGCACGCCCCGCAGATCCGGCACGGCAGCACCGCATGCTGCCGCTGCACCCGTCCCAAAGGCCCGCAGAGGCCTTCCCCTACAACCATTGGAGACACACCATGAGCAACGCATTTTCTTGGGCGCGCCGCACGGCGCTGGCATCGGCATTGTTGGGACTGGCATGCACCGCCATGGCACAACCCGCCATCAAACTGTCGCTGGGGCACGGCGCTGCCGCAGGTAACCCTCGGCACGAGGCGTCGGTCAAGTTCGCAGAAGTTCTCAAGGCCAAAAGCGCTGGCCGCATCGAAGTCACCGTGGCGCCCTCCGCGCAACTGGGTGACGACGCCGCCATGGTGACGGCGCTGCGCACCGGGGCGCTGGACATCTCGGCCAATTCGCAGGGCGCGGTGGCCAACACCGTGCCCGAATACGCTGCGTTTGGCATGCCATTCCTGTTTGCCGACCTGCCGCAGGCGTGGAAGCTGCTGGACGGCCCCATGGGCAAAGAGCTGGCCACCAAGTCCGCAGAAAAAGGCCTGATCGTGCTGGGCTACTGGGACAACGGCGTGCGCCACATGAGCAACAGCAAGCGCCCGCTGCTCAAGGCCGAAGACCTGCGCGGCTTGAAAATGCGCACACCGCCCGACACGGTGACGGTGGACATCATGCAAAGCTTGGGCGCAGAGGCGCAACAGATCAAGTTTGCCGAGCTGTACGTGGCCCTGCAGCAAGGCGTGGTGGACGGTCAAGAAAACCCGCTGATGAATGTGCACGCCAGCAAGCTCCATGAAGTGCAGAAGTACATCTCGCTGACGGGCCACAAGTACGAGATGACGCCGTTTCTCATGAGCAAGCGCACCTGGGACCGACTGAGCGATGCAGACCGCAAGCTGGTGCAGGAGGCAGCCAATGAGGCCACGGCACTGCAGCGCAAGCTGTCCAAGGAAAGTGACGACATGCTGGTCGCAGACCTCAAGACCAAAGGGGTGCAAATCGACATCGTGGACAAGGCCTCGTTCCAGAAAGCCACGGCCAGCGTGGTGGCCAAGTGGGAGCAGAGCCCCATTGGGGCGTTCGTCAAGCAAGTGGTCGCCACCGCGCGCGCGCAGTAAATCCCCCAGCCCTTGTGCCAGGGCGCGCCCTGCCAGGCCGCCTTGGCTGGAGACCTCCATGTCCATACCCCACGCCCCCGGCGTGATGGAACGGGTGATCGCAGCCGTGTGCCAATGCGTGCTGTGGATCACCACCACCATCATCTTTCTCATCCTCACCGCCAACACGCTGCTGCGCTACAGCACCGGCGCCAGCCTGCAGTGGGCCAACGAACTGCCTGAACTGCTGTTTCCCTGGCTGGTGATGGCAGGCGTCGTACTCGCTGCAGTTCACGGCTCACACATTGCGACCACCTTTCTGATGGAGTCGCTGCCTGCGGGCGCACGGCGCGTCCTCGGCGCGGCGGGCTGGCTGACGGTGTCTGGCCTGTATCTGGCGCTCTCGAAGGCCACCTACCAATTGCTGGAGATCGTGCACGACGAGAAATCGCCCATCTTGCAGGTGCCCTCTTCGGTCACTTACGGCTGCGTAATGCTGGCCATGTTGCTGCTGGCCCTGCTGGCTTTGCAGTCAGCGTGGCGCTGCGCGTTCTATGGCGCCGAAGCGGTATCGCCCCCTGCGGCCGCCCCCTCCACCGCCCAGGGCTGAACGCCCCAGGAGACCGCTATGAGTGCATTGATACTTTTCGTCTTTCTGGTCGGTGCTGTTGCCGCCATTCCCATTGCCCACGCGCTGCTGATCGCCGCGATGGCCGCGTCCTTCAGCTCAGACCGCGTGCCGCTCGATTTGCTGGTGCAGCAGATGGTGGCGCAGGTGCAGAGCTTTCCGCTGATTGCCATCCCGTTCTTCATGCTCACCGGCGCACTGATGATGGGCGGGCGACTGGGCAACGCGCTGATCAGCGTGCTGTCATCCACCGTAGGGCGTTGGCATGGCGGCCCCGCCCAGGTCAGCGTGCTGTCGTCCACGCTGTTTGGCGGCGTGTCAGGCTCTGCCGTGGCTGATGCTTCGGCCATTGGCTCGCTGATCATGCCGTGGCACCGCAAGCTGGGCTACCCCATGCCGTTCTCGGCCGCGTCGCTCGCCTCGGCCGCCACCATCGACATCATCATCCCGCCGTCGATCCCGCTGATCCTGTACGCACTGTCGTCCAACACGTCGATCGCAGCGCTGTTTTATGCCGGCATCCTGCCCGGTCTGCTGCTGTGCGGCGGCTTCATGGTGGCCTGCTGGTGGGTGGGCAAGCGTAAGAACCTGCCCCGTGAGACATCGACGCTGCAGCGCGCCCAGATGGTGCGTAACCTGTGCCTGGCATCGCCCGCCGTGCTACTGCCGGTGTTCATCGTGGTGTTTTTGCGCTTTGGCATCGCGACGCCCACCGAGGTGGCTGTGCTGTCTGCGCTGTACGCAGGTGCCGTGTCCGCCTTGCTGTACCGCGACCTGTCATGGCAGCGCCTGAACGCTGCGATTGTCGAAGCGGGTGTCGCCACGGGCGTGGTGCTGCTGGTGATCATGGCGTCGTCGGCCATCGGCTGGCTGCTCACGTTCGACCAGCTGCCGCAGGGCATCGTGGGCTGGGTGAGCGAACACGTTCACACCGGCTGGGTCGTCATCGTGCTGATGAACCTGATGATGCTCTTTGTGGGCATGTTCATTGACCTGCCCGCTGCCGTTCTGCTGCTCACGCCCGTGTTCTTGCCCCTGGCACACAGCATCGGCATGGACCCCGTTCAGCTCGGAATCATGATGGTCGTGAACCTGGCCATCGGCCTGTACACCCCGCCCGTGGGCACCACGCTGTTCATCACCAGCTCGCTGGCCAAGGTCAAGGTGGGGCAGACGGTGCGCGCCATGGGGCCGTTCTACCTCGTGGCCTTCGGCGTGCTGCTGCTCGTTTCCTACGTCCCTGCCGTGATCCTGAAGTGACGCACGGCCTCTCATCCGGAGATTCAAGCATGTCCACATCCCAAGAAAAAATGACGGCCATCGCGCAGGCCGCATGGCGCATCCGGCGCTATGCCGTGCGCATGGGCGAGGTGCAGGGGCAAGGTTACGTGGGGCAGGCCCTGGGCTACGCCGACGTGCTGGCCACCGCCTACGCCCACGCGCTGAACTTGCGACCTGACGACCCGCAGTGGGACGGCCGCGACCGCTTTCTGCTTTCGCACGGCCACTACGCCATCGCGTTCTACGCCGCACTCATCGAGGCCGGCATCATCCCCGAGTCGGAGCTGGAGACCTACGGCAGCGACGACAGCCGCCTGCCCATGTCGGGCATGGCCACTTACACGCCGGGCATGGAGATGTCGGGCGGCTCGCTGGGCCAGGGCTTGCCCATTGCCGTGGGCATGGCGCTGGGCTTGCGCCACCGTGGCAACCCCGCGTTTGTCTACAACTCCATGTCCGACGGCGAGCTGGACGAAGGCTCGACCTGGGAAGCCGCCATGTCGGCCAGCCACCACCGGCTGGGCAACCTGATCTGCATCGTCGATATCAACAACCAGCAGGCCGACGGCCCCTCCAGCAAGGTGATGGCCTTTGAGCCGCTGACCGACAAGTGGGCCGCCTTTGGCTGGCACGTGCAGCGCGTGGACGGCAACCACCTGCCCGCCGTCGTGCGCGCCTTTGACACCGCGCGCCAGCTTACCGAGCCCAAGCCCCGGGTGATCTTGTGCGACACGCTCATGGGCAAAGGCATTCCCTTCCTGGAGGCGCGCGACAAGAACCACTTCATCCGCGTTGACCCACCCGAGTGGCAGCAGGCACTGGATGTGCTCGATGCCCACCGTCCATGAACCAGGGGCCCTCACCATGAACACCGCAGCAACCGACAAGAAACCCCGGCTGACCACCTCGGCCATGATTGCCTCCATCGCGTCTGAAGGCCAGCGCGTCAAGGCCGCGCCGTTTGGCAAGGCCCTGGTGGAATACGCCGCCACGCACCCTGAGGTGGTGGGCATGACCGCCGACCTGGCCAAATACACCGACCTGCACCTGTTCGCGCAGGCTTACCCCGAACGCTTCTACCAGATGGGCATGGCCGAGCAACTGCTCATGGGAGCGGCTGGCGGCATGGCCAAGGCGGGCCTGGTGCCGTTTGCCACCACCTACGCCGTCTTCGGCACACGCCGCGCCTACGACTTCATTCACCAAGTCATCGCCGAAGAAAACCTGCCCGTCAAGATCTGCTGCGCCCTGCCGGGCCTGACCACGGGCTATGGCCCCAGCCACCAGGCCACCGAAGACCTGGCCATGATGCGTTCGATTCCTGGCCTCACGTTGGTGGGCCCCTGCGATGCGCTGGACATCGAACAAGCCGTGCCACAAATCGCGCAGCACCCGGGCCCCGTGTACATGCGCCTGCTGCGTGGCAACGTGCCGCTGGTGCTCGATGAATACGACTACCGCTTTGAACTGGGCAAGGCCAAGCTGCTGCAGGGTGGCGACGACGTGCTGGTCATCAGCAGCGGCTTCATGACCATGCGCACACTGGAAGTCGCCAAACAGCTCGCTGCCGACCACATCGGGGTGGCGGTGCTGCACTGCCCCACCATCAAGCCCCTGGACGACGCCACCATCCTGGCCGAGGTGCGCAAGCCGGGCCGCCTGGTGGTGGTGGCTGAAAACCATTCCACGGTGGGTGGGCTGGGCGAAGCCGTGGCTGGGCTGCTGCTGCGCGAGGGCGTCACGCCATCCCGCTTTCGCATGCTGGCGCTGCCCGATGCATTTCTGGACGCAGGTGCCCTGCCCACACTGCACGACCGCTACGGCATCTCTGCCGACAAAGTGGCGGCGCAGTTCAAGCAGTGGCTGGCATGACCACCACGGCCCCCACGCCGCACCACGATCCAAAGGGCTTTTTGCGCGGCTTGTTTCACACCGCCGTGCAGCGCGCCCTGCCCGCCCACCACATGGCGGCGGCGCTCCCAGCGCCGCCGAAGGGGCGCACCTTGGTGGTCGGTGCGGGCAAAGCCGCAGGAGCCATGGTGCATGCGCTGGAAGCCCTGTGGCCCGCGCATGCACCGCTGTCGGGTCTGGTGGTCACGCGGTATGGCCACACCCCGCCCCGCCCACCAGGAGTGCCTGCGCGCATCGAGATCACCGAGGCCGCGCACCCCGTGCCCGACGCGGCGGGCCTCCTCGCCGCCGAGCGCATGCTGGCCCTCACCCAGGACCTCACGGTCGACGACCTGGTGCTGTGCCTCATCTCCGGCGGTGGCTCATCCTTGCTGACGCTGCCGTGTGAAGGCCTCACCCTGGAAGACAAGCAGGCCTTGAATCGAGCCCTGCTGCACAGCGGCGCCAACATTGCCGAGATGAACTGCGTGCGCAAGCACCTTTCACGCATCAAAGGCGGTCGCCTCGCTGCGGCCTGCGCCCCCGCTGCAGTGGTCACCCTGGCCATCAGCGATGTGCCGGGGGATGACCCCGCCGTCGTTGCCAGTGGCCCTACCGTGCCAGACGCATCCACCTGCGCCGATGCGCTGGCCATCCTGGAGCACTACGGCATCACGCTGCCAACATCGGTGGAAGCGGCGCTGCGCCTGGGTCACCTGGAGACCCCCAAGCCCGAGCAGCCACCGGCCGCCGCACCGCCCGCGGTGCGCTGGCTGGCAACCCCTTTGCAATCGCTGCAAGCTGCCGCCGCGCAAGCGCGTGCTGCGGGCTTGGCAGTGCACCTGCTGGGCGATGCCATTGAAGGCGAATCGCGCGACATCGGACGCATGCACGGCGCCATGGCCCGCGCCATCGCCCAAGGCCGGAGCACGCTGCAGCGCCCCTGCGTGCTGCTGAGCGGCGGAGAAACCACCGTCACCATCGCCCCCCGCCACCCCAATGCCGAACGCGGTCGCGGGGGCCGCGCGGGCGAGTTCTGCATGGGGGTGGCCGAAGCGCTGCAGGGCGAACCCAACGTGTGGGCGCTTGCAGCAGACACCGACGGCATCGACGGCGTGGAAGACAACGCAGGCGCCACAGTCAGCCCGGACACACTGGACCGCGCACGAGCCTTGGGCCTCCGTCTGGCCGAGCACCAGCAACGCAACGACGCCTACGGCTTCTTCGGCGCCCTGAACGATCTGGTGATCACAGGCCCCACACACACCAACGTCAACGACTTTCGGGCATTGCTGGTGCTGTGAGCACAAGCCGCAGCAGCACCCATGGCGCCGCGCAGACGCCATGGCAGAGGACCCATGGGCACAAGCCCAACAAGCCCAATCGCTTGCAGCCTGCACGACAGACGACGCCACCTGAGCGCGGTAGCATGTGCCCGACAAGGAGACCCCATGCACCCCAACGCCCAGACCCTGCAGCGCTTTTACACCGCCTTCAGCCAGCTCGACCACGCCACCATGGCCGCCTGCTACGCGCCCAACGCCACGTTTGACGACGAGGCCTTCTCGCTCAAGGGCCGCGAGCAGGTGGGCGGCATGTGGCGCATGCTGTGCAGCGCCACCCAAAAGCCCGGCGCGGCCGAGCACTGGAAGCTGGAGTTCAACGGCATCGACGCCGACGCCAACGGCGGCCGCGCACACTGGGAGGCGCACTACCTCTTCAGCGCCACCGGCCGCACGGTGCACAACATCATCGACGGCACCTTCACCTTCACACCCGACGGGCTGATCGCCACCCACCGCGACCGTTTCAACTTCTGGCGCTGGTCGCGCCAGGCCCTGGGCCTGCCGGGCGTGCTGCTGGGCTGGTCGCCGTCACTCAAGCGCAAGGTGCGCAGCACGGCAGCGGCCAATCTGAAGAAGTTTTTGGCACAGGGCTGATTCAGGCGCCATCCGTGGCGCGGGCCTCTGCCGCGCCACCCATGCGGTCAATCAACACGGCACTGGCCGCGTTCAGCCCCAGCACCTGCACCGCGCAGCCGTGGTGCTGCAGGCGCTGCACCACCTTGTCGAGCGCGGCCACGGCGGTGATGTCCCAGAAGTGGGCGTGCGTCACGTCGATGACCACCGCGCGGCCTTCGGCGCCCAGCACGTCAAACGCCTCGATGAACGCATCGGCGGAGGCAAAGAACACCTGGCCGGACACCTGCCAGGTGCGTTGACCGGTCTGGGCATCGTCGTGCATGCGCACGTCCAGCATGCGCGAGACCTTGAAGGCAAAGAACACGCCGCTGAGCACCACGCCCACGGCAACGCCAGCCGCCAGGTTGTGCGTGGCGATGGTGACGGCCACGGTGGCGAGCATGGCGGCGCTGGACAGGCGCGGGTGGCGCACTAGGGCGCCGAGCGACTTCCAGTCGAACGTCTCGGCCGACACCATGACCATGATGGCCACGAGCGCAATCA
>VFQM010002718.1_pt1 | contig 12443 bp, 9 predicted proteins | sample 3512391 | NCBI WGS metagenome assembly VFQM01 (sample SAMN10412369, study PRJNA504923) | tailings metagenome | isolation source: Replicate 1 from Balatoc abandoned mine | place: Philippines
GCATTCAGGTTGATATTGTTTACCCCTAATTCAGTTATATTATTGCTTTTGTCTACTATGCTGGCTTTAGCAAGCAAACTGGTTTTTTTATTAAAAAACAAATTAACTTTCTGGAAATTCTTACGTTTATCCAATGGCACCATTTCTATTTCATTGAAGTTGCCATTGCTGTTTACCAGTTTATAAGAAAAATCTTTGTCGTAAGATCCTGCCAATAATTTCTGAGGACTCAGGGTCTGACTACTTTCTTCTACTGCAGATTTGATAATTGTTTTAGCTCCATCAAAGTTGTATACATTCTTTCCATCACAGATGATTTCTGTTTTGCCTTGTTTCAAAACATATTTTTCTCCTCTCATAGATAGAGAAAGTGCTTTGCTCCCATTGGCTTTACCCTTACTGGAGAAGGATTTTAAGGAAAAAGAAGCCGTAATTCCTTTAGAAGCTTTTACTTTCGATCCAAAAGCATCGATGACTTTCTTGGCATTGGGGTCATTTTGTGCCTGAGTGAAAAAAAAGGTGCAAAAACTAAATAATGTAGCTATGTATAATTTGTGCATGTAAATCAATTAGGCTGCAAATATACAGTTTCGACGGATTTAGGTGGTTTTGAAGCATTAAAGTTTCGGTAAAATGACCTCAATTTTAGACAAAACCTAAACCATTGTATCAAGATAAGACTGTAATTCCGAATCAGTCTTATACAAAACTTCTCTTGCCTTGCTGCCTTGATTGGGTCCAACTATACCCGCTGCCTCCAGCTGATCCATTAATCTGCCGGCACGGTTATAGCCCAATTTCATCCTTCTTTGAATGAGTGAAGTAGAACCCATCTGACTGCTCACAATCAGTCTGGCGGCATCTTCAAAAAGCGGATCCCGGTCATTTGCATCAAAATCCCTGCTATCCATGTCTTTCTCATCTGTATATTCCGGCAATAAAAATGCCTGCGGATATCCCTTCTGGTTGCCAATAAAATCACAGACTGCATCCACTTCAGGTGTATCTACAAAAGCACACTGCAAACGGGTAATTTCTCCATTATAGCTTACAAGCATATCTCCCTTCCCTATCAATTGTTCTGCACCACCTGCATCCAGAATGGTTCGGCTGTCAATTTTACTAGATACTTTGAAGGCAATTCTTGCAGGGAAATTGGCTTTAATGGTGCCCGTTATAATATTTACCGAAGGACGCTGTGTGGCAATGATCAGGTGAATGCCAATGGCTCTGGCCAGCTGTGCCAGTCTAGCTATAGGCATTTCAACTTCCTTACCAGCTGTCATGATCAAATCGGCAAACTCATCCACCACCAGTACAATAAAGGGAAGATACTGATGCCCTTTTTCAGGGTTCAGTTTTCTTGCTGTGAATTTTTCGTTGTATTCCTTAATATTTCTACAACCTGCTTCTTTCAGCAAATCGTATCGGTTGTCCATTTCTATACAGAGTGCATTTAAAGTGTACACCACTTTTTTGGTATCTGTTATAATAGATTCTTCTTCGCCTGGCAATTTGGCTAAAAAATGTTTTTCTATTACCCTGTACAAACTAAGTTCTACTTTTTTGGGATCTACCAGTACAAATTTTAATTGTGAAGGATGTTTCTTGTATAATAGCGAAACCAGGATGGCATTGAGCCCTACTGATTTACCTTGACCTGTTGCCCCTGCCATTAACAAGTGAGGCATGGTTGCCAAATCAACAATGAAATTATCATTGTCAATTTTTTTACCAATAGCAATGGGCAAAGAGAAATTGCTATTTTGGAATTTTTCACTGGCAAGCAATGTTTTCATGCTTACCACTGTTTTTCTAACATTGGGAACTTCAATGCCAATTGTTCCCTTACCTGGAATGGGAGCTATAATACGTATTCCCAAGGCTGCCAGACTCAGGGCAATATCATCTTCTAAGTTCTTAATCCTGCTGATACGGACACCAGGAGCAGGAACAATTTCATATAAGGTAACTGTTGGTCCAACAGTTGCAGCAATCCGCTGTATAGCAATATCATAGTTTTTAAGGGTCGCTATGATTTGGTTTTTATTTGTTTCCAACTCGGCAGGATCGTGTACAATTTTTTCACTGCCATGTGTTTCCAGTAAATCGAGTCCTGGATACTTATAATTCTTTAAATCAAGGGTTACATCGTATTTGGTGGCCAGACTACCCACTGTTGCAGCTATACTTTCTGCTTCCGCTTCTGTTACAAGTTCAGGTTGATCCTTTATCTCTAGTTCCAATTCTTCATTCTCTTCCAAATCCTCTGGTTCTTCTTCCTCCTCATCCATCCATTCTTCCTCTTCCGCTATTAATTCATCTGTTGCATCTGTATTGTTTTCCTCTTCATCCAAAGGGGTTGGCTCCAAGCTCAGATTCACTGAATCTTCTTCTGAGCCAGATTCTTTTTCAACCACATCAAACTCATGCATTGGATTACTGGGTTGTTCTGTTGCAGGCATAATTACAGAAATTGCACTGGACTCATTTTTCAGTTTATTCTTACTGATTAAGGGGTCTTCTTCCTCCAAATCAATTTCATAAGGCTCATTGAAAAATGGCATTTCATTTTCTTCCGAATTATCCAATGCAGATTCAGGCATTTCATCATCTGCTGCTAAATTCCTTACCATTGTATCATCTGGAGCTACCCTACTATTCCACTTCCATTCCGGCAATGAAAATACGGGGTTGAATCTCCAGATAAAATAACTGAAAACAGTCAATAATAGCAAAGACCCGGTACCCATTCTGCCAATCCACTTCTCCATCCACTCATTCAGGTATTCACCTACAGCACCACCCCAGGAAAATTCAGCCCCTTTAGTTAAAAATGCACTGGCCATACTGAATACAACAAGGCCTACCAACACATACTTTCCATTTCGTAAAAGTCTGAACACTTTTTTCCCAAATAGCAGATTCACTCCAATCACAAAAAATACAGTACAGAATAAATAAGAGGCCAATCCGAATCCATTGTACCATAATGAGTGTGAAATATAGGCACCCAATACACCCAGTAAATTATTAACTCTTACATCATCCGTTGAAAAAATCTGAACCCCGAATTGTTGTACTTTATCCTGGTCTTCCTGCCAGGTAAATAAATAAGAAGTAAATGCAATAAATAAAAATCCCGCCAATAACAAACAAGCAGATCCAATTATTTTCTCGGTTCTTTCGTCCTTCACCACTTCTGCAACAGATACAGTGGCATCTTTATCCGGATTTAATTCTTCCGGGTCTGGTGGCGGTGGCGTCTTTTTTCTTAGGGTATTTGCCATGTATCAAATATACTGTTTGCCTACCCTATTCGTGTTAGTTGGCGTGCAATGTGCAAAAATGCCTGAAGCTTCCGCAGTTTTCCACTATCCGTTGAAACGATATATTGAAATAGCCAGCCAAACCCATGCAAAAACCAGTAATAATCCCCCGATAGGGGTAATGGCACCCAACCAATTGAATTGAGTATATCCAGCTATCTGGAGAAAAGTTAGCAAATACAAAGACCCTGAAAAAATGGCCATACCTGTGATAAACAATTTACCACTTAAAACAACCCCACTTACGGGGAAATAAGCATATACTAAGGAAGTGATTAATAAAGCAAAAACATGGTAGAACTGATATTTAACAGCGGTTTCATAGGAATTAAGCTGAGCAGGCGTAGCCAGGTTTTTTAACCCATGTGCTCCAAAAGCACCCAGACCAACTGCGATGGCACCGAGGATGGCTGCAGTAACAATAAAACCCTTATGCATATGCTTTAATTTTTAATAACAGGGTTTTCAGGTTGATTTCATCCCCCATGACCCTGATACTTGCCTGACTATAAAATGGTGTTCTTTCCGCTAGTTGTTTTTCTAAATATTGGTACACCCCCTTTTCATCCAGATGCTTTAGTAAGGGCCGGTTTTCGGTTTCATTTTTCAACCGTTGAACCAATACGGATACAGGCTCATCCAGCCATATCGTAATTCCTTGCTGATTCATCCACTTCATATTCTCATGAAAACAGGGTGTGCCTCCGCCTGTCGCCAAAACAAAAGACTTCTTCTCCCCAAACCATCTCAACATTTTGGCCTCTGTTTTTCTGAAATAAGATTCGCCCGATGTTTCAAATATTTCTGGAATACTTGCCTCTTCTACTGCTTCTATCAATTGATCCAGATCATAAGCAGTTAACTTAAGTTTGGCAGCCAGCTCTTTTTTCCAGAACGATTTACCGCTGCCCATCAACCCAAGTAAAAAAATTTTCATTATTTAAAAGCATTGTACCCTGTAATATCCATACCAGTAATCAGTAAATGGATATCATGCGTACCTTCATAAGTAATAACACTTTCCAGATTCATCATATGACGCATAATGCTGTATTCGCCGGTAATTCCCATACCTCCCAGCATCTGACGTGCATCTCTGGCTATATTGGTTGCGATTTCACAGCTGTTTCTTTTAGCCATACTTACCTGCTGTGGAGTAGCTTTACCTTCATTCATCAATACCCCAAGTCTCCAAACAAGTAATTGCGCCTTGGTAATCTCTGTAATCATTTCGGCCAGTTTCTTTTGCTGTAGTTGGAATCCACCAATGGGTCTGTCGAACTGCTGACGCTCCATACTATAACGCAATGCAGTATCATAACAATCCATTGCTGCCCCTAAAGCCCCCCAGGCAATACCATATCTTGCCTTGGTTAAACAACCCAAAGGCCCTTTTAATCCTTTTACGTTTGGTAAAATATTTTCTTTGGGAACTTTTACATTGTCAAACACCAGCTCGCCCGTTGCACTTGCTCTTAAGCTCCATTTGCCATGTGTGGTTGGTGTAGAAAAACCTTCCATCCCTCTTTCAACAATTACTCCCTGAATTTCATTTTGCTCGTTTCTTGCCCAAACCACAGCAACAGTTGCATAAGGCGCATTACTGATCCACATTTTTGCACCATTTAATATTACATGGTCACCCGCATCTTTAATATTGGTCGTCATACCAGCAGGATTACTCCCATGGTCAGGTTCGGTTAACCCAAAACAACCCAGCCATTCTCCAGATGCCAATTTCGGTAGGTATTTATTTCTTTGAGCTTCGTTTCCGTATGCATAAATCGGATACATTACTAAGCTACCTTGTACAGAAGCTGTACTCCTAACGCCACTGTCTCCTCTTTCCAATTCCTGCATCATCAGACCATAGCTGATATAATCTAAACCTCCGCCACCATATTGAGTAGGAACAGTAGGTCCAAAGCAACCCAGTTCTCCTAATTGAGCTACAATCTGCTCCGGAAATTCAGCACGTTGCGCATAATCTTCAATAATTGGCGAAATGTCTTTCTTTACATACGCTCTAACAGTATCTCTGATTAATTTGTGTTCTTCACTTAACAGTTCATCTAACTGGTAATAATCAGGGGACTGAAACAAATCGGTTCTGGCAGCCATGGTTGAGGTTTAAATCTAAAATAATTCTACAAAAATACTATTAATTGACTGCCTAAAAAAGTTTTGCATAAGGGTGCATTGCGCTCAAGCAAAATGACATCAACAAAAAATCCCCGACTGAAATCAGTCGGGGATTTTTTTATACAAACCGTGAAATTATTGTCTTCTTCCTCCACCAGAAGCTTTATTATTCTGTGGGATATCTCGATTCATTTCTTCCAGATCAACCGGACGCTCGGTATTATCTCCAATCAGGTACTTGGCAAAATAGTCGCTCATACCCCAGAAGAAATACTCAGTCATATCGCCAAAGCCATGTCTTTGAGTTGGCAATAATTTCATGTCGAAACGTTTGTTGGCTTTAATCAATGCATTGGCAACACGCATGGTATTTGCAGGATGCACATTGTTATCAATTTCACCGTGGAACAACATCAATTTGCCTTTCAGGTTTTTTGCTAGTTCCGGATTTTTATCGATGTTATACTGGAAAGTAGTGTCTCCTTTCTCACTAATGATTTCTTTAACACCATGGTGCTTTTCACTCCACCATCTGTTATAAATGGCATTATCGTGATTACCGGCAGAAGAAACAGCTACTTTAAAGAAATCAGGATACACTAGAATAGCAGCAGTACTCATGAAACCACCACCTGAGTGTCCATGTATTCCTACACGATTGATGTCGAGAAATTTATGTCTGTCAGCCAATTGCTCGGCTACTGCTTTCTTGTCTGCCAAACCATAATCTCTTAGGTTACCGTAGCCATAATTATGATACCACTTGCTTCTGCTTGGGTGTCCTCCTCTATTTCCTAGAGTGATTACAACCACTCCAATCTGTGCTAAGCGATCGGTTCTGTCGAAGCCTCTGCTAAAGCTGGTATTAACCGCTTCAGTCTGTGGTCCGGGATACACATATTCTACAATAGGGTATTTCTTTGTGCTATCAAAATCAAATGGCTTATACATTACACCGTACAAATCGGTAATGCCATCGTCGGCCTTTGCTTTGAAGATTTCTGGAAACTTGTAACCCGCTGCAAATAAATTGCTCAGGTCTGCCGTTTCAAGGTCCATGATTTTTCTACCATCAGCAGCAAGTAAAACTGATTTTGGTATTGTGTTTACTCTTGAGAAATTATTCACCAAGTAACGCTTATTGTCATCCATAGACGTATTGTGGTCAAAGTCCCCTGGATTCAATAGTTTAAGTCCGGTACCATCAAAGTTAACTCGGTACGCATGCAGGTAATAGGGATTTTCACCAGCTTCTTTACCATTTGCTGAAAAATACAACACACGTGCTTTTTCATCAATAGCCAGAATATCTTCCGCATGCCATGGACCGGATGTAATTTGGTTTTTCAGCTTACCATTTTCATCATATAAATAAAAATGTCCCCATCCGTCATCTTCACTCCACTGTATTAATTCCTTCCCTTCATTAACCAACCCAATTCTTCTGATTTCTACATAAGTATTCATTTGTTCCTGAATCAGGGTTTTAGCAGTCGCAGATTTTACATCCACCACCCCAATATCAATTCTCTTGAGGTCGCGGCTGGTTCTGCTGAAATAAAACTTATCAGCTGTTCCCAACCAAGTATTGGGTCTACCTTCATCATCACGGCTGCTAACTTTGGCAGGTGAACTCCATGCATTTACGGTTTGATCCTTGTACATGCCTGTATTGATCTCCTTCATTGACTTGGTTGCCACTTCAAACAAACGCATGTATTCAACTGGAGACTCTTTTTCACCTGGCATCCAGTATTTATAGGTTTCAAGTGTTGGTCTTGGATCTGCAATACTATTGATAACCCATAAATCCTTTACACGTCTGTTATCCGTGATGTTAACTACAAAATATTTGGAGTCGGGAGACCATAAAATAAAGGCAGGTCTTCTAATCCCCTTGTTCTTTTCTTTTTCTACATTGGTTTCTCCGTTACCATTGTTATGATAACCAAAGTTTTCAACTCCATCTTTGGTAAGTTGTGTTTCTACAATGGTTGAATCCTTGTCGTTCACCAGTGCTTTTTTATAACTGGCCCAATCCATAGACCACAAATTATTATTGCGTCCGAAAATAACAATGGAACTGTCAGGTGCAATACTAGCCCACATGGGTTTGCGCTTGGTTTTTACTGGGTCGGTTATTTGTACCAGCTCACCACTGTTGATATTGTATTCAAAGTAGAATACTTTTTTCTCCATTACAGGTGGGGTTCCTTTTTTAGCAGTAGTATCTTTTTTAACTACATCTTTCGTTGTCTTTACTTCAAAGCTGATCCAGTTTTCATCGCGAATGAATTTCATACTATCGATGTTCAGGTGCTGAGCATCCATTGGATCATCAGTAATGCGGGTAAGTTTTGCCGCCATTACTGCATTATCAAACAATAATTTCTTCTCTCCCTTTGCGGCATCAACGATATACCATTTCTTCCCCTCACTTGTTTCATACATATACCAGAAACGGTCTGATTTTTTAAGCCAATGTGGATCTACATTCAGGCTAAATATCATTTTCTGAACCTTGTTGGGCGAAAACCTGGCAGCCAATTCATAATTGGCCTTGATTACAGGCGTTTGTTGTGCCAATAGGGTACCGCTGAAAAGCAACACCACTAAGAATTGAAATAGTCTCATATTCGTATAATTGGTTTTGGGAACCCAAATTAACTCTTTAACCGATTAATACTAAACCATTTATCAAATAATCGGTGGATAGCTTTACTTTGCGGTAAAAAGGACAATGCAACATCCCTTTCAGGCTACCATTGCTTATGCTACAGAAATGGATCAGAAAGATCCACTGAATCAATTCCGTAAAGCGTTTCACTTTCCGCAGCACCAGGGCAGAGATGTGATTTATTTTTGTGGAAACTCACTGGGACTGCAGCCCAAAAATGTGGCCAATGCATTTGAAACTGAACTACAAACCTGGAGGGAGTTGGCTGTAGGCGGATATTTCAATGGCGCCAATCCATGGCTCTATTTTCAAGAGTATTTAAAACCAGCTTTGTCAAGATTGGTTGGCGCAAAAGAAAAAGAAGTGAGTGCCATGAATGCCCTAACGGTGAATCTTCACTTATTAATGCTAAGTTTTTACAAGCCCACAACCAACCGTTACAAAATTATTATGGAAGCAGGGGCATTTCCTTCGGATCAATATGCAGTTGAAACCTTGGTCCGTCATTTTGGTTTGAATCCGGATGAAGCCATCATCGAAATTCACCCTTTAGATGGAGCAAAAACACTAACCACAAAGCAGATTACTGATACCATCAAAGCCACCGGAAATGAGCTGGCCATGGTATTATTTGGCGGCATCAATTATTATACAGGACAGTTTTTTGATATAGCTTCCATCACAAAAGCCTCACATGATGTGGGAGCCATTGCAGGATTTGACCTTGCACATGTAACAGGAAATATCCCCTTGGAACTTCACAATTGGAATGTTGATTTTGCAGCCTGGTGCAGTTACAAATACCTGAATGCTGGTCCTGGTGCTACCGGCGGATATTTTATTCACGAAAAACACCTTGACAACCCATCCATGAACCGATTGGCAGGCTGGTGGGGCAATGAGGAATCTACCCGTTTTAAAATGGAAAAGGGATTTATTCCAAAGAAAGATGCTAGTAGTTGGAATATCAGCACGGCACAGGTATTCAACATGACTGCCTTAAAAGCTTCCCTTGAAGTAATAGACAAAGCGAGCATTAAGGCTTTGAGAGAGAAAAGCATTGTACTAACTAATTATTTAGCTTTTTTATTGCAGCAACTATCGAATATTAATTTTGAAATCATCACTCCTTCAGACCCTGCACAACGAGGTGCGCAACTATCGCTTTACTTTAAGGAAAGAGGAAAGGAAATACATGCTAAAATGATAGAGAGTGGCATCGTTGTAGATTATAGGGAACCTGGTGTTATTAGGGTGGCTCCTGCACCACTGTATTGCGGATTTGCAGATGTGTATCGTTTTTATGAAATTTTAAAAACCAATTTTTAATGCAGCATATACATAGTTATCTGGCATTAGGGGATTCTTATACCATTGGCGAATCCGTTCCCATTCATCAGTCCTTTCCCTATATTACTACCCAACTATTAAGAAAAGATAAAATAGCCATGCATGCCCCTGAAATGGTGGCTAAAACAGGATGGACAAGTAGTGAACTAGCAGAACATTTATTGCACACGCATTTGAATCAGCAATACGATTTTATAAGCCTACTAATTGGGGTTAACAATCAGTATAGAAATCTTTCCTTGGATAATTTTTTGAATGATTTTGAATTCCTGGTTAAAAAAGCCATTCATTTTGCGGCTGGCAAAAACGAAAGAGTATTTATTTTATCTATTCCCGACTGGGGGTGCACCCCTTTTGCGGCTGACAAAAACAAAGAACAAATTGCCAAAGAAATTGACGAATTCAATATGGTGTGCAAACAAACAGCTAAACAATATCATACACCATTCATTGATATTACAACAGAAACCAGGGCTTTTTCTTCGGACCCGCAGGCCATCGCCACAGATGGGCTTCATTTCTCTTATGAAACGCATTTAATCTGGGCTAAAAAACTGTCGGTATCTATACAGCAGACAGTAAAATAAATTAACGGTTGCTAAGATAAACAGCCATTTCTTCCTGGTATGCTTTTGCTACCAATTGGGCTTGTGTATCAAAATCTTCACCCCCAGAGGCATAAATAACCGCCCTGCTTGCATTTACCAGCAATCCTGCGTTTTTATTTAATCCAAATTTGCTCACGGCTTCCAGGCTTCCTCCCTGGGCTCCCACACCCGGAACCAACAGAAAATGTTCAGGAACTATGTCTCGTATATTCTCGAATTCGGTAGCCTGTGTGGCACCTACTACAAACATTAGGTTATCAGGAGTTCCCCAAGTAGTAACACGTCCTATTACATGCTCATATAATCTTTTGCTGACGGCCCCCTGAGTAATATGGGGAACCATGGTAAGAGACTCATCATATTCTTCCAAAATCAGTTGCTGAAAATCATTACTACCGGCATTAGAAGTTAACCCCAATACAATCGTCACTTTGTTTTCGTATTCCAAAAAAGGACGAATACTATCTTCTCCCATGTATGGAGCAACGGTTATGGCATCAAAATCCATTGCTTCAAAAAAAGCTCTGGCGTATTGGGTGGATGTATTTCCAATATCTCCACGCTTTGCATCTGCAATAGTGAAATGCGTCTTAGGTATATAAGCCAGCGTTTCCTGCATAATCTCCCATCCTTTCAATCCAATAGCTTCATAGAAAGCAGTATTGATTTTGTAACTCACACAATAAGGTAAAGTTGCATCAATGATGGCTTTATTAAACTTTAATATTGCATCGGGCTGTTCTTTTAAATGAGCAGGAATTTTTTGTAAATCCGTATCCAATCCTACGCAGAGATAAGATTGTTTTTCCTGAATATGCTGTATGAGAGAAGTAGTGGTCATGCTACGAAATTAATGGTTCTTTTTGAATTGGTTGAATGAAGCTATATTTGAATTATAAGGATTGAATATGGAAAAAGAACCCATGTATTACGGCAGCTATCTGCAGCTGGATAAAATTATTGAAAGTCAGTATCCAGTAAGTTTTGAAGCTGGCAATGAACCCGCTCATGATGAAATGTTGTTCATCATTATTCATCAGGCATATGAGCTATGGTTCAAGCAGATCCTGTTCGAGATGGACTATTGCATGGGGGTATTCAAAAAAGAAAAAATAAATGACAATTCAGAAGATTTAAACCTTGTCAGACATCGTTTTAAGCGAATTATCAAAATCCTTGAATTGTTAAATCAGCAGGTAAGTATTCTGGACACCATGACACCTATGGATTTTCTGGCTTTCAGGAATTTACTTACTCCCTCATCTGGATTCCAAAGCAAGCAGTTCCGTTTAATTGAAGCCAGACTGGGATTGGTCTTGGAAAAACGACATCAGAAGGACTATTATAAAAGAACCAATGAAGGCGGGTTCACGCAAAAGGATTTCAACGATATTAATCAAACCGAAGAAAATAAAAACCTGCTCCAACTGGTGAATGACTGGTTGGAAAGGATGCCTTTTTTTAACCCGGCTTACTGGGAACAGACCAGTGAAAGTTTACCCGAAAATCATCCTTTCTGGAAGGAATATCGCAACATCTATGTAAATGGACTTTCTGAAAGAGAGAAAAATAAATCTTTAGATTTTGATGCCATATTCTTCCAATTGTATCCTTCCGATCTGAGCACTGAACAAAAAGAATTGCTCAGCACCAGTTTCAGTGCTGCAGCCATGCGTTCTGCGCTGTTCATCATGCTCTACAGAGACTTCCCCGTTTTTCAGACTTCTTATCAGATATTGGATGCATTGATAGAAATTGATCACCTGATGAGCAACTGGAGGCATAAACACTTAATCATGGTAAGAAGAATGATTGGTATGCGGGTTGGAACAGGAAATACTTCAGGAGCGGGCTATCTGGAAGGCGCTTTGAACAAGCACTATGTGTACAGAGACTTGTCTGGTCTTTCCACTTATTTAATTGAAAGGAGAAAGCTGCCGAAACTTCCGGAAAGCCTGATTCAGTACCTGGGTTTCAATCTTTAGAAATTTATTTTAACTTTTGGGCAACCATCACCATTCTAGGGGAATGTTTTACATCATAATTCCCCAACTGATAGTCTCCAAAGACTTCGGTAACTTGCATATGATGGTAGCTCAGCATTTCAGTAAAATCGCCTAAAGTAAATTTGGCTACTTTTTCTGTATACAGATGCATAGGCAGCAAATGATCCTTATCTGTTATCTGAATCTGTTTCAAAAAATGGGCCTCTGTTTGCCATTTGGTGATATGAAACTTTACATCATTTACTTCAACTTGTGAACTGGGAACCAGCTGTTGTTCTACATAGTGAACATTCATATAATCAATAACCAGTTTCCCTCCCACTTTTACACT
>VFQM010002719.1_pt1 | contig 12433 bp, 13 predicted proteins | sample 3512391 | NCBI WGS metagenome assembly VFQM01 (sample SAMN10412369, study PRJNA504923) | tailings metagenome | isolation source: Replicate 1 from Balatoc abandoned mine | place: Philippines
GTCGCAGCTGCCAAGAAGCGCTTGGATGATGTCCGCACGCGGCTCGGTTCAACGCCGCTTTGCAACCGAACCAATGGCGAAAGCATCGGCTGCATTACATTTTCTGCCGGGGTGGTGGACGTCATGGGCTACGCCAACCCACGCGATGCACTCAGCGCCGCTGACAAGGCGATGTACCTCGCCAAACGCGCAGGGAAAAACCAAGTTTTGTGTGGTGATGCGTTAAATTAACCATGCAGCCGTTTGCGTTTTCGGCCGCGTACGTAATGGGTCCTGACCCTAGAGGAAAAGGCCGCGCTCACACGCCACCATCGCTATCGTTCTTATGTCGATGGACTGCGTGGTGCGCCACGCAGTCTGCGGCGAACCCTTCTCTGAATGGGATTTCCGTTTTATCCTCGGATAAACAGGGAAAACCGAAGAAAAAACACGCAATCGGACTGTGCGCGTTGCCAAAACTAGCGGTTTTCGCTGTGTTTCTTGGATTTTTCCCTGGTTCGAAGAACAGAGAAAAATAGGCGTTCAATCACCGAGCGCATTTCGAGAAGAACGGTCACGATTTGCATCACAACAAGGGGGCTTGCGCCCTGTAATCCCATCGGCGCTATAAGCCCACATTGACCTGTGCGGTGCGGCGTCGATACGCCGCAAAGGTAGGCCCCAGTCCCCGGGGTCAGGTTCTGGCACTCCGACCGGAGGCAGGACCCAGCTCATGCGCCATCCTCCTCCGCCGGACCTTTGACCGGAGGAATCGATGACGACGGACAGTCCGCAAATGGGATGCAAAGGCGAATGGCGGGATTGGTAAAGCCGCAAGCGGTCACAAACGATGCTTGCCCCGCCGCGCGCTTGCGCTTTCCGTAGGCTTTTGAGCCCTTGAGACAAGAAGTCTTGGAACGAAAACTCCGGGTATGAAACTGAGCGCTTGGCCTGGCTAACTACCGAGTTCAAGAATGGTAGTCGTAGCTCCACCAACGGCCACAGGAGCGCCGACAATCGCAGAATACTTGACGTCTATGCGCGATCGTTGGCCCATATCCTCTCCTTGAATAATGGTGATCTCGCCCGGGCCGAGCAAGCGTTGATCCCTGATCATTCCTGCAAATGCCGCTGCTGCCGCACCTGTTGCGGCGTCTTCGAACACACCACCGGCGGCGAAGGCATTGCGGGTGTGGTAAAGCTTGGGCTCTTGCCGAACGACAAAGGCGATGGTCGTCAAACCGTGCTGCTGCATGAAGGCTCGGCCCCGATCGAAATCATAATTCATTCGGGCAAGGTCGTCTCGGGCCGCCAGCGGTACAATCATGTGGTCAGCACCAGCATGGGCGTACATGAGAGGCATTGTTGGATCGAGGTTTCGTTCCGAATATCCGAAGAGAGTAAGCATTGCGTCGCGATGCGTGCTCGGAACGGGGCGCTGGCGGGTTGGTGGGGATTGCAAGATTGCGTAGGGTTCTCCGTGACGTAACGTTCCCTCTACCTCAATCTGCGCAGCTGACAGGTGCAGACGGTGACTGCCCTCGCCATATTCGGCAGCCAACACAGCGCCGAGCGCAATGGTCGCGTGGCCGCAGAATGCCACTTCCATCGTTGGTGAGTAATAACGCACGACAAATCCGTCGCTTACCGGTGCCGCGAAGGCAGTTTCCGAATAGCCGACCTGTGCGGCGATCCGCTGCATTTCGGCAGGTGCGGGCAGCGCGTCCATCAGGGCTATCCCGGCGGGGTTACCGCCGCGCCCCCTGTCGGTGAAAGCGGCGATCCTGTGAAGTTTCATTGCTGTCTCCATTCTGCGGGCATTTTAGCAAACCGGCATGATGGTGTAACCAGCATCTGTAAGGTAAAACCGCGAAAATAACGTTGATACGAAAGCCTAAACTAACTATTCACCTAACAATGCAAGTGCGAATTCCCGACTCGACCGATCGACTCATTCTTGCCATTCTCACGGCCGACGCGCGGGTTGGATTGCGCGAAATCGGCGCGCGGGTTGGCCTTTCGGCCCCGGCGGTGCGCGAGAGAATTCGTCGGATGGAAGATGATGGAACCATCAGGGCCTTTACGATCGATCTGGGCATTCAGGCGCTCGGATATCTCACGGAGGCGATCGTGCGGATTCAGCCCTTGCCCGGACGGCTGACCGAAGTTGAAAGCATTGTCCGAGAGATTCCAGAGGTCACAGCTTGCGACATTGTGACGGGTGACGATTGCCTGGTCGTGCGGCTTGCACTGCGCAGCCTCGATGATCTTGATCGTTTGTTAGAACCCATCCATCGCATAGCCGCGACAAGTACCGGCATAGTCAAACGAAGCCCTGTACAGCGGCGAGCGCCTCCTCTGTAGTGAACCGTCGGCTGCTACCGAAACCTCCATCGGCTTCGCGAGATTGCAAGTCGATCGATCAACGTCTGCAATGGGTTCGTGAGCGCAAGGTCCGCTCTAGCTTTTGCAACTCCCTTATGCAGACGGTCTGCAACCGGCCCAAATGGGGCCACGACGGCCTGACGAAATCTGTCCGCAACTTGTCGGCCTTGGTCATTGCCGGTTCCGGACAAGCTTCATTACACAGCATGGCTGACTAACTGAGCAAAGCGAGCAAAATGGCGTTTGAATACAGCCCCGCGTGGGCCCGGATTTCCGGCTTCCTCTATCTAATTGTCATCGTCACTGGCATTTTTACGCTGATGTATGTTCCCGGGCGGGTGCTGGTTCCCGATGACATGGTCGCCACCATCGCCAACATACGCGCGCACGAACCCCTCTATCGCGCCGGGATAGCTGCGCTCCTGCTTAACCAGATCGCCTTCTTCTTTCTGCCGCTGGCGCTCTATGTGCTGTTGTCGCCTACCAATACTAAAGTCGCGCAGGTCATGGTGCTGGCGGCACTGACCGGCATTCCTCTTGCGTTGATGAGCGCGGCGGACCGTGTTCTCATCCTGAATCTGCTGACTGACAATGTTGCGATTTCATCAGCATATTTGACCGACTTCACAGCAGTGGCGCGCGCCACCGCGAACGGCGCAATGATGTTTGCGACGACATTCTGGGGGCTGTGGCTGCTGCCATTCGGCTATCTGGTGTTCAAGTCGGGCTTTCTGCCACGCATCCTCGGGATCGCCCTGATGGCCGGATGTTTCGGCTATCTGATGAACCTGTTTGGAATGATCCTGTTCCCCGATTATGCTGCGACGACGATCGCGTCGATCCTGCGGCTGCCAGCATCGATCGGAGAAATCGGCATCGGACTTTGGCTGCTACTGGTCGGAGTCCGCCCGCGAAAGGGGCAGACCAAACCGGCGCGCCAATGACCCCAATCTGGCCGTGCGATGCTTGACGTAATGGACATGCTTAGGAGGTTGATCTGGAACAGCTTGCAGCCACGCGACTGCTGATCTTTTCGGGCGGTCTGTCGATCCTGTTCGCATCGATACTCGGGGCGGTGATGCTGATCCCGTTCCAGCCTTGGGGCAAGCGAGCGTTCAAAGGCGTCAATTTCAAGCAGCTGCTTGCCGCTCACCTCGACTGGGTGATGCTCGGCCTGATGCAGGGGCTGGCCGGCGGACTGATCGCCGCGTTCGCGCTGTCGCCAGCGACCGTCATTGTCTGGCTGATGGTGCTTGGCGGGTGGCTAAACCCGCTGCCTTATGTGTTTCGGGCTTTCGGCATCAACGCTTTCGCGTTGACCGGACCTGTGGCGCAGCGCGCAGCCGCTTCGCTTGGGGGAATCAGCTCTGCCATGATCATAGTCGCATGGGCGGCGCTGCTCCTTGCGGCATGGCGACAATGGACCTGACCAGCGGCGTCAATCTTGCAACCCGCTCTGGAACGCGCCGGGCGAAATGCCTTGGCGCCGTTTGAACGCCCGGGAAAAGGCCGAGACATCCGAATATCCTAGCAGATAGGCGATCTCCTTGAGCGATGCGCGATGCTCGGAAAGATAACCCAGCGCAAAACGGTGGCGCAGCCCTGCCAACAAGCCCTCAAAGGTTGTACCCTCCGCCTTCAGGGCGCGGTAAAGTCCCTGTCCGGTCAGCCCAAGCTGGCGGGCCACCGCGTCGGCGGAGGCTTTGCCGGTATGCAACATCGGAAGGATGGCGCGCTCAACTTGGCCAGCCACTGTCCGGCTCGCCTCTAGTTCGGCCAGCAAAGTATCGGCGTGGTTGCAGAACAGGCTGAAGGCATAGCGCGGATATTGGGCGATCGGGTAATCCTGCCACGCCATACTGACCCTGAGCGCATTGCGCGGCGCGCCGAAACGCACCGGAACTCCAAGCGCCCTTTCAAGCTCTTGCCGCGTCCCGCGATCCACAAAGGTGACCTCGGCCAGACTGCAATAGGGCGTGTCGCCGAACTGCCGGGTGCCCGTCACCATCCGGACGAAGGTGGATTCCGTGAGCTCGGGAAAAGGGCTAAGCTCAATCCGGTTATCGGTAAGCCACAAGCCATCTTCCTCGTGCGATAGGGTGAATCGGTCCGGCCCGGCGACGCTGATATCCATGACCAGTCGCCCGTAGCGATTGAGCTGATCGAGCGCATCGCGCATGGTCGCAGAGGCATAGCCGATCAGGCCGACAATCGAGAGGTCGCCAATATTTGTCGCTTCCGCAAAGCGGATAGCCAGCGCCGGATCATCGAGCGCAGACGACGCCGAACGAATGACTGCAGCATAAAGCTCAAGCGGAACGCGCCGGTTAGGGTCGATCTCGCCATCGGCTGGCAGGCCCGCGACATCGAGCAAGGTTCGCCGATCGGCACCCTGCGAAACGGCATAGCCGATAAAGCCGAGCACCATCCCGGCCGCGACCGACTGGCGGAAATGGCGTGTGGCTGGCGTCTGATTATTGTCGGCTAGGGTCATTGGCGACGCTGTATTGGCAATATAACACGGCATTGGCAATCCCGCTGCTCCTGCGAACCTATGAACATGATGTTGATGCCCATTTCTGCCCGTTCCTGCCGTAGCTCGCGCGCGCGGCTGCGGATCGCCAGCTCGGCGTTGCTGCTACTTTTTGGTGCCTTTCTGATCGCGGCCCCGGCTGCTGCCTGTCCCCCCGGCCATTACAGTATTGGCGGTGGTACCGGTGGTTGGATCGGCTGCGCGCCGATGGATGGCGGCGTAGGTCGTTCCTCGCCCGCCGGACCGTCGATCGAGGACATGAACATCACTGCACCTGGCCTGTCCACCTATGATCCGCAGGCATGGCAGGATTTTTTTGACCGCATGGGCGACCAGATGATCGAGGAAGAACGGCGCACTGTCCCGCCAGAGCTTCGGGAAACCTATGAAGCGCTGCTCCGCGGTACATGGCTATTCGGCCAAAGCCGCGCTGAAGACCCCGTTCCGACCTGCAAGGCCGGATTCTATTTCCGGCAAGGTGGCATCATGTTTCTCGATTGGGGCGGGCCGGAGCCCGGGACGATGTTCGCCTTCTTCGGCACCAATATCCCGCGGTCGCGCCATGTGACGCGGATCCGCGTCCAGCTGGAACAGGCGGGGCAGATGCAGGAGGTCGAAGCCTTTCACACAGCCCATGGTTTTCGCCGGATGGGCATGGTCATGTTGCGCGTGCCATCGACCCAGGCGCTGATATCGGCGATCGAGGACAGGCAGAATTACAGACTGCTTATGGATGCGCGCGAACTGACGCGCAGCGCAACGATTTACGGCCGGATGCGGGGCCGCGGCGAGCCGACCGGACGCTATCTCGAGGTTATGCGGAACCACTGGCACAGCGGCCTTTCCGCCCGCGATAGCCTCACCGCTTGTCTGCGGGACCAAGGACGTTTGCCAGCCGCTTTAGCCAAGGCAGCCGCGCGCCGCTGACCGGCCGTCGCCGCGATCGCGCGCAGCCGAACGGCGGCAACAGTTATAGTGGGGTATGCCAGGGTCATTCCCTGAGCTGTATTGTCAATATAATACGCCCTCGAGTGTCACCCCTGTCGAGGAGCAGCATTATGAACGACTATTCTCCGCCCCCTGTCCTGTCGGCAGGGCCGACAGAGTACACAACGCGCGGGCAGCGTCAGCTTGCCTTGGCGGCGCGCGGCTGGTTTGCCGCTACCGCGATAGGGCAGTTGCTGTTCGTTGCCTTCATCCTGCTCTTCTATTATTTTCACATACTGACTGGGAATTATGCGGCATGGGACGCTAGGCCGCTGATCACCGGCTATGTCGCTGGCGATGCACCGGGAAACCGGCAGTTTGCGATCCACGTGCTCGCAGCCGCCGTGATGACATTGGCCGGGCTGCTCCAGCTAGTGCCTGCGGTGCGGCGCAACTGGCCTTCGCTCCATCGCTGGAGCGGGCGCACCTTTCTGGTCATGGCGGCGCTGCTGGCGCTGGGCGGGCTGTGGTTGGTGTGGGCTAGGGGGTCCTATCTCACCCTTACTGGCGCCATCGCCATCTCGCTTGACGGATTCTTGATCCTGGGCTTCGGGGCCATGGCTTGGCTGAGGGCGCGGCAACGTGACTTTATGGCGCACCGTCGCTGGGCGCTGCGCACCTTCATGGTCGCCAGCGGCGTATGGTTCATGCGCATTGGCTATATAGCATGGGGCATGGCCACGGGCGGGGCGGGCATTAAGAGCGGCATGAGCGGTCCCTTCGACTTGATCTGGGGTTTTGCGACCTATTTGCTGCCGTTGGCGATCCTCGAGCTCTTTCTTCGCGCGGAACGCAGCCGTCCGCGGGCACAAACGGCCATGGCAGTTGCTTTATGGCTGTGCGCGACCGTTACACTGGCTGGCAGCATCGGCGCCTGGGTGATGATGTGGTCGCCCTATATCTGACTGGGGGGTGTCCTTCACACTGATGCAGCCAATACGAAAGGCGTCTGACCTCATCATCAAAGATGATGGTAGCAAATGCGACTAATTCCTCTGCGACCGCTTTTGCGCCTTCATCTCGGTCATTGGTGGACGATTGTCGCAGGATCAACCGCGGATGCACTTTTGGATAGCAAAGGGGTGGCCAAAAGCGGTGCTAAAATCGGCCAATCGAAACCTCAGGCGACAGATGGTACAACTTAGATTCCGGTGGTGTCGCATTATTTGGCGCAATGGCAGCTGTTATCCCCCCACAAAGCTAGGATTCAGCGCACGGAGTCTTTTCTTGAACAGTCGATTAGGACATTGCTCGGGTGCGTTGGGCTTGTTCAAAAGTCTATTTCGCGATTGGGGACGCCTTTGCTTCGGCCAACCGCGACTGACGCGCATTGCGGGAAAGCGCCGTCAGGCGCGCCGTGGTCGCAGCCGGGCCTGATAGCGCGGCGACGAGTTCTACGCTGCTGCTAGTACCGCGCAGATAATTGATGCCCGAGCGGCGGACATAATGACCAAGCTCGGGCGCATAATTCCACTCGCGCCGCTCTAGCAGCCGCATGCTTGTCGGCGAATAGCGATCACATACTACGGGAAATGCGCTGTAAGTGCCTGCAGGGACCGTCAGCAGCCTGGCTTTGCCAGTCTTGCAAACCCACAGGCTAACCGAACGCTTGCGCGCCGATTGGGGCGTCGCCTGCGTTTCGGTAATGACCCGAAACCTTGCTGATTTTGAACGGTCCATGGGCCATAGCGCGTCGGGGTTGCCACGCACCTCGCGGATCCCGGTGCCCCGACCATTGCGCCATTGCAGGACGGGGACAACAAAATTGCGGCTGCGCTCATAGCTCGGCCCCTTAAGGCCCGCCCAAGTTACTCGTTCGCCATCGGCGGTAATGACACGCTCGACCCGTCCGTCGGAAAACACGAACGCGTCGCCGGAATCATAGCGAGGAAGTGCCACAGGCGCAGGCAGTGCGGTCGCCGCAAAAACAAGCGTCAGCATCACTTCGGTTCTTCGATCAGGCCAACGCCAAAAATGGGGTCGCGACCCGGTGCCCCCAAGTCGCGTGCCTGCGCTTCGAGCCCGCGGATCGCGCGCTGCGAGGCGGCTGGGTCAGGCTGACGCAATTGCGCAGCGAGACGAGCGGCAATGATGGGTGCCGCAAATGATGTCCCCGTGGCATCACGTAGTGCACCGTCGTCGTCAATGGCCGAAACCGCCACTCCTCGCGCCGAGAAATCGATATAGCTGCCACGGTTGGCGTAACGATAGACCCGGTTGGATCCATCGACCGCGGTCACGCCGACGACACCCTCATAGGCGCCGGGAAACACGGGTGGCGCGGCTGGGCCATCGTTGCCAGCGGCGGCAACGATGACATGACCGCGCTTGTTGATGCGGGCCACCGCGCTCGCCACCACCGGGTTGCGCGGACCCGACAGGCTGATGTTGATAACCGGGACGCCTTGGGCGGCCAGCCAATCGAGCGCCTTGATCAGTGCGAAACTGGAGCCAGAGGTTTCACGCGGTCCGCTGAAGATATCCGCCACGAAAATTCTGGTGGCGCGCGTTTCGCTGCGTTTTGTTCCCGCCATCAGATGCGCGACCGCAGTCCCGTGGAGCCGCGGCTGGGTAACTTTGCCATTAAAGGCGCGCTGGACCAGGGCAACGTGCTTGAAATAGCTCAGGCCGCCGGCAACGCCTGTGTCGATCAGCCCGATATCACAGCCGCAGGCTGTCCGCTGAGGAACCGCGCTGCCGCGCTTCTTCGTTGTTCTGACGGCCGAGGAATCGAACAGGTGATTGAGGCCAAACCCGTCGGGATCGGCAACAGCCTCGATCGCGTCTAGCGCATTTTCGTCTGACTGCTGCGGGGGGCCGCGGAGCAGGTGGATGGTGCCCGACAGGTTATCGAGCCGCTCGTTGGCGATTTCCTCAAATCCTTTGCCGCGAAGCTGCGACAGATCGTCCGGGGTCAAATCCAGCGCGATAAATTCGCCGCGCCGATAGCGAAAGCCATCGCGGTCGGTGTCGATGCGGTCGCGCTCATCCAGCTCGGCCCGGGCAGCCTCATTCTCGACATTGGCAAATTCCCATTGGCTTGAATCATCATCACCGGAATCGCCGCCGTCGTCGTCGCTGCCATTATCGGTGGAGCTGTCGTCGTTGCCGATGTCGTTATCATCATCGTCGCCGCCAACCGGGGCTGCGCCGTCGTCATCATCGCCCCCACCCGGCGCTGCACCATCGTCATCGTCGCCGCCGCCTGGAGCCGCGCCATCGTCATCATCGCCGCCACCCGGGGCAGCGCCGTCATCATCATCGCCGCCGCCTGGAGCCGCGCCGTCGTCATCGTCGCCGCCGTCGGGCGCTGCGCCATCGTCATCTCCGGTTCCGCCGCCATCGTCGCCGCTGGGATCGGCGGCGCCGTCATCGTCGGTGCCTCCAGCATTGTCGTCACTCGAATCCGCTTCGTCGCCGCTTGGGTCTTCGTCGCCCCCAGGTTCGGCACCATCGCCAACATCTTCTTCCCCGCCCACATCCTCGTCGCCCCCGCCGGGAGCATCTTCGACGGGATCCTGCTGATCCGGGTCTTCAACATCGTCGCCATCCGCCGCGTCGGCATCGTCGTCATCGTCGGCATCGCCGCCGTCATCGTCCGCGCTTTGCGCCGCGAGTGGGGCGTGAAGGGCAACCATTGCGGGAGCGATCGCCAAAGGCGTCATCAGCAAACTGGCGATCCCGAATTTTACGCGCATGGGTTTTCCCTAAAATTCCGCCCAGGGGTCCAACCCTAGACTATCCGCAACACACAAAATCGTTTTGGTATGGCCTATATACGATCCCAGCTGTTCCTTTATTCCGGCCTATTGTCTATCTGCGGAATATTTCCTCTTGCTGAACCGTTGGTACCATGACGCGCCCGATCAATCCGGACGACACCACCAGGCAGGCGCTGATTGCGCTGATACCGCGCTTACGCCGGTTTGCCCGCGTGTTGACCGGCAATATTGTCGACGCCGATGATGTTGTGCAGGCCAGCTTGGAGAAAGCAATGCTGAATTTGGATCAGTGGCAACCCGGGACCCAGCTTGATAAGTGGGTGTTCCGCATTGCCCGGAACAGCTGGATCGATGATCGCCGCCGCGCGCACAATCGCAGGGGCCATGATGACGTCGCCGCCATGGTCGATCTGGCGGGCGACGATGGGGTGGCACAAACCGAAGCCAATGCCGACGCGCGGATGGTACGCATGGCGGTTGCCCAGCTGCCCGCCGAACAGCGGGATGTGATCGCGTTGGTCATGCTCGAAGAATTTAGCTACCGCGAGGCTGCCGACGCGCTGGGCTTGCCGATTGGCACGGTCATGAGCCGCCTGTCGCGCGCCAAGGCAGCGCTCGCCAAAACCATGGCGGGTCAAGGATTGGTCCAATGAGCAGCCAGTTTACCGATGCGCAGCTCGCCGCCTTTCTAGAAGGAAGGCTTGATGACGACGCGCTAATTGATGCTATTGAAGCCGCGATCAATGCCGATGTCACGCTCGCGGAACGGATGGAGCGGCTGGACGTGGTGGATCATGCTGGGCAGGTCGTGCGCGATTCATTTGCACCGCTATTGCGTGCGCCAGTGCCAGATCATCTTGTCCAGATCGTCAATGCGCCGGCTGCGGAAACGGCTGAGGTGATAGACTTTACGGCCGCACGGGCCGCAGCTGATGCTTCGCGGCCTGCCAATGACAATGGCCGTGGCTGGCGCTGGCCGCAATTTGGAGCGATGGCTGCCAGTCTGGCGCTGGGCGTGATGGTTGGTGGCGCCTGGCTGACCGGCAGCGGCGACACGGACGGCGCGCTGGTGTTGGCTGGGCGTGACGGCTTTACGACCACGCCTGCAATTTCGGCGATGCTCGACACCGCGCCGAGCGGGCAGTCGGTCGATCTTACCGGCCTTGGTACTGGCGAAGTCGTGCTGACTTTTCGTAACAGCGATCGCAAATTGTGCCGCCAATTCACGATAGCGAATGCTAACACCACGAGCGATGCTCTCGCTTGTGCCAAGGGTGACAGCGGCTGGCAGATCGAAGCATTGGGCCGGCGCGCGGGGCCGACTGGCGATATGCAACTGGCCAGCGGCGATGCCGCCGTCAGCGTAGTGGCAGCGGTTGACGCGATGATTGACGGTGATCCGCTGGTGGGAGAAGCTGAGGCGGCTGAGCTGAAGGCGAAGTGACCACGACGAAAAAGGGCCCCCCGGCGCGATCCGCACCGGGGGGCTTTGTCTTGTGCGCCGTCAGATCGTCAGTTGCAGTTCCAGCACCGCGGCGATGCCGTTATTGACCGAAATTCGGAAGCGCTCCTCGCGGAACTGCACCACGTCAGCGCGCAGCTGGACATTGGGGTGGATGCGGTAAAATCCGCCAAAGCCGATCAGCCGGTTCTTGCGATCCGATGCTTCGGTATAGGCAGCGCTGCCAGCGACGCCCCAATCGGGCGTAACCCATGCGGCACCATAGTTGATTTCCCACTGATCAAAACCGCGAACGATCCGGTTTGAATCACCGCGATCGACAAATGCAGCTCCGATCCGCAGCGGGCCGCGGCGCGCCTCGACGCCCACGCTCCAGCTCGACAGGTCGGCGCGCGTCGTCAGCGGATCGGCTTCGCCCGTCGCGTAACCGCCGCTTGCACCCAAAATCCAATCCCCCACCGGCTGTTGATATTGCAGTCCGAATTCAAATGCATTGTTGAGCTCAATCCGTTCGCGCGAGTCCACCGCCGCGGCATTGCGCCGGACCTTTGGCGACCAGGATACCCCGCCGCGAAGACCGCCAATCGGGGGCGAGAGATAGAGCACTTTAAATGCATCCTGCGTATCGACCGCGCGGAGTAGGGCCTGCGTTCCAGCATAGCGCGAAAATTCGCCGCGCACTTGGCCGAGGGCAATCAGCGGTGCCGCAAAGGCGAGCGTGTCCGCCGGGCCATCCTGCAGCCCCACTTCGAGCCGTCCATAATCGCTAGCCACGAAGCCATAGATTTCGCCAGCCTCGAGCACTTCGGACGCACGGCGGCGGCTGTTCTGTTCTACGTTGGCGCCGATGATAATGCCATCGGGCGAGGTCCATTGCGCATTGAGCCGCGCGAACAGGTCGATCTGGGCATCGGGAGAATCGGTGGCGGGATCATCATCGTCAAAGCTGGCCCCTTGTACCGCAGCGCCGCCGCTCAGCCGGATGTCAAAGCCTTCCCACTGGACCGCAAGCTCGGGCAGCTGCGCCTGCGCCGTCGATGCTATCGAAAGCAGCGCGCAGGCAATGGCTGCCCGCCCGCAGGCGCGGCTGAAAACATGCTTCACCATCAACAATTCTCCATGGAAGGCCCCGGGGGCAAGTTATTGGGAATAAATGCGTGAATCAATGCGTCACGACGGCCGCTGGGAAATCCCTTTCGCCGGATTGTCGGTGCCCGTTTGAGCATCGATTGGCCAGAGTTCGCGCGTGGATACATCTCTGACGAACGGTCGCGGCGGATTATTTATTCCAACGAGCCCCAAAGAATTTTTTCCGTCTGCGGTGGGAATAAGGCCGCATATTGCTCCGTTTGCCCCTTGAACCGG
>VFQM010002720.1_pt1 | contig 12432 bp, 9 predicted proteins | sample 3512391 | NCBI WGS metagenome assembly VFQM01 (sample SAMN10412369, study PRJNA504923) | tailings metagenome | isolation source: Replicate 1 from Balatoc abandoned mine | place: Philippines
CCGAGACCATGGAGGGCCGCGCGCGGCTCTACGCGCGCGAGGGCTCGCGGCTGCGGGCGCTCGACGCGCTGCGGGTCGGCACGCTGCGACGCCTCGCCGAAGGGCTCGCCCTGGGCAGCGCAGCCGGTCTCGATGACATCGTCACCGCCGTCTCGGGCATCACGGGGCGCGACCGCGCCGGACTGCGCGCGCTGCTCGTCGACCGCGAGCCCCGTGACGACGGTGAGCTCGTCGCGCTCTCGGACGAGCTGCTCGAGCTCGAGCGCCTCGTCCAGCGTCGCGTCGCGCTCGCCGACGAGCTCCCCGGCGACCGCACCGGCGACCGCACCGACGACCGCCCCGAACCGACCACCCGATAAGAGGAGAACACCATGGACAGCGACCTGCGGGCATCCTTCGCGAGCGTGCGGAGCGAGGTGGGCAAGGCCGTCGTCGGTCAGGATGCGGCCGTGAGCGGCCTCATGGTCGCTCTGCTCGCGAACGGGCACGTGCTGCTCGAGGGCGTTCCGGGCGTCGCGAAGACCCTCCTCGTGCGCTCGCTCAGCCACGCGCTGAGCCTCACGACGACGCGCGTGCAGTTCACCCCCGACCTCATGCCGGGCGACGTCACGGGCTCGGTCGTCTACGACGCGAAGAACGGCGACTTCGAGTTCCGTCGGGGGCCGGTCTTCACGAACATCCTGCTCGCCGATGAGATCAACCGCACGCCCCCGAAGACGCAATCGGCGCTGCTCGAGGCGATGGAGGAGCGCCAGGTCACCGTCGACGGCACGACCCACCCCCTGCCCGAGCCGTTCGTCGTCGCGGCGACGCAGAACCCCGTCGAGTACGAGGGCACCTACACGCTGCCCGAGGCGCAGCTCGACCGCTTCCTGCTCAAGCTCGTGCTCGACCTGCCGGCGCGCGACTCCGAGATCGAGGTGCTGCAGCGCCACGCCGACGGCTTCAGCGCGCGCGACCTCGCCGCCGCGGGCCTGCGACCCGTGCTCGGCGACGAGCAGATCGCGGCCGCCCGGGCCTCCGTCGCGCAGGTGGGCGCGACGCCCGAGCTGCTCGCCTACCTCGTCGACCTCGCGCGCGGCACGCGCCAGAGCCCGTCGGTGCGCCTCGGCGTGAGCCCGCGCGGCACGACGGCGCTGCTCGCCGCGACGAAGGCGTGGGCCTGGCTCTCGGGGGCCGAGGCGATCACGCCCGACCACGTGCAGCAGATGATCCTGCCCGTGTGGCGGCACCGCATCGGTCTGCGCCCCGAGGCCGAGCTCGAGGGCGTCTCGGCCGACACGATCCTGCGCTCGGTCGTGCAGCAGACCCAGGTCCCGCTGTAGCCATGGCCGTCACGGGGTGGTTCGTCGCGCTCGTCGCTCTCGGCGTCGTGCCCGTCGTGCTGCTCGCGAACGGGTGGGCGTACGTGGGCTGGGTCGCGCTCTGCCTCGTGCTCATGGCGGTGGATGCGGCGCTCGCGGCCTCGCCGCGCGCCGCGTCGCTCGCGCGGTCGGGCCCCGATCGCGTGCGCCTGACCGAGCAGGCCGAGGTCACCCTGCTCGTGACGAACGGCTCGCGTCGCCGCCTGCGCGGCGTGATCCGCGACGCGTGGGAGCCCTCGGCGGGGGCGACCCCTCGACGTCAGCGGATCGACGTGCCCGCGGGCGAGCGCCGCGCGGTGCGCAGCGCGCTGCGGCCGTGGCGACGCGGCGAGCGGAGGGCCGCGATGGTGACGATCCGCGCGATCGGGCCGATGCGGCTCGCGGGGCGGCAGGCGAGCATCCGCGTGCCCGGAGGCATTCGCGTGCTGCCCGAGTTCGCCGCGCGGCGCCACCTGCCCTCGCGGCTCGCCCGGCTGCGCGAGCTCGACGGCCGCACCTCGCTCATGGTGCGCGGGCAGGGCACCGAGTTCGACAGCCTGCGCGAGTATGTGCGCGGCGACGACGTTCGCTCGATCGACTGGCGCGCGACCGCTCGCCGCGCTGGCGGGCCGGGGCCGGCGGGCTCCCCCGCGCCGACGCTCATGGTGCGCACGTGGCGGCCCGAGCGCGACCGGCACGTCGTCGTCATCGTCGACTCGGGGCGCACGGCCGCCGCGCGCATCGCCGATGAGACGCGCATCGACACGGCCTTCGAGTCGACGCTGCTGCTCTCGGCCCTCGCCGACCGCGCGGGCGATCGCGTGGATGTCGCCGTATTCGATCGGCGCGTCCGCGGGCGCGTGCAGGGGGCGCGCGGCGCCGACCTGCTCGCGAAGCTCGTCGACACGATGGCGCCCATCGACCCCGAGCTGCTCGAGACCGACTGGACGGCCGTGCCCTCGCTCGTGCGCTCGATGACCTCGCAGCGCGCGCTCGTCGTCATCGCGACGCCGCTCGAGTCGCCCGGGTCGACGCGGGGTCTCCTCGCGATGCTGCCGCAGCTGACGCGCAAGCCCCTCGTGCTCGTCGCGGCGGTCAACGACCCCGCGCTGCTCGAGGCGGCCGCGGATCGCTCGGACCGGGCATCCGTCTACCGCGCCGCGGCGGCCGAGCGGGCCATGCTGGATGCTCAGCGCGTCGCCGCGGCGGTGCAGCGTCTCGGCGCCGACGTCGTCACGGCCGCGCCGCTCGACCTGCCGCCCGCCGTGGCCGACCGGTACCTCGCGTACAAGGCCGCCGGGCGGCTGTAAGGGTCGGGCGGGCCCGCCTCGTCCGGGCCCGGCACCCTCCGCCCTCCGCCGCGCCGCTCGCCCATCCGAGTGCAGGAACGGCGCGGGCGCGCGACGGCGTGTCGCGGCGACACGCCGTCGCTCCGCGGCCGATTCCTGCACTCGGATGGGAGGCGCGCGTGGAGAGGCGTCGGGCGGCGGGGCCGGTCGTCGAGAAACGGCCGGCCGCCCGACGGTCAGGCGATCGCGGAGCGATCGGTCGGGAGGGCCGTCGCGCGGCCCGCGAGCAGCCAGGCGCCGACGGCGATGAGGAGCGGAACGCCGAGGGCAGCGATGCCGAGCTGGAGGAGCGGCGGCGCGAACGGCATCGGGCCGCCCGGCAGCGCGAGGGCTCCGGCTGCGAGGAGGCCGAGGCCCGCCCCGACGACGGCGCCGATGCCGGCGAGCAGCACGGCCTGCCAGAAGCTCACGGCACGGCGCAGGCGACGCGTCGCGCCCATCGCCCCGAGGATCGCCTCGTCGCGGCGGCCATCGATGCGCGCGAGGCCGATCGCGATCGCGGAGGCGGTGAGGGCGATCGCGCCGCTCACGCCGACGAGCACCCACGCGGCGACGCCGACGATGTCGTCAGGGCCCGATTCCGCGACGCTCTGCAGCCCCCACGGGTCGCCCGTGAGGTCGCGCGACAGCTCGAGCAGGGCGCTCTCCTCGCGAGTGCCTGGCATCTCGTCGGGATAGGCGATCGCGGAGAGCGGGGTGACCTCGAGCTCGAGCGAGCGCGCCGTCTCGGGTGACATCAGCAGGGCGCCGCGCACGGCGGTCGGGGGCTCCTGGACGACCGCGGTGAACGTCTCGGAGCGAACGGCCTCGAGCCGCTGCGCGTGAAGCCCGGACGAGGTGAAGCGCTCGGCGTCGATCCAGCGGAGCTCCGCCTCGCCGTCGATCGCGTAGGCCGGATGCAGCGCGACGACCCCGCCCGCCTCGAGGGCCGTGCGGGACTCGGCGCTGAGGGGCATCCCGGTCGCGACCTCGAGCTCGCTCGCGGTACCGACGCGGATGCTGTCGCCGAGGAGCGGATTCGTCCAGAACAGACCCGCGTCGACGCCGGGAGCGCACCGGGGATCCTCCAGAGCGGCCGCGTCGAACGCCGCGAGCTCGTCGGCGGTGGCGTCGAGAGGCGGGCCGAAGTACGCGGGGCACACGGCGTCCTCGTCGATGCCGACCGTGAGCACCGTGGCTCCCTCCGGGGGCGTCAGCGGCTGGCCCGTGCTGGGGTCGAACCAGTACTCACGCACGTAGACGCCCTGCACGAGCGTCGCCGGCGCACCCGCGATCTCGCCGACGCCCGCGAGCAGTGCATCGAGGTCGTCGATCGCGCTGATCTCGTCGGTGATCGGATCGACGTCCCTCGCCGACATGACCACACTGCCCAGGGGAGCCTGCGGCGCGTACCACTTCTCGTTCTCGAGCTGGACGGCGCCGAACACGCTCATGAGGAAGCTCGCGAGGAAGACCGTGGTCATGACGGCGGCCGCGACGGGGACCGTGCGACCCGAGTTGCGCGCGGAGTCGCGCGCGGCGAGGCGCACGGCGGTGCGGGCGGAGGAGGTCGCGCGGGCGACCGCTCTCAGCACCATCGGGAGGGCGAGCACGGCCCCGAGCTGCAGGATCACGGTGCCGAGCGCGATCGCCGCGACCGCGATGCCGTCGGCGATGGGCGGATACTCCTCGAGCGTGCGCAGGACGACGAGCAGGACCCCGCCGCTCGAGAGCACGGCCGCGCCGAGCACGAGGATGGCGGTCGCCGCCCGTCGGGCTCCTGCGCCGACGACGGGCGGTCGCCGCGCACCGCGCAGCGCCGCCACGATGTCGACCCGGGTCGCGATGCGGGAGGGCACGACGGCGGCGAGCCAGCCCGCGCCGGTCGCGACGAGGACGATCGCCGCGATCATGAGGAGCTCGACGTGGAAGCCCGGGTACTGCAGCGCGCTCCCGGTGCGCGTGAACTCCATGAGGACGGCGGCCGCGCCGATGCCGAGCGCGACTCCGATGACCGAGCCGACCGCGCCGAGCACGACGCCCCCCGAGGTGACGACGGCGCGCATGAGCCGCCGGTCGCCGCCGACGCTCGCGAGCACGGCGAGCGAGCGCTGCTGCTGGCGGGCGCCGACCATGAACGCGGCGCCGGCGAGCAGCACGACCTGCAGCAGGAGGAACGCCCCGATCATCGCGGCGAGCGCGAGGAACTGCCCCTGGAATCCGAAGAACGACGAGAGCGGATCTTCCGGGATGGCGCCGGGGTACGGCCCACCGCCGAGGATGATGTCGCGCGAAGTCGCGACGAGGCCCTGCTCGTTGAGGGCCTGCACGTCCTCCCATGACAGCGCAGCGTCGAGAGCGTAGTAGGTCGCGCCGAAGGCGAGGACTTCCTCCGCCTCGGCGTCCAGGCCCGCCATCGTGCCGAATACGCGCAGCACGTCGTTCGCGTCGTGAGCGCTGCGCCCGAGCCCCACGATCGTCCGCTCGACCCCGTCGGGCTGCGTCGAGACGGCGTCGCCGATCGCGAGACCGAGCTCGTTGGCGAGAGCGGGCGAGACGACGAGCTCGCGGTCGCGCTCCGGCGCGCGGCCCTCGACGAGGTCGAACCGCCCTGCGAGCTCGTCGACGAACACGTCGCCGGCCGTCGCCTGAACCTGCCGCAGCCGGTCGCCGGTGTCGAGCGTCGCGACGGTGCTGACCGCGGCGACGAGGCGCCCGTCGATCACGGTTGCCGGGTCGACGACCTCGGCGGACTCGTCGATCACGGCGCCCGGGTCGGTCTGATCCCAGAACCCCTGCAGGGGCGCGAACGCCGCCTGGCGGTCGACCGTTCCGGGCGGGCCGACCACCTGCACGACGGCCTCCGCGTCGGCCAGGTTCAGCTCGACGAGCTCGTCCGGCGTCGGGTTCGAGCTCGCGACGACGACGGCCGTCGCCGACATGCCCGCGACGGGCACGGCGATCATGAGAGCGATGAGGATGCTGCGCCCGAGCGAGCGTCGCGCGTTGCGGGCGGCGAGCAGCAGCGCCAATCGCAGCGGGGGCCGCGCGGTGCGCGACTCGCTCACGCGCCCGCCGCCAGGAGCGAGCTCGCGTCGTCGCGGCGGCTCTCGTCGACCACGCGACCGTCGCGGAGGAACACGATGCGGTCGGCCCAGGCGGCGTGCCGCGCGTCATGGGTGACCAGGATGCCGCCCGCGCCCTCGTCGATGCGCGAGCGCAGCATCCGGAGCACGACCTCGCCGGTCTGCGAGTCGAGCGCTCCGGTGGGCTCGTCGGCGAGGATGAGGGCGCGGCCGCCGACGACGGCGCGCGCGATCGCGACGCGCTGCTGCTGACCGCCGGAGAGGTCGTCGGGGAAGTGGTCGGCGCGGTCGTCGAGCTCGACGAGGTGCAGCGCGTCGAGTGCGGCGCGGCGGGCCTTCGAGCGCTTCCAGCCGTCGAGCTCGAGCGGCAGGCTCACGTTCTCGACCGCGGTGAGCGCCGGCACGAGGTTGAAGTCCTGGAAGACGAAGCCGAGCGTGCGGCGGCGGATCGCCGCGAGCTGCGCGGGCTTCGCGTCGCGCAGGTACTGCCCGTCGATCACGACCTCGCCGCTCGTGGGCGTCACGAGTCCGCCGGCGATCGTCAGGAGGGTCGACTTGCCCGAGCCCGAGGCGCCCATGATGGCGACGAGCTCGCCGCGCTTGACCGAGAGGTCGACGCCCGAGAGCGCCGTGACCGAGTTCTCGCCGGCGCCGTAGTGCATCGAGACGGCATCGAGGCGCAGCAGCTCGCTCGCGCCGATCCGCTCGCGGCTCATCGGGCGCTCGCCGTCGTCGTGGCGGGCAGGTCGGCCGGCGCGGTGCGCGGGTCGGACGCCGAAGTGCTGCCGGCCGCGCCTCCCGCGCCGGTTCGCGCCCGCAGTCGCCGGATGCGCGCCTCCGAGTGCTCGAGCCACCGCACCTCGGCCTCCGCCTGGAAGATGAGCGCGTCGACGACGATCTGCCAGGCGAACTCCTCGGGCGAATCCGGGTCGCCGCCGGCCGCCTTCGATCGCGTGAGCTCCTGCAGCGACCGGATCGTCGCGACCCTCTGAGCGTGGATGATCGCCTCGGGGTCGACGTCGGGCAGAGTCACGGCGAGCGCGAGCTTGACCGCGAGCTCGTCGCGCGCCGCCGCACCGCGCACCACGGGCCCCTCGAGCCAGGATCGCGCCTCCGCCGCCCCGGCGTCGGTGATCGCGTAGAAGACGTGGCCGTCTCCGTCGGTCTCGCCGCGCTCGATGAGGCCGTCGCGCTCGAGGCGGTCGAGGGTGTTGTAGACCTGGCCGACGTTGACGGGCCACGAGTCGCCCGTGCGCCGCTCGAACTCGACCTTGAGCTGATAGCCGTAGCTCGGGCCCTGCGAGAGCAGAGCGAGCAGGCCGTGACGCACCGACATGGAGACTCCTTCGACAGCCGACCGGCGCATCCGGTCGATGACTGCATGCCGAGCATATGCATTCCCGGCATGCGTGTCGAGAAGAACTCGACCTCTCGGCGTGTCGCCGCGCGATGGCGCGCTACGTCGCCGCGGTCGGCGCCGGAACGAACGGCCGGGTCGCCTCCGCTGTGGAATCGGATGCGCGGGGCTCGCGCCGGGCGATCCACGCCGCGATCTCGGCCCGGCGCGACGCCCCGAGCTTGGCGAGGATGTGCTCGATGTGCGCCGACACCGTCTTCGGCGCGATCGTGAGCGCCGCGGCGATCTCGCGGTTCGTCTCACCCCTCGCCACGCGGCGCGCCACATCGAGCTCGCGCGACGACAAAGGCGAGGGCTCGAGAGGCGTGCTGAGCGGGACCGCCCGCTCGCCCGCGGGCCCGGAGAGCTCCGCGAGATCGGACTCCGCCGCCGCGGCCTCCCTGACCCGCGCGACCGCGGACCACCCGTCGAGCGCGGCGGAGAGGCGGGCCCGCGCCGAGTCGCCGTCGCCGTGGGCCGCGGCGAGCAGCCCGCGAGCGTGATCGAGGGCGACGAGGGTTCCGGGGAGGGCGCGAGCGCGCAGGAGCGAGTCGCAGCGGAGGAGCCACTGCTCGGCGGCCCCGGGGCGCGCCGACGCCAGGAGCGCGCGGACGCCCGTCACCACGAACGGGAACAGGTAGGCGGCATCGCCCACCTCCTCCGAGGCGGTCAGGGCGCGCTCGCACAGTCCGGCCGCGCGTCGCGGATCGCCCTCGACGAGTGCGAGCTCGGCCAGACCCCACCACGACGGCGAGAGCCGCTGGAGCTCGGCCGTCGCCTCCCCGAGCGCGAGCGCCCGATCCAGCTCCTCCCGCGCCCTCGCGCCGTCCCCGCGATCCAGTGCGAGGTACCCGAGCACCTGATGGGCGGTGATGGCGGTCGTGATGCCGCCGCCGGCCGCGATCGCGCGAACGGCGAGCGCATCGGCCTCGGCGGCGTGCCCCGTCGCCCACGCGACGTGAGCGGAGTGGGCGAGCAGGTAGAAGTGGTCGTTCCACCGCTCCGCACGGGCGGTGACCGCGAGACCGCGCTCGATCGATCGGTGGGCCCTCTCGTAGTCGAGGAGCACGGACGCGGCGCTGCCGAGCATCCGGTGGGCACGGCACGCCGACCGCTCATCGCCCACCGCCTCCGCGCGCCGCGCGGCCGACTCCAGCAGCCCCCACCCCTCCGCCGCGCGCCCCTCGAAGACGCGAACGGAGCCGAGCGTGATGTCGAGGTCGAGCGAGACGGGGTCGGGCTGCCCCTCCGCGACGCCGCACGATTCCAGGGCCGCGCGGGCTCGCGCCGCGTGCTCCGACGCGGACTCGAGTCGCCGCTCGAGCATCGCAACCGCCGCGAGGGCCGCCAGCAGACCGGCGCGAGCGCGCGCCGCGGCCCCGCCCCGCGCATCCTGATCATCGAGGCGACGGATGGCGTCGACGGCGAGCGCCGATCGGGTCCCCGGGTCGACGCCCTCCAGGTGCCGAGACGCCATGAGATCCGGGATGAGCGCCGCCGCCCCGACCTCGTCGCCGACCGCGCGCCGCGCCTCGACGGCTTCGGCGAGCGCCTCGTCCGCCTCCGCCGGGCGGTCCGCGGCGAGGAGCTCGCTGCCGAGAACCGCGAGCAGTCGCGCGCGCTGCTCGGGCGCGAGGTCGTCGGGGGTCGTCCGCTGAGCCCGCCGCAGCAGCTCGATCGCCTCGGTGTGGGCCGCGCGGCGCACCGCGTCCTGCGCCCCCGCGAGGGCGACGGCATGCGCCTCGCGAGCGGCGCCCGCCCGCTCGAGGTGGTCCGAGATCATGCCGGGGGCGAGCGCACGGCTCGTGGACTCCCGCGCCACAGCGAGGTGGAGGTCGCGACGGCGCCCCCAGGGGAGGTCCCGGTAGACCACGTCGCAGAGGAGCGCATGCCGGAACACGAAGTCGCCATCGCCGGGCGCCTGGGAGACCAGGCGCTGCTCGACGAGCTCGGCGAGGGCGAGGGCCACGTCGGCCCTGGTCGCCATCGCGACGCCCTCGAGCAGGGCCGGGTCGAACGATCGCCCGATGACCGACGCCGCCGAGAGGATGTCCCTCATCGGGCGAGGGAGGCTCCCCACGCGCGACCTGACGGCATCGGCGATCGATTCCGGGAGCGTCTCCAGTCCGTCGGCCAGAAGCTCCTCGACGTGCAGGGGGATGCCGTCGCTCCGCTCCCCCAGCGCGGCCAGGAGGGTGCCGTCGGGGGTCCGTCCGAGTATCGACTCGGCCATGCGCTCGAGGGCGACCGCGTCCAGGCGGTCCAGTCGGACCTCCTCGGCGAAGCGCTGCGCGAGCAGTCGAGCCCGCCACGGGGCGAGAACCGCGCCCGTGCGGGCCTCGTCGGTGCGCATCGTGACGACCGCGAGGCACGGCGATGATCGGATGACCGGCACGAGTCGGACGATCACCTCGAGCGTGACCTCGTCGGCCCAGTGCGCGTCCTCGACGAGGAGCAGGGTCGGGGCGCCCTCGAGCAGCCCCCCGATGATCTCGGCGAGCGCGCGCTCCCAGCGTCTGCGCTCCGCCTCCGACGCGGTCGCGGGCTCGCTCGTGAGCAGCGTCCGCAGCCGCTCCGCCCGGTCGGCGTCTCCGCCGCGTGCGACGTCGTCGGCGAGGTTCAGCAGGGCCCCGCCGGGGACGAGCGTCTCCCGGGGGAACGCGGCGATCGTGATCAGCCGGGCGTCGCCCACGTGATCGACGAGTTCGCCGAGGAGACGCGTCTTCCCGATGCCGGCCTCGCCGGAGACGAGGAGGATGTGGCCCTCGCGCCGTGTCGCGGCCGCGCTCCAGCGTCGAAGAGCCAGGGCGAGCTGGTCGTCGCGGCCCACCAGGGTCGGGCAGACGCGCGCGAGCGCCGGCCCCCGGCGAAGGGACATGCTCGCAGTATCTGCCCGCGCCCCCGGCCCGTCAACGATCGAGGCCGCACCGTCCGTCGGAATCGGTCACCTGACCGATGCCGGCGACCCCCTGGCGGCGGGACCATCGGTCACCAGCGAAAGGAGCGCCATCATGGCGAAGTACATGGATGTCCACGAGGGGTTCGTCGGCGTCACACGGGAGCAGCTCGAGCAGGCCCATCAGGCGGACCTCGCCATCGAGGACGAGGAGGGCGTCCACTTCGAGCGCGCCTGGCTCGACCCTGAGAGCGGGAAGGTGTTCTGCCTGTCGACTAGACGATCGCCGACTGAGCGCGCTCGCGCGGTCAGTCGGCGACGACGATGCGAGCGCCCCGGCTGATCGGGTCGAGGTCGCCGGTCTCGCCGTCGCGGGTCGCGGCGCGGCCGACGATCCACTGCAGCCAGAGGAACCACGCGAGAGCGAGCGTCCCGATGCCGATGCGGATGACGTCGGGCCACTCCTGCCGCGTCACGAACCCCTCGACGACTCCGCTCACGAGCAGCCCGACGACGAGGCCGCCGATCACGGCGAAGAGCGCACGGCCGTCCTCCGCGAGGGCTTGCAGCCGCGTGCGCGAGCCGGGCGCGACCCACGCCCAGAAGATCATGAGCCCCGCGGCCGCGGCGACGAAGATGGAGTACAGCTCGAGCTGGCCGTGCGGGGCGATGTTGAGGAAGAAGACGTCGAGCCGGTCGAACTCGGCCATGATCGCGGCGCTCTGGCCGACCCCCTGCGCGTTCTGCAGGATGACGAACGGCACCCAGAAGCCCGAGATGCCGAAGGCGACGCTCTGCGCGGCGATCCAGGCGTTGTTGACCCAGACCTGGCCGGCGAACGAGGCCTCAGACGACTCGGAGTAGTAGTTGACGAAGTCCTGCTCGGCGTAGCGGCGCAGGGTCTCGTAGTCGCCGAGGCTCGCGATCACGGCGGGGTTCGAGCCGATCCACACCGCGTACAGGGTTGCGACGATCGCGAACACGACCGCGATCACGAGCGTCAGATATCGGATGCGGTACAGCGCCGCCGGGACCTCCCGCGTCGCGTAGCGCGCGAGCTGCGCGAGCGGCTCCGCCTGCGCGCCGGTGAAGCGCAGGCGCGCCCGCGACAGCGCCACGGAGAGGCGCTCGCGCTGCGGGACGTCGCCCGCGGTCGTCGAGATCGCCGACAGATGCGTGGCGGCGGCCTGGTAGTGGTCGATGAGCTCGTCAGCGTCGCGACCGGCGAAGCGCCGTCGGCGCGCGAGCGCGTCGAGGCGATCCCACTCGTCGGCGTGGGCGGCGGAGTACGCGTCGAGATCCATCTGTTTAGATGATGGCATGTCCGGTTCCGCGGCGGCTCCGATCCCGACCGGGACGGACTACGACGCGGAGCGCGAGCTCTTGACGGGCGAAGCGGTCGCGCTCCAGCTCCGCGCGACGAGCGTCATCCTCCGCGCCGCCGGCGCCGCGATCGATTACGCCGTGTACGTCGTGGGCACCGGGCTGCTCATCTGGCTGCTGCTCGAGACGGCGCCGTCGCTCGGGGTGCCCGAGAACCTCTACGCGGCCGTCGCGATAGCGACGGCCGTGCTCGGACTCCTGATCGTACCGGCCGTGGTCGAGACTGCGACCCAGGGGAAGTCGCTCGGTCGCTGGGCGCTCGGCGACCGCATCGTGCGCGACGACGGCGGCGCCGTGTCGTTCCGTCACGCCTTCATCCGCTCCTTCGTCGGGCTCTTCGAGATCGTGCTCACGCTCGGCGGCGCTGCCGTCATGGTGGCGATGCTCAACGCTCGGGCCAAGAGGCTCGGCGATCTGATTGCCGGCACCTACAGCCAGTACGAACGGGTCGCGCGCTGGCAGCCGCGCACGTTCGGCGTGCCCCCCTCCCTCGCGGAGTGGGCCTCGACGGCCGATGTCGCGCGACTGCCGGATGCACTCTCGCGCCGGATCGCGCAGTTCCTCGGCCAGGCCGGCGGGCACACCCCGGCGACGCGTCAGCGGCTGGCAGCCGCGCTCGCTCGCGATGCCGCCGTCTACGTCTCGCCCGTACCCGATGCCGACCCCGAGCTGTTCCTCGCCGCGGTCGCCGTCCTCCGTCGCGAACGGGAGGCGACGGCGCTCGAGCTCGAGCGCGCACGACTGGAGCAGCTCGCTCCGACGCTCACGGCACTCCCGCACGGGTTCCCCGACCGGGGCTGACGGCGCCGCTCGAGGGCCCAGCGCGGCACTCCATCGCGTCGTTGCGCGGGCAGCTTCGGGCCGTTAACGACGAGAAGCCCCTCCACGAATGGAGGGGCTTCTCTCGAAAGAAGTCCGGCGGTGTCCTACTCTCCCACGAGGTCACCCTCGCAGTACCATCGGCGCAGAAGGTCTTAGCTTCCGGGTTCGGAATGTAACC
>VFQM010002722.1_pt1 | contig 12422 bp, 6 predicted proteins | sample 3512391 | NCBI WGS metagenome assembly VFQM01 (sample SAMN10412369, study PRJNA504923) | tailings metagenome | isolation source: Replicate 1 from Balatoc abandoned mine | place: Philippines
CAACAAGGTGAAGGTGCTGCTGCTGATGGACGTGGGCGGCACGATGGACGAGCACGTGCACCGGGTGGAGGAGCTCTTCAGCGCCGCGAAGTCGGAGTTCAAGCACCTGGAGTTCTATTACTTCCACAACTGCGTCTACGACTTCGTCTGGAAGAACAACCGCCGCCGCTTCAGCGAGAAGACCCCCACCTGGGACCTGATCCGCACCTACAACCGCGACTACAAGCTGCTCTTCGTCGGCGACGCGACGATGAGCCCCTACGAGATCCTGCAGCCCGGCGGGAGCGTGGAATACAACAACGAGGAACCCGGCGCGGAGTGGCTGCAGCGGCTGACCAGCGCCTTCCCCCGCTTCGCGTGGATCAACCCCGAGCCGCAGGGCGTGTGGGAATACCGGCAGAGCATCGCCATCGTCCAGCAGCTGATGAACCAGCGCATGTTCCCGCTCACGCTGGCCGGTCTCGAAGGGGCGATGCGGCTGCTCAGCAAATGAGCCGCCGCCCCGGCCTGCGGGCCGTGCCGACCCTGCGGGCGGTGCTGGGGGCTGCCCTGCTGGGGGCCCTGCTGTCGGGCTGCGCCGTGCTCGCACCGCCGTCGAAGCCCCAGGCCGCCGCCGCCACGGACCAGACCGCCGGTGCCGCGGCAGACGCCCCCGCCACCGGTGCCCGCTGGGCGGTGCGCGTCGAAGCGCCCGACCGCCTGGCCGCGCTGCTGCAGCAGCACCTGGACATCGCCCGTCTGCCGGCGCTGGCCGGCGACGAGCCGGTGCCCGATGCCGAGCTGTCGCGCCTGCTCGACGCCACGCCCACGCAGGTGCGCGAGCTGCTGCAGACCGAGGGCTTCTTCGCGCCCCAGGTGCGCCTGGCCCGCGAGCGCGACGAGGCCACGGCCGGCGGCGCCGCCGAGCGCATCCGCGTCATCGTCGAGCCCGGGCCGCGCACGCGCATCGGCCGGGTGGACATCGACGTGGTCGGCGAGGCCGCCGAGGCCGCCGCCGCTGGCGACCCGGCCGCGCGTGCCCTGCTGCAGTCGCTGCGCGACGGCTGGGGCCTGCCGGCGGGCGCCGGTTTCCGCAACGACGACTGGAGCGCCGCCAAGGCCGCCCTGCTCACCCGCCTGCGCAGCGCCGGCCATGCAGCCGCGGCCTGGCTGGGCACCGCCGCCGAGGTCACGCCCGAGGAGGCCCGCGCCCGGCTGTTCGTGGTGGCCGACAGCGGGCCGCTGTTCCGCGCCGGCCCGCTGCAGGTGGAAGGCCTGGTGCACCACGACGCTGACACCGTCGGCCACATCGCCGGCTTCGGGCCCGGCAAGCCGCTGACCGAGGAACTGCTGCTCGACTTCCAGGACCGGCTGCGCCAGACCGGCCTCTACGACCGCATCGACATCGGCTTCGAGCCCGACCCGGCGCAGGCCGCCGCCACGCCGGTGCGCGTGCGCCTTGGCGAGTCGCCGCGCCAGGTGTGGACGCTGGGCCTGGGCTACAGCGCCAACGTCGGCCCCCGCGTGTCGGCCGAGCACCTGCACCGGCGGCTGTTCGGTGCGCCGCTGGTGTCGCGCAACAAGGCCGAGTGGGCGCGCCTGCGCCAGGCCTGGGACGGCGAACTCGCCACCCACCCGGGGCCGCGGCTGTGGCGCTGGCTGCTCGGCGGCTCGATCGAGCGGCTGGAGGGCGGCGACGACATCGTGCTGTCGCAGCGCATGCGCCTGGGCCGCTCGCAGAACGGCGCGCGCATCGACCGCCTGCTGTTCGTGGAGGCCGAGCGCTCGTCGCGGCGCAACCTGGTGCAGCGCGATGCCGCCGCCGACAGCACGGAGCTGGCGGTGTCGGGCAACCTGCACGGCGTGTGGCGGCGCCTGGACGATGCCATCCTGCCCACGCGCGGCTGGTCGCTGTCGCTGCAGACCGGGTTCGGCCGCGCGCACGGCACGCGCAGCGACAGCGGTTGGTTCTCCCGCCTGTACGGCCGCCTCACCTGGTACCAGCCGCTGCCGGCCGACTGGTACGCGCAGGCGCGGCTCGAGATGGGCCAGGTGTTCCGCCCCGACGGCGTGGCCGTGCCCGACTCGCAGCAGTTCCGCGCCGGCGGCGACGACTCCGTGCGCGGCTACGCCTACCGCAGCCTGGGCCCGGTGGTCGACGGCGCGGTGGACAGCGGCGACGCGCTGGCCACCGCCAGCCTGGAGCTGGCGCGGCCGCTGTCGCGCCGGCTGCCCTCGGTCTGGGGCGCGGTGTTCGTCGACGCCGGCAACGCCGCCACCAGCTTCGGCCAGTGGACACCGGCCGTCGGCGCCGGTGTGGGCCTGCGCTGGCGCAGCCCGGTCGGCCCGCTGAGGCTGGACTGGGCCTATGGCCGCGAGCTGCGCCAGGGCCGGCTGCACTTCAGCGTGGGGATCACCTTCTGATGGCGCCGACCCTGCCCGCGCCCCAGCCCGCCACCGACGCGGTGCCGCCGCGCCGCCGCCGCGCATGGCCCGCCGCGCTGGCCCTGGCCCTGCTGGCCACGCTGGCGCTGCCGCCGGCGGCGCTGTGGGCCCTGCTGCGCAGCGAAGCCGGCAGCGCCTGGCTGCTGGCCCGGGTGCCGGGCCTGACCGTGCAAGGGGCCCAGGGCGCGCTGCTGGGCGAGCGCTTCAGCGCCGAGCGGCTGCAGTGGCAGGGCGCGCCCGGCCGGCTGGCGTTGCAGCAGCTGGCGCTCGAGGGCCTGCGCTGGCAATGGCGGCCGGCACCCGGCCTGTGGCTGGGGCTGCAGTTCGAGGCCGTGTCGGCCGCCCAGCTGCAGTGGCTGCCGGCCGAGGGCCGCGAGACCGCGCCACCGCAGCCCCCGGCCTCGCTGCGCCTGCCTCTGTCGCTGCAGGCGCCGCTGCACATCGGCCGCCTGCAGGTGGGCGGCGCCCCGGCGCTGCAGGACCTGCGCGCCAACCTGGCGCTGGGCGCCGACGCCGGTGCCCGCCACCGCATCGACGGCCTGGCGCTGCGCTGGGCCGGCGGCCAGGCCGGCGGCGCCCTGGCGGTGCAGGCCGACGCGCCGATGGCGCTCGCGCTGCAGGCCACGCTGCAGTCGCTGCCCGGCGTGCCCCGGGCCTGGCACGCCGAGCTGCTCGCCGAAGGCCCGCTGCAGGCACCGACCCTGCGGGCGCGCCTGGCCGGGCTGGACGACGCTGCGCATGCCGACCTCGAGGCACGCCTCGCGCCCTTTGCCCCCTTCCCGCTGGCCGCGCTGCGCCTGCAGACGCAGGACCTCGACCTGTCGCGCCTGGACCCGCGCCTGCCCGAGACCCGGCTGGCCGGCAGCGCCGAGCTGGTCGAGCCTGTCGCCGGCCGCCCGCTGCAGGCCCGCGTGGCGCTGGACAACACCCGCCCCGGCCGCTGGAACGAGCGCCGGCTGCCGCTGCGCAGCGCACAGCTCGACGTGCAGGCCGCGCCCGACACGCCCGGGCAGCTGGCGCTGCGCGACATCCGGCTGGCGCTGGCCGACGCCGCCGGCCCGGCCGGGCGCGTCAGCGGCAGCGGCGAGTGGTCGGGCAGCACGCTGACGCTGGAGCTGCAGGCCCAGGCGCTGGTGCCGCAGCGCCTGGACGGCCGCGCCCCGCCCTGGCGGGTGGACGGCGCCTTCGGCCTGGAGGTCGGCGGCCTGCCCTCGCCCGACCCGGCCGCCCCGGCGCCGGCCGGGCCCTGGCAGGCCGTGCTGGCGCTGGCGCTCTCCGGCCGCCACACCGACTTCCCGCAGCCGGTCTTCGTGCAGGCCCAGGCACGCGCCGCCGCCGATACGCTGGCGCTCGACCGCCTGCTCGCCCGCGCCGGCCCGGCCGAGGCCCGCGCCAGCGGCCGCGCCCGCCGCGCCGGCGCCGGCTGGGCCCTGGCCGGCGACGCCGCGCTGCGCGAACTCGACCCCGTGGCCTGGTGGCCGGGGCTGGGCGACACCTGGCGGCGCGGCCCCCATCGGCTCAACGCCACGCTGGCGCTGGACCTTCAGGCCACGGCCGCCGGCGACTGGCGCAGCGTGGGCGGCAGCGCCACGCTGGCGGTGGCCGACTCGGCACTGGCCGGCGTGCCGCTGGCCGGCCGCGCCGCCCTGGAGCCCGATGGCCGGCTCACGCTGACGCTGGACGCGGGCGGCAACCGCGCCGATGCCACGCTGCAGCCCGATCGCCGCCCCGGCGGCATCGACGATGCCTGGGCGTTGCGCATCGACGCCCCAGGCCTGGCGGCGCTGGCGCCCTGGCAGGCCCTGCACCCGGCCCTGGCCGGCCTGCCGCGCGCCGGCCGCCTGCAGGCCGAGGGCCGCCTGCAGGGCCGCTGGCCGGCGCTGCAGGGCGAGGGTCGGGCCGAGGCCCAGGGCCTGGCCGCCGGCCCCCTGAGCCTGGGCGAGGCCACGCTGCAATGGACGGCCGGCGCCGCCATCGATGCGCCGCTGCGTGCGCAGGCGCAGGTGAGCGCGCTGCAGTGGGGCAGCACCCGGCTGCGCCATGCGCAGCTGCAGCTCGACGGCAGCCTGGCCGACCACCGCCTGCAGGTCGATGCCGCGCTGCCGCTGCTGCCACCGCCGGCGCTGGCGCGCACGCTCGGCCTGCCGCTGGACCAGGGCACGCGGCTGGCCGGCCGCCTGGACGGCCGGCTGCAGCGCGAGGGCGAGGGCTGGCACTGGCAGGGCCGGCTGCAGCAGCTCGGCGCCGGCCCCTGGGACGGGCGCTGGACGGCCGCCGGCATCCCCGCCCCGGCGGCACCGGCCGCACGGACCGATTGGCTGCAGGCGCAACCCCTGGCCGTCGACCTGCGCGTGGACGGCCAAGGCCGCCTGCAGCAGCTGCGCGCCGACGCCGGCCGTCTGCGCCTGGGCGACGCCCTCTGGCTGGCCTGGGATGAACTGCGCCTGAGCGCCGGCGCGCTGCAGTGGCAGGCCCGGCTGGAAGACCTCCCCGTGGCGCCGCTGCTCGCGCGCTGGCAGCCGGACATGGGCTGGGAAGGCAACCTGCGCATCGGCGGCACGCTGGCGCTGTCGCTCGACGAGCGCACCCGGGTGGACATCGTGCTGGAGCGCCGCGGCGGCGACCTCGGCGTGCGCGAGTCGCCCGAGCTGAGCATCCCGCTGGGCCTGAGCGACCTGCGCCTGGCGCTGCAGGCGCAGGATGGGGAATGGACCTTCACGCAGGCACTGGCCGGGCGCGCGCTGGGCGAGCTGGGCGGCGTCGTGCGCGTGCGGACCACGCCGCAGGCGCGCTGGCCGGCCGCTGGCGACCCGCTGGACGGCGCGCTGGCCGGGCGCGTGGCCAACCTCGGCGTCTGGGGGGCCTGGGTGCCGGCCGGCTGGCGGCTGCAGGGCGCGGTGTCCAGCGAGGTGCGGCTGTCCGGCCGCCTGGGCGCGCCCGAGCTGCGCGGCACCCTGGGCGGCCAGGGCCTGGGCGTGCGCAACCTGCTGCAGGGCGTGCACGTGCGCGACGGCGAGGTGCTGCTGCGCCTGGAGGGTGAGCGCGCCACCGTGGAACGCTTCGAGCTGCGTGGCGGCGAGGGCCGGCTCACGCTCAGCGGCGGCGCCACGCTGGGTGCCGAGCCGCGTGCCGACCTGGCGTTGCGTGCCGAACGGTTCCAGCTGCTGTCGCGCATCGACCGCCGGCTGTCGGCCAGCGGCAGCGCCACGCTGGCGCTGGCGCCGCAGTCGCTCACGCTGCGCGGCCAGCTCGCGGTGGACGACGGCCTGTTCGACGCCAGCCGTGCCGACGCCCCGTCGCTGGACGATGACGTCGTGGTCCGCCGCGCCGACGCACCGCCCGCCGACGCCAGCACCGCCGCCGCCCCGCCGCGCCAGCGCCGCACCGACGTGGCGGTGGACATCGACCTCGGCCCCAGCCTGCGCGTGCGCGGCCGCGGGCTGGACACGCGCCTGGCCGGCCGGCTGCGCGTCAGCGCCCCGGCCGGGCGCTTGGCCGTGCACGGCACGGTCAACGCGGTGGACGGCACCTACGCCGCCTACGCGCAGAAGCTCGAGATCCGCCGCGGCGTGCTGGCCTTCTCCGGCGAGCCCGGCAACCCGCGGCTGGACGTGCTGGCGCTGCGCCCGAACGTGGACATCGAGGTCGGCGTGGCCATCACCGGCAGCGTGCAGGCGCCGCGCGTGCGCCTGCACTCCAACCCCGAGCTCAGCGAGACCGACAAGCTGTCGTGGCTGGTGCTCGGGCGCGACCCGGGCGGCCTGGGCCGTGCCGACACGGCGCTGCTGCAGCGTGCCGCGGTGGCGCTGCTGGCCGGCGAGGGCGAGGCGCCCACCGACACCCTGATGCGCAACCTCGGCCTGGACGAATTCTCGGTGCGCCAGGACGAGGACGGCAGCGGCACTGGCGACACCATCGTCAGCCTGGGCAAGCAGCTCTCGAGGCGCTGGTACCTGGGCTACGAGCGCGGGGTGAACGCCACCGTCGGCACCTGGCAGCTGATCTACCGCGCGGCGCAGCGCTTCACGCTGCGCGCGCAGTCCGGCGCCGAGAACTCGCTCGACGCAATCTGGATCTGGCGGGTGCCGTGACACAATCCTGCGCGCCCGCGGCATGGCCCCCGGGCCCCTGCTCTCCGTAGTTCAATGGATAGAACGGCCGCCTCCTAAGCGGCAAATACAGGTTCGATTCCTGTCGGAGGGACCACCGCCACCCGCGGTGCCCGCCGGCCCCGCCGCCTCAGGTGGACACCCGCTCCCCCGAGCGCATCGCCGCCGACAGCAGCAGCACCGGCAGCAGGCCCACCGCCACGATCGCCAGCGACGGCAGCGCCGCCTCGCCCAGCCGCTCGTCGCGCGCGAAGTTGGCCGCCACCACCGCCAGCGTGTCGCTGCCGAAGGGGCGCAGCATCAGCGTGGCCGGCAGTTCCTTCATCACGTCCACGAACACCAGCAGCCCGGCGGCCAGCGCCGAGCGGCGCAGCAGCGGCAGGTGCAGCTGCGCGAACAGCCGCCAGCGCCCGGCGCCCAGCAGCCGCGCCGTCTCGTCCACGTTGGGGCTGATGCGCGCATACCCCGACTGCACCGACTGCAGCGCCACCGCCGAGAAGCGCGACAGGTAGGCCGCCATCAGCCCGAAGGCGGTGCCGGTGACCAGGGCCGCCGCCGGCGCCGCCGGCCAGACCGATTGGATCACCGCCACCGGCGCCAGCACGCCCACGGCCAGCACGGTGCCCGGCACCGCGTAGCCCAGCGACAGCAGCCCGGCCGCCGGCGCCAGCAGGCCGCGCCGCGCGCCGGCCAGCGGGCGCAGCGCGAAGCCCAGCGCCAGCGCCAGCGCGGTGGCCAGCAGCGCGGCGGTGGCGGCCAGCCGGAAGCTGGCCCAGGCCCAGCCGGCAAAGCGCTCCAGCGGCAGGCCGAACTCGGCGTAGCGCACCTCCTGCGCCAGCATCCACAGCAGCCAGCCCACCGGCAGCACGAAGCCCAGCAGCACGGGCAGCGCGCACAGCACCCAGGCCGCGGCCGCGGCACCGCCGCGCAGGCGCATCGGCTGCGCCTCGGCCGCGCCGCCGCGCCGGCTGGTGCCGAAGCGCAGCCGCTGCTGCGCCCGCTTCTCCACCCACAGCAGCAGCGCCACCACGGCCAGCAGCAGCGAGGCCAGCTGCGCCGCGGCCACGCGGTCGTCCATCACCAGCCAGGCCTTGAAGATGCCGGTGGAGAAGGTGGTCAGGCCGAAATACGCGCCCACGCCGTAGTCGGCCAGCGTCTCCATCACCGCCAGCGCCACGCCGGCGGTGATGGCCGGCCGCGCCAGCGGCAGCGCCACCGCCACGATGCGCCGCCCCACCCCGGCGCCGAGCAGCCGCGCCGCCTCCAGCAGCTGGCCCGCGCGCTCGCCCAGCGCCGCGCGCGCCAGCAGGTAGACGTAGGGGTAGAGCGTCAGCACGAACAGCGCCACCGCCCCGCCCAGGCTGCGCACCTCGGGCCACAGCGGTCCCTGGGCGCCAGTCTGCGCGCGCAGCCAGGTCTGCAGCGGGCCGCTGGGCTGCAGCGCGTCGGTCACGGCATAGGCCAGCACGTAGGCCGGCATCGCCAGCGGCAGCAGCAGCGCCCACTCGAAGACGCGGCGCCCCGGGAAGTCGAACAGCGTCACCGCCGCGGCGGTGGCCGTGCCCAGCAGCATCACGCCCAGCGCCACGCCCAGCGCCAGCAGCAGCGACTGCGCCACGTAGCCGGGCAGCACGGTGGAGGCCTGGTGGGCCAGGGTGTCCCAGGCGCCGGCGTCGAGGCCAAGCCAGGCGGCCAGCACGCCGGCCACCGGCAGCGCGAGCAACAGGCACAGCAGGGTCAGCAGCGGGCGCAAGGTCGGGTGCGGGACGGAAGGCGGCAGGGACGGGCGCGCCCGGTCATGGGGTGCGCCGAAGGGATGCGAACCGTTTTCATTCCGGCCCGGCCGCTATGATAGGGCGATGTTCTTGCAGGTCGAGTCGGTCACGGTGCGCTACGGCGGCGCGGGCGCCCGCGCGGCGGTGGAATCCGCCAGCTTCGGGCTGGCCGCCGGCGAGATCGGGGTGCTCATCGGCCCCTCGGGCTGCGGCAAGACCTCGCTGCTGCGCGCGGTGGCCGGGCTCGAACGCGCGGCGGCCGGGCGCATCCGCGTCGACGGGCGCCTGCTGGACGACGCCGCCGCGGGCGTTCACCTGGCGCCGGAAGACCGCCGCATCGGCATGGTGTTCCAGGACTACGCGCTGTTCCCGCACCTCAGCGTGGCCGACAACGTGGGCTTCGGGCTGGCGCACCTGCCGCGCGCGCAGCGGGCCGAGCGCGTGCAGCGCATGCTCGACCTGGTGGGCCTGGCGCACGCGGCGAAGCGTGCCCCGCACCAGCTCAGCGGCGGCCAGCAGCAGCGCATCGCGCTGGCCCGCGCGCTGGCGCCGGAGCCGCGCCTGCTGCTGCTGGACGAGCCCTTCTCCAGCCTGGACGTCGACCTGCGCGAGCACCTGGCCCAGGAGTTGCGCGGCATCCTCAAGGCCAGCGGCACGACGGCACTGTTCGTCACCCACGACCAGCTTGAGGCCTTTGCGCTGGGCGACGCCATCGGCGTGATGCACGACGGCCGCCTGGAACAGTGGGGCGACGCCTACACGCTCTACCACCGGCCGGCCACCCGCTTCGTGGCGCGCTTCATCGGCCACGGCGTGTTCACGCCGGCGCAGATCGTGGCCTGCGCGCACGGCCCCTGCGTGCACACCCCGTTCGGCGAGTTGGACGACCCGGCCGAGTGCCCGGTGCCCGACGCCTACCCCGGCGGCGAATGCGACCTGCTGCTGCGCGCCGACGACGTGATCCACGACGACGCCAGCCCGGTGAAGGCGCGCATCGAGCGCAAGGCCTTCCGCGGCTCGGAGTTCCTCTACACGCTGCGCCTGGCCAGCGGCGAGCAGGTCATGGCCCACGTGCCCTCGCACCACGACCACGCGCTGGGCGAGTGGATCGGCATCCGCCCGGCGGTGGACCACGTGGTCACCTTCCCGCGCGAGGGCGCCGCCGCACCCGCGGCGGACCGCACGGCTGCGGGGTGAACTTTGCCCCTTTTCCGGCGTCTGACCCGGGGCCGCGCCCTATACTGGAATATCGGGCGCCCGGCCTGACACCGTCTGGAGGCAAGACGCACATGGGTGGCAAATTGAAGGTCGTCGGCCTGCTGGCCGTGGGCGCCATGGCCGGCGCACTGACGACGATGCAGCTGCAGGCCACGGCCCGCAGCACGATGGGGCCGCTGCCGCTGGAAGAGATGCAGCAGCTCGCCACTGTGTTCGGTATCGTCAAGAGCGAGTACGTCGAGCCGGTCGACGAGAAGAAGCTCATCGGCGACGCGATCTCCGGCATGGTCTCCGGCCTGGACCCGCACTCGCAGTACTTCGACAAGAAGAGCTTCAAGGAATTCCGCGAGAGCACCGGCGGCAAGTTCGTCGGCATCGGCATCGAGATGGCGATGGAAGACGGCCTGGTGAAGGTGGTCTCGCCGATCGAGGGCTCGCCCGCCTTCCGCGCCGGCCTGCGCACCAACGACCTCATCACCCGCATCGACGACACCGCCGTCAAGGGCCTCAGCGTCGACCAGGCCGTCAAGCGCATGCGCGGCGAGCCCAACACCAAGGTGCGGCTGACAGTGTTCCGCAAGGACGAGAACCGCAGCTTCCCGGTCACCATCGTGCGCGAGGAGATCCGCGTGCAGAGCGTGCGCGCCAAGCTCGTCGAGCCCGGCTACGGCTGGCTGCGCATCAGCCAGTTCCAGGACCGCACCGTCGACGACTTCGCGCGCAAGCTCGAGGAGCTGTACAAGCAGGACCCCAACCTCAAGGGCCTGGTGCTCGACCTGCGCAACGACCCCGGCGGCCTGCTCGACGGCGCGATCGCCGTGTCCGCCGCCTTCCTGCCCGAGGGCACGGTGGTGGTCAAGACCAACGGCCAGATCGACGAGTCGCGCGCCACCTTCCGCGCCACGCCGGAGCACTACGTGCGCCGCGGCGGCAGCGACCCGCTCCGCCGGCTGCCGGCGGCGGTGAAGACCGTGCCGCTGGTGGTGCTGGTCAACGAGGGCTCGGCCAGCGCCAGCGAGATCGTCGCCGGCGCGCTGCAGGACCACAAGCGCGCCACCATCATGGGCGCGCAGACCTTCGGCAAGGGCAGCGTGCAGACGGTGCGTCCGCTGTCGGCCGAAACCGCGCTGAAGATCACCACCGCGCGCTACTACACGCCGGCCGGCCGCAGCATCCAGGCCAAGGGCATCGTGCCCGACATCTGGCTCGACGAGACCGCCGAGGGCAACGTCTTCGCGGCGCTGCGCATGCGCGAGGCCGACCTCGACAAGCACCTGCAGGGCGCCGACGAGAAGGCCGACGATCCGGCGGCCAAGGCGCGCGAGGAAGCGCGGCGCAAGCTCGAGGAAGAGCTCGCGCAGCGCAAGGAGCCGCTCAAGCCGCTGCCCACCTTCGGCACGCCGGAGGACTTCCCGCTGCAGCAGGCGCTGAACCAGCTGCGCGGGCTGCCGGTGATCGCCAGCAAGACGCAGCAGGAGCGCCAGGCCGAGGCGCCGGCCAAGCAGTAAGCTGCACGCCTGCGCACCGAAGGGCCCCGCGCGGGCCCTTCGCCGTTCAGGGGCCCGCCACCGCCGCCATGACCGACGACGAACTGCTGCGCTACTCGCGCCACATCCTGCTCGACGACATCGGCATCGAGGGCCAGCAGCGGCTGCGCGGCGCGCACGCGCTGGTCATCGGTGCCGGCGGGCTGGGCTCGCCGGCGCTGCTGTACCTGGGCACGGCCGGCATCGGGCGGATCACGGTCTGCGACCACGACGCGGTGGACCTCACCAACCTGCAGCGCCAGATCGCCCACCGCCACGACCGCATCGGCCAGCCCAAGGCGGAGTCGGCGCGGCAGACGCTGCAGGCCATCGACCCGGCGCTGCGCGTGGACACCGTGTGCCGCCGCGCCGACGACGCCCTGCTCGATGCCCTGGTGCCGCAGGCCGACGTGGTGCTGGACTGCAGCGACAACTTCCGCACCCGCCAGGCCGTCAACGCCGCCTGCGTGCGCCACCGGCGGCCGCTGGTCAGCGGCGCGGCCATCGGCTTCGACGGCCAGGTGGCGGTGTACGACAGCAGGCGCGCCGACGCCCCCTGCTACGCCTGCCTGTTCCCGCCCGAGTCGGCGGTGGAGGACGTGGCCTGCGCCACGATGGGCGTGTTCGCGCCGCTGGTGGGCATCGTCGGCTGCGTGCAGGCGGCCGAGGCGCTCAAGCTCGTGGCCGGCATCGGCGAGCCGCTGGCCGGCCGGCTGCTGATGCTGGACGCCCGCACCATGGAGTGGACGTCGATGCGCGCCGCGCGCGACCCGGCCTGCAGCGTCTGCGGCGGGCGCGACCCGCGCTGAGCCGATACGCCGGCCCCGCCGCGGAAGGCCCGCGGGGCCGGGCGTTCACGCCGTGGCGATGGCCTCGGCGATGGCCCGCCCCACGTCCACCGTGCCGGCATTGCCGCCGAGGTCGCGCGTGCGCGGGGCCTGCGGGTCGGCGAGCACCGCCTCGATGGCACGCACGATGGCGTCGTGGGCCTGCGGGTGGCCCAGGAAGTCCAGCATCAGCGCCGCCGACCAGATCTGCCCGATCGGGTTGGCGATCCACTGCCCCGCGATGTCCGGCGCCGAGCCGTGCACCGGCTCGAACAGGCTGGGCCAGGCCCGCGTGGGGTTGAGGTTGGCCGAGGGCGCGATGCCGATGGTGCCGGTGCAGGCCGGCCCCAGGTCCGACAGGATGTCGCCGAACAGGTTGCTCGCCACCACCACGTCGAACTGCTGCGGCCGCTGCACGAAGTGCGCGGTCAGGATGTCGATGTGGAACTGGTCCACCGCCACCTCGGGGAACTGCGCCGCCATCGCCGCCACGCGCTCGTCCCAGTAGGGCATGGTGATGGCGATGCCGTTGCTCTTGGTGGC
>VFQM010002725.1_pt1 | contig 12404 bp, 13 predicted proteins | sample 3512391 | NCBI WGS metagenome assembly VFQM01 (sample SAMN10412369, study PRJNA504923) | tailings metagenome | isolation source: Replicate 1 from Balatoc abandoned mine | place: Philippines
ACCCCCGCCCACGCGCGGGCGAGCTCGCGCGGCGTGCGGGTCGATTCCGCGGGCAGCCCCAGGTCGCGAGCCGTGTCGCGCAGCTCGCGCCAGGCGTCGAGCGGATCCGGCGAGCGCAGTCGGCGCGCGCGCAGCACGGCGCGCCAGACTCCGGGCGCGGCGAGCAGGGCGACGAGCAGCAGGAGCGCGAGGCCGAGCACGAGCCGCGCATCCACGCCGCCGATGGTCGAGCGCCCGCCGAGCAGGCCGCCCGATCCGGCGCCGCCCGCGTCGATCTGCTCGTCGGGGAGGTCGGGCCCGCCCGACGGGCCGGCAGACGGGGCGCCCGGCGTCGCCGTCGCGGTCGGCTCGGTCGGCTCGGGCGTGAGCGGGTCGGGCGTGGGCGATCCGCTCGGGGTGAGGGCTTCCTCCGTCGCGTAGTCGGGGGTGACGCCGCGCGAGGGGGTCGGCTCGAAGCGCACCCATCCGATGCCGTCGAAGTGCAGCTCGGGCCATGTGTGCAGGTCGTCCGACGACACGGTGTACTCGCTCGGGATCACCGGATTCCGCGACCCGGGCAGGAAGCCCACGGCCATCCGGGTCGGGATGCCGAGCGTCCGCGCCATGAGCGTCATCGCGGAGCCGAAGTGCACGCAGTACCCGGCCCGGGCCTCGAGGAAGGCCGCGACGATATCCGCGCCCGAGCCGTCGAAGCCGCCCTCGACGGGGGCGTCCTCCGAGTAGGTGAATCCGCCGTCGGTGAAGAACTGCTGCAGCGCGAACGCCTGCTCGTACGGGTTCGTGATGCCCGCGACGACCTCGCGCGCGGTCGCCTCGATGATCGGGTCGAGGTCCTCCGGCAGCGCGCGGTACTGGTCGAGCCCGGGGGCGTCGACGGTCGTCGCGCGCAGCTGCTCAGGCGTCGGCTGCGCGACGCGGTTCTCGATCGTGTACGTCCCGTTGCGGATCGACCCCTCCGCCGTGCGCATCGTCACGCCGTCGGGGTCGATGACCCAGCCGCCCGAGAGCCCGTCCGCCTCGACGGGCGCCGACGGCAGCGGCAGCCAGCGCGAGCGCACGCTGCGCAGCGTGATGGTCGTCTCGACGGTCGTGAACGCGACGTCGTCGTCGAACCAGGCCGGCGGGCCGATCGTCCCGGCGTCCTCGACGGGCGCCTCGAACGGGACCGGCAGCACCTCCTGCCCGGTGAACTCGGCGAGGTGCGAGAGCGTCAGGTACTGTCCTCCCGCGAGGGCGGTCGTGTACGTGAGCACCGTGATGGGGTTCTGCCGCCGCAGGTCGTCGCCGAGCTCGACGACGGGGTTGATGCCGGCGACGAGCCCCGCGGGCCCGGAGCCGGGAAGCCGGTCTCCCGCGAGCACCGACGGCAGCGCGGGCGGGACGACGAGCGCGGCGACGATGACCGCGGCGGCGACGGCGACGGCGCGCGCGAGCCCGCGGCCGCCCCCGCTCGCCGCCGGGCGGTGCAGCGCGAGCAGCAGCAGGTACGCCGCGGCGGTCGTGGCGACGGTGAGCAGCGGCAGCCCTCCCGGGTCGAGCACGACGGGCACGGCGAGGATCCCCATGGCCGGCACCGCAGCGAGCGCCGGCCGCCGGCTGAGCGCGGCGAGCGCGTCGGTCGCGATCGCGATCGCTCCGACGCCGAGAGCGAACAGAAAACGGATGCCCGTGTCGGCCTCCGCAGGAATCGACTGCTCCGCGATCGACTGCTCCCCGAGCGCCGCGAGCTCGCCGAAGCGCTCGAGCGTCTCGGCGGTCGGCACGACGACGGCGAATGAGACCTCGGCGGCGAACAGGGCCGTGAGCGTGACGACGAGCGCCGCGCTCGACGCGACGATCGACCACAGTGCGCCCCAGCGTCGCGCCCGCAGGCGCGCGAGCAGCCCGGCGCCGATGACGAGGGCGACGACGATCAGCGTCGTGGCGTACCAGGGGCCCCCGTCGAGCACGACGGTGAACGCGGTGAGGGCGGCCGCGAGCATGAGCGCCGTCGCGAGCGCGACGAACACGGCGGCGCGCCCGGCGCGCGCTCCCGCCCGCCGCAGGCCGGGGCCCTCGGTCTCAGCCACGCGCACCCCCGGCGGAAGCGGCCCCGGCGGGAGCGGACGACGACGCCGAAGACGCCGAAGACGCCGACGACGACGCGACCCGCGCCGCGAGCGCCTCGGCCCCCGTGAGCTCGGGCTGCTGCCCGATGAGGGCGAGCCACGCGGCATCCGGCGGCGTGCCGACGGGCACGGTCACGACGTTCCAGTCCGCGGCGGCGAACGCGGCCTCGACGGCGAGTGCGCCCGGGTCGTCGGCCGCGGTCGACGCCGATCGCACGAGCAGGGCGACGCCGAGGGCTCCCGCCGAGCGCTGGGCGAGCATCCACCGCAGCGTCGCATCGTCGGGGCTGCTCGCGATCGCGACGATCGGCACCGAGCCGGGCGCGGCGGTCGCGGGCGGCAGCGGCTCGCGGTCGGCGAGCGGAAGGATGGCGAGCTCGCCGAGCAGCTCGCCGACGGGTCCGTCGCCGCGCGGGGCCCCGGTCGGGCGGGCGGTCGGCGTCTGCAGGTCGACGGCGTAGCCGCGATCGGCGAGGTGCGTGGCGACGGCGGCGGTCATGCGCACGCTCCACTCGAAGGTGCGGGATCCGCTCGGCGGCGCCGCGGCGACTCGGGCGAGGTCGGGATGCCCGGCCCGCTGCGAATCGAGGAGCACACGGGCGCGCGGCCCGGCCTGCGGCTCGTCCTGCCGCACCATGAGCTCGCCCTGGCGCGCCGACACCCGCCAGTGGACGCGGCGCAGCGCATCCCCCTGCCGGTACTCGCGCGTCACGACGTCGTCGGCCGAGCGCTCGCGCGAGCGCGTCGTGCGCGGGCCGCTCTCGGCCGAAGGGTCGGGAACGGGCACGGGCGACAGCGGCACGACCTCGGGCACGACGAGCTGCGCGGCGACGGCGATCGTGTCGGTGACGCGCACGGCGAGGGCGAACGGGTCGCGATCCTCGATGAGGAGGGGGCCGACGCTCACGAGGCCGCGGTGGGCCGGCCAGTAGCGGTAGCCGAGCGAGCGCGGGCGACCGGCGCGCACCTCGAGCAGCCGGCCGGGGCCCGCGTAGCCGGGGCGCATGGGCACGCGCTCGACCCACTCGGCCGAGCGGGCGCGGCCCGAGACCTGCACGCCGACGCGGACGGGCTCGCCCTCGGTCGCGACGACGGGATCGAGGTGGCGGGTGACGCGCACGCGGGGGCGCGAGGCGCCGACGACGAGCACGGCGATGAGCGGCGCGGCGGCCGCGATGACCGCGGCGGGCATGAGCTCGGGTCGCTGCAGCCCGTATGCGAGCGCGAACAGGTTCGCAGCGACGACGAGGAACCCCCAGCCGCGGCCGGTGAGCCGCGGGACTCCCCCGCTCGCGCGCTCGCGCCGTGCCCGCATGGACGGCGCCCTACGCACGGGGCGCCTGCGGCACCGGCACGGGAGTCGCGGCGACGATGCGCTCGACGACCTCCTCGACGCTGCGCACGGGCCGGCCGTCGGGATGCTGCGCCCGGGGCACGAGGATCATCCGGTGCGCGAGCACCGTCGTCGCGAGCGCGCCGATGTCGTCGGGGACGACGAAGTCGCGGCCGTCGAGCGCGGCCCTGGCCCGCGCGGCGCGCACGAGCTGCAGGGTCGAGCGCGGGCTCGCCCCCAGGCGCAGGGCCGTGTCGTCGCGCGTCGCCTGCACGATCGCGACGGCGTACGCCTCGACCGCGGGGCTCACGTAGACCTCGCGCACGGTCGCGATCATGCGGCGCAGGCCCGCCACGTCGACGATCGGGTCGAGGCGATCGAGGGGCGACCCGTGCTCGCGGTCGCGCAGCATGCGCTGCTCGCTCTGGGCATCCGGGTACCCGATCGAGATGCGGGCCATGAAGCGGTCGCGCTGCGCCTCGGGGAGCGGGTACGTGCCCTCCATCTCGACGGGGTTCTGCGTCGCGACGACGAGGAACGGCGCCTCGAGGCGGTGCGTTCGGCCGTCGACGGTGACCTGCCCCTCCTCCATGCACTCGAGCAGCGCCGACTGGGTCTTGGGGCTCGCGCGGTTGATCTCGTCGCCGATGACGATGTGGGCGAAGACGGGGCCGGGCGTGAACTCGAAGACGCCCTGCTGCTGCCGGAAGACGCTCACGCCCGTGATGTCGGCGGGCAGCAGGTCGGGCGTGAACTGGATGCGGCTGACGCTCCCGGCGATGCAGCGCCCGAGGGCGCGGGCGAGCACGGTCTTGCCGACGCCCGGGACGTCCTCGATGAGCAGGTGCCCCTCGGCGAGCAGGACGGTGAGCGCCGTGTCGACCGCCTCGGGCTTGCCGTCGAGCACGCCGTTCATCGCCCGGCGGATCGCGTCACCGAACTCGGCGAAGCCCTCCGCGTCGAGCGGCTGGTCGGTGCCGGACGGGTCGGCGTGCTGGCCTGGGTGCTCGCCGGCGCCGGGCTGCGCGTCGGGTGCGGGGCTCGTCATCGTGCTCACCGGGTCAGCCTGTCACGCGGTCGCGGGAAATGCGCCGTGAGAAACGCGCGTCGTGATGATTCGTCAGGATGCTGCGCCGTCGCCGCGCGCCTCCGCCTGCCCCTCGGCGAACCCGTCGGCGTAGCCCTGCGCGTAGCCCGCCTCGACGCCCTCGGCCCGGCCCTCCGCGTGCGCCTCGCGGTGCCCGATGTAGAACATGTCATCAGCCGCCGGGCGGATGAGGCTGCGCCCGCCCGGCGCGGCCGGGTCAAGATGGCGGTCGAGTCCGCGGACGACGGCCACGGGCATCCCGCTCGTCTTGCCCTTCACGAGGTCGGCGGCAGCGGCGATCTCGTCGCCGACCGCGGGCGCCGTGACGGCGAGGAGCTTGCCGCTCGCGTCGTGGGCTCCGCGGAGGTCGTCGAGCAGGCGCACGCCGCTCGCGCCGATCGCGATGTCGGTCTGCCCCTCGCGCCACGCGCGGCCCGCCGTGTCGGTGATGACGACGCCGATGGGGGCGCCGACGCACGCCTCGACGGCCGCGCGGATGCGGCGCGCGCTCTCGTCGGGGTCGATCGGAAGGAGGAGCACGGTGCCGTCGGCGGTGTTGCTCGCATCGACGCCCGCGGCGGCCATGACGAGGCCGAGGCGGTTCTCGACGATGCGCGTCACGCCGCCGGGGTGCTCGCGCGTGGCGACGACGCGGACGGTCTCGTCGGTGATCGCCTGCTCGCGGGAGTCGGCGGCGACGATGCGCCCCTCGGCCTTGCTCACGATCTTGCTCGTCACGGCGAGGATGTCGCCCGGCAGCACGTCGGCGCGGCGGGCGGCATCGGCGATGAGGCGCGAGAGGTCGTCGCCGGGAGCGATCTCGGGGATGCCCGGGATGCCGAAGACGAGGAGCGGCGGCGGCGAGGTCACGGGCCCATCATCGCAGGGGGTCGCGGGCGGCGGCGGGGTGGCGTCAGGAGGGCGTCGGCTCGCCGCGGCGGCGCCGCAGCTCGTCCTCCAGGCGGCGAATGCGCGCCTCGTTCTCGGCCTGCGCGATCTCGGCATCGAGTCGGGCGAGCTCGGCCTCCGTGCTCGAGGTCGCGCGATCGGCGAGGCGTCGCTCGATCGCCTCGGTGCGGAGCGGGTCGCCGAAGCCGACGGCCGGCTCGCTGCGGCGGTACTCGCGACCGACGGCCCACCACAGCAGGCTGCCGACGAGCGGGAGGAGGATCACGATGACGATCCAGAAGGTGCGGTTGAGATTCTTCACCTCGTGCTCGCCGCGCGTGATGATGTCGGCGAGCGACGCGATCATCACGAGCACGGGGATCGCGCTCAGCAGGATGTACACGCGCTCACCATAGTGAGGGTTCCGCAGGTTGCGCCAGAGGCGAGGCGACGCCGAGCGGTTCGACCGAGCGCGTCGCACCGAGCGCACGGGCGTCGGCCCGCCCCATCTGCGCCGCCACCCCACTCTGTGCTGCCGACATCCTCCGCACGAAACATGTCCACGGCACCGACACCCCGCAGCTCGCGCCGGCGTGTCGAGGCCGGCCGTCGGCGTGCCGTGCCGTCGTGTCGGGCTCGCGGACGGGCGCGGTGCCCGCGGACGCGCGCGGTGCTCGCGGACGCGCGCGATGCCTTGCCCGCGCGCCGACGACGGCGGTACCGTGAGCGCGGGCGGTTCGTCACGCCCGACCTCCCCGCCGGCGCTCGCGCTGCCGGCCGCCGCACCCGCGGCAGGAGGCAGAGGGGGCCTGGAGCGCTCGGCGAAAACGACCGTCGTGTTCCGACGCGGGTCGCCGGGCGCGAGCCGGAGGCAGCGCGTCGAGCGAGCACGAGAGGGTCGACATGACCACGCAGGAAGCCTTCAAGAAGCGCGTGCGCGAGCGCATGCAGAAGACCGGCGAGCGCTACGGAGCCGCGCACCGAGCTCTGATCGAGGCGGCGAAGGCGCGCGCCGCCGCCGCGACCGACGCGGAGGGCGCGACCGCGGCATCCCCCGCCCGCGCGTGGGTCGCGCAGCCGCAGCACTCGGACGCGCTCGTGCTCGAGAAGACCGGGCGCGGGTGGGATGCTTGGGTCGCCGCGATCGACGCGGGCCCCGGCCGATCGGCCGGTCACCCCGCGATCGCGGCCTGGCTCGTGGCGCAGGGCGTCGACCCGTGGTGGGCGCAGGGGGTGACCGTCGGGTATGAGCGGATCACGGGTCTGCGGCTGCCCGGCCAGATGCCCGACGGAACCTTCACCGTGTCGCGCTCGCGGATCGTGGCGATGGCGCCCTCCGCCGTGCGCGCTCTGCTGCTCGACGACGCGGCGCGGGCGGAGCTGCTTCCGGGGTTCGAGACGACGCTGCGCTCGAAGCCCGAGGTGCGGGCGCCCGGCTTCGAGCTGCGCCGCGACGGCGAGGCGCTCGGGCGGGTGTCGTTCGCCTTCGATGCCGCGAGCGGTGAGCGCACGAACCTCTCGGTGACGCACGCGAAGCTGCCGACGCTCGAGGAGGGCGACCACTGGAAGGCCTTCTGGGCCGAGTGGCTCGCGGCGCTCGAGGAGGCGGGCGCGGCCGACTGAGCGGCGCGCGCCGTCGATCAGGCGGTCGTTCGCTCAGGCGTCGGCGCGGCCGCGGTGCCGCGTGACCTTCCGCACCGAGCCGTCGGGCGCGTACTGGGTCCACTCCCCCGTCTTCGTGCCGCGGTCGAAGTCGCCCTCGTCGAGGAGGCGACCGGCGGCGTCCCACCGGGTCCAGCGTCCGTGCTTCTCGCCGTCGAGGAAGGCGCCGCGCTGCAGCAGCCCGCCGGTCGCGCGGTACCAGGTGGTGGGCCCGGCGAGCTCGCCGTTCTCGTAGGTCATCTCGCTGCGCACGCGGCCGTCGGCGAAGAAGTGGGTCCACGGGCCCTGCCGCTCGCCGTGGACGTACTCGCCCGCGATCGTGCCGCCGTGCGGGTCGGTCTCGCGCCACGGTCCGTGGCGTTGCCCCTCGGCGTCGAGGTCGCCCTCGCCCGGCGCGAGCGCGGCCGCGTCGTCGTCGGTCATCGCCCTAGCCCGCCGGCTTCGTCGCCGCGCCGTCGAGCCAGAGCGTGTCGGTCTCGTCGCGGTGAACACCGTCGGAGCCGACGTGGGTGATCGAGATCTGCGGGCCCTTCTTGATGACGTGCACCATCGCCGTCGCGTGACCGCGCCCGAGTCCGTAGTCGTCGGCGAGCCACTGGACGATCTCGCCGGCCTTCACGCCGGGCTCCTGGTAGCCGCGCTGGATCGCCTCGTCGAGCAGCTGCCGCGGCGTGCGGCCGGTCTTCTTCTCGATCGCGTCGAGATATGCCTGGAACGACATGGAGCCTCCTATCGGCGCAGCGCGGGGAGCACGTCGCGCCCGAACACCTCGAGGAACTCGCGCTGGTTCCGCCCCACGTTGTGAAGGTAGACCGCGTCGAACCCGAGGTCCAGGTGCGCCTGGATGTTGGCACGGTGCACGTCGGGGTCGGCCGAGACGACGACGCGCCCGGCGAAGTCCTCCGGGCGGACGAGCCTCGCGATCTGCTCGAGGTCGAACGGCGAGCGGATGTCGCTCTTCGCGAACCGCATGCCGCCGTTGGGCCACTCGGCGAGCGCGTTCGCCATCGCCTCCTCGTCGGTCGGCGCCCACGACAGGTGCAGACGCAGAACCCGGGTCGTGGTCGCGAGGTCGCGTCCCGCCTCGCGCGCGCCCTCCTCGAAGCGCTGGAAGAGCATCCCGATGCGGTCGATCGGCGCGGCCTCGATGAGGAGGCCGTCGGCGCTGCGCCCGGCCCGCTTCGCCGTCAGGGGGCCGGCGGTCTGGATGAGGATGTCGGGCGCGACCTCGGGCATCGTCCAGAGCCGGGCGGTCTCGAGGCGCAGGAAGTCGCCGTCGTGCTTCGTGTCACGGCCGGCGAGCGAGGCCGCGAAGAGCTTCTTGATGACCGACAGCGCCTCGAACATGCGCGCGATGCGCTCGGCGGGCTCGGGCCAGCGCTCGCCGACGATGTGGTCGCTCATCGCCTCGCCGCTGCCGAGGGCGAGCCAGTGCCGCCCGGGGTACATCGCGGCGAGCGTCGCGGATGCCTGGGCCACCATCGCGGGATGCCACCGGAACGTCGGCGACACCGGTCCGACTCCCAGCGCGCCGCTCGTCCGCGCTCCGAGCGCGGAGACCACGTTCCAGACGAAGCTCGACTGCCCCTGCTGGGGCGTCCAGGGCTGGAAGCCCTCCGTCGCGACGGTGCCCGCGAAGCCGTGCTGCTCGGCGAGCGCCGCGAGCTCGATCGCCTCGAGCGGCGCGAACTGCTCGAGCGCGGCGGCGTAGCCGATCTGCGGGGCGGTCATGCCCCCAGTCTGGTGCACTCCGGCCCGCCGTGAGCGGGTCGCGGCGAGCCGCGCCCGATCAGCGGCGGAAGAGCCTCGCGAAGAAGCCGGGCTCGGCCTCGTGGCCCTGGCAGCGCTGCGACTGCGGCACGCCCCGCATCACCTGGGTCACGTGCTGGCCGCAGCCGGTCCAGGTCTTCTTGCCGCACTTCCGGCAGGTGGTCTGCTGGCACATCGAGGGGTCTCCTTCGGTCGATCGAACGACCACAGTATACCCCCGGGGGTATCACTGCTCGACCGCGAGCAGCACCTTCCCGCGCGCTCGACGCGACTCGACGTGCGCGACCGCCTCGGCGACGTCGGCCAGCGGGAGCACCCGGTCGACGACGACGCGCAGCGCCGTCGTGCCGAGCCAGTCGGCGAGTCGCTGCAGGTCGGCCTGATCGCGCGTCGCGAGCAGCGGGATGATGCGGTGCTTCACGAGGCGATCGGCGATGACCGCGCCGGCCATCGCGGCGAGGGGCGCGACCCACCGCCCGCCGCGGTCGCCGCAGCGCACGAGCGCCCCCTCCGGCGCGAGCACGCGGCGCAGCTCGCCGATGCCGCGGTCGCCGACGAGGTCGATCACGGCGTCGAAGCGTGGGACCCCCCGCACGACGTCGTCGACGGTGTGGTCGATGACGTCGTCGGCGCCGATGCGCGCGACGAGGGCGAGATTGCGCGCGCTCGTCGTCGCGGTGACGTGCGCGCCGAGGAGCTTGCCGATCTGGACGGCGAAGGTCCCGACGCCGCCGGACGCTCCATTGACGAGGATGCGCTGCCCGCGCTCGACCCCGGCCCGGGTGAGCGCCTGGAGGGCGGTGATGCCGGCGATGCCGACGCCGCCCGCGTCCACCGGGTCGAGCCCCGCCGGGCGCGCGACGACGCCCTCCGCCTTCACGACGACGCGGTCAGCCCAGGCGGCGATGCCGAAGCCGAGCACGGGGTCGCCGACGCTCCAGCGCTCGACGCCCGGCCCGATGGCCTCGACGACGCCCGAGATGTCACTGCCGAGCACGGGCTTCGTCGGCCGCCGCAGCCCCCGACCGACCCGCACGATGTACGGCGTGCCGCGCATCGTGTGCCAGTCGAGCGGGTTCACCGAGCTCGCCTGCTGGCGCACGACGATCTCGCCCTCCCCCGGCGCGGGAGCGGGCACCTCGTCGACGCGCAGGACCTCGGGCCCGCCGTACTCGCGAACGGTGATCGCTCTCATGGCCGCCTCCGGTTCCGCCGCCGCGCGACGTCAGCGTGCGTGGCCGGGCGCTGTCGACCCTAGGCCCGCCCGTCGCGGAGCACGCGCACGAGGGCCGCGGCGTGGCGGCGCTCGAGGTCGTAGTCGTCCTTCAGCCACGCCGCGATCCGGCGCGCCTCGACGCTCGGGTCGTCGAAGCCGCGGGCGCGAGCGGCGACGAGCTGCGATGCGGTGAGGCCCGTCCGCCTCTCGAGCGCGCCGAGTTCGGGGTGGAACGGCATGATCGCCACGGTACGTCGCGCACCGTCGGCTGCTCTGCCCCCAGAAAAAGGGGAGGAGAACAGTTGCGCTCTGCGGCACCGCGCCGCTAGATTTCCCGAGGCCCTGCACGAGGGCCCACGAGACGCCGAAAGGAGGCCAGCATGTTGATCACCACTCTCACGGGAATCTCCCGTTTCCGCGCCGGCTTCGTCGGCGTCGTCACCGCCTAACCGCGTCGGTCAGCACGCCGCCGGTTCGACGGTGGCGGCGCTGAAGAAGCCCGACCCGGGCACCGCGCGCTCGCGCTCGTCGGCTCTCGCCGCCGCTCGTCGACCGATGTGCATCTGCGGGTCACCGCCCCGTTCACGGCGAGTCGCTCCGCTCCTCCACGGTGAGGATGCGCCGACGCCGCCGCTCCCCCTCCGCCGCCACGAGCGGCACCCTCGAGCCTCCGCCTGCGCGCGACCGCGCGCCGACGGCGACCCATGCGCAGTGAAGGATCACCACCACTCATGAACACCACCACGACTCGCCCGAGTCACCCGCAGCCGGTGCGCCCGTCGCACCCCCGCACCCGGAGCGTTCCCGCGCGCCGGATCAGCCCGATCGACCGGATCGCTCTGCACGTCGGCGTCGCCCTCGTGCAGTGGAGCCGCAGATCGACCGTCGCCGTGCAGCACGACCGCCGCGCGATGCGCGTGAGCCAGGAGCTCGCGCGCGAGCGGCGCGAACGAGCGATGCAGCGCTCGATGCTGCTGACGCTCGTCCCGCGCTGAGCACGATCGTGCGCCGCGCATCCCCGCCCCCCGTCTCGGAGGGCTCGTTCAGAAGGCCGTCACCGGAGGCTCGCCCCGGTGGCGGCCTTCCGCATTCCCCGGCCGCAGCGGGCGAGAGGGATGCGCCCGGTCAGTCCTCGAAGGAGTGCAGGAACTCGGCGACCGCGCGCGGCACGTACGGCGCGACGTCGCCGCCGAGGGAGGCGACCTGCCGCACGAGCGAGCTCGAGACGTGCGCGTGCGCGGGGTCGGGGAGCATGAAGATCGTCTCGACGCCCGCGAGGTTGCGGTTCACGATCGCCATCGGCGTCTCGTACGCGACGTCGATCTGGCTGCGGATGCCCTTCACGAGCACGGTCGCGCCGACGTCGGTGCAGTAGTCGACGAGGAGGCCGACGCTCCAGCCGGTGACGACGATGCCGGAGGGCAGCGCCCGATCGGCGATGGCCTGCTCGATGAGGGAGACGCGCTGGGCGATCGGCAGCATGGCCGTCTTGCCCGGGTTGTGCACGACGACGACGTGCACCTCGTCGAAGATGCGCGCGGCGCGCTCGATGACGTCGAGGTGCCCCAGGGTGACGGGATCGTACGACCCGGGGATGACGGCGACTCTGCTCACGGAGCCAGCCTACCGGGGCGCCGGACGGCCGACGCTAGGCGGCGGCCTCCGCCTGCTCGCGGTAGTCGGCCGCGACGAGGATCGGCAGATGATCGCTCACGCCCTGCGGCAGCGTGCGCACCGAGTCGATGTCGAGCCCGATCGAGGTCGCGAAGTCGAAGTGGCCGCGGAAGAACTTGTAGCGCGTGTAGGTGCGCGAGTCGCTCAGCGTGAGGTCGTAGCCGGTGCCGCGGACGTCGGCGCCGAGGAAGTCCTTGAAGACGGGGTAATTGAAGTCGCCCACCATGAGGGTCGGCAGGTCGGGGCCGAAGCCGCGCAGCGCCTCGTGCGCGGCGTGGATCTGCTTGCGCCGCAGCGAGTTGAGCGCCGTGAGCGGCGCGGCGTGGAAGGACGCCACGACGAGCTCGCGGCCGGTCTCGTGGTCGAGCAGGTGGGTGCCGAGGACGCGCTCGTGCGCGGGGGCGGCGATGCGATCGTGCAGCGACTTCTTGAGCGCGAAGGCGGCCGTCGCGTGCGACTCGAACCGCTCGCGGTCGTAGTAGACGGCGAGGCCGAGGCGGTTGCGCTTCGTCGCGTCGGCGAGGTGGAGGGGGCCGAGCTCGGCGGGCAGCTGCGACGTGTCGATCTCCTGCAGGCACACCAGGTGCGGTGCGTGCGCGTCGACGAGATCGACGAGCTCGCCGACCGCCGCATGCTTGCGGAGGTTGTAGCTGATGATCTTCATGC
>VFQM010002726.1_pt1 | contig 12397 bp, 11 predicted proteins | sample 3512391 | NCBI WGS metagenome assembly VFQM01 (sample SAMN10412369, study PRJNA504923) | tailings metagenome | isolation source: Replicate 1 from Balatoc abandoned mine | place: Philippines
CTCGCAATGCGCCGACGGTGAGCCACGGCAGGTCGATGCCACTGGCGAGATGCTCGGTGCGACGAAAGGGCGTGGACGACGGACAGGCGCCGGCGCAGATTCCGCACGAGGCGCAGCGGTCGGCGTCGACCACCGCGATCTCGCCGCGGCCCTGGGGATGCGGCGCCATGGCGATCGCAGCGTAGGGGCAATCGGCGAAGCAGCGGGTGCATCCGTTGCAGTGCGCGGGGTCGACCACCGCCGGTGCCGGCCTGGGGGCGCGCACGAGCCACGGCGCGACTGCGAGCAACAAAGTGAGCCCGATCGTGAGCGCCCAGATCGCTTCGGGCGACGCCAGGTCGCTGCCGACCAGCGGGGCAAGATAGAACCAGTCGATCGCGATGCGCGCCGGCAGCGCGGCCAGGTCGGCCGGCGGCAGCGAAATCGCGGGCCTGACTGCGGAGAGCGCCAGCAAGGCCCCCAGCGTCCACAGCGCGAGTCCCCTGCTCACGCCGGTGCGCGGGCGAGTGATCCGCTGGATGTGCGCCCACATCACCAGCAGCAGCGCGAGCGGCAGGCCGATGTGAAGGAAGGCCACCAGCGAGAACAGCCGATCGGAAACGGCCTCGGTGGCGATGAAGTTGCGCACCAGCGCCGGGCCGAAGCCCGGCAGCGCCCCGAACCATTCGGCGGTGGCGGTGGCCACGAACAGGCCGAGCTCGTCCCACACCAGCCAGTAGCCGATCGCGCCCGAGCCCACCACCAGCCACAGGGTGGGCACGCCGCTGACCCACGAGTACCAGCGAAAGCCCGTGAAGCGACCCAGGGCGAGCTCGCGAACCAAGTGCAGCATCACCACGACCACGAAGGCGTCCGAGCCGTAGCGATGCAGGCTGCGCATCAGGCCTCCGCCCCACCACTGGTCCACTGTGAGCCACTGCACCGAACGCCACGCACCGTCGACGCTGGTCTCGTAGAACACGTAGAGCCAGCCGCCGCTGACGGCGATCAGCCAGAAGAGGAAGAAACCCAGGCCGCCGAGCTGGCGCAGCGGGTTCTCATCGCTGCCGAACACGCGATCGAGCGTACGCTCGAGTCGCCGCCAGGCCGCCTCGGTAATCGTCACGGGAAACCGATCCTCAGGCTCGCCGCGACCGCCGCAGCTCGCGCAACACCACCCAGGCGATCGCCCCGAGCGTGGTCAGCCCGGCGAAGATCTCGAAGAAGAGCGAATAGTTGACGCGGTAACCGCCGCTGTGCGGGTCGTACACGGTGCAATACAGGATCACCTTGTCCCAGACGTTGGCCAGCGTGAGCTGCTGCGATGCCTGCCCCGACAGCAGCTCCTTGAGCGGCTGCACCAGCATCGGCATGTCGAAGTTCTCGCCGTACACCTGCCGATACAGTACGCCGTCGGCGTTGACGATGCTCACCTGCAGCAGATGGTCGAAGCCGCCGCTCGTGGCCTCGTAGGTGAAGCCGAAGCGCCTGGTGAGCGCTTCGACGTCCTTCGGCGCCGGGCTGAGGAAGGCCCAGTCCGGGTCGGAGATGCCCACCTGCTTCGCGAACGAGGCCATGGCCACCGGATCGTCGAAGGGCTGGTTGAAGCCGATCGAGACCACCTTGAACCGGCCATCGCCCAGCGCCTTGCGGGCCACCCCCACCGCCTCGGAAAGAAAGCGCGTGGTGGTCGGGCAGATCTGGAAGCAACCGGTGTAGATGAAACTGACCAGCAGGGGCTTGCCACGATAGTCGGACAGGCGCACGGTCTTGCCGGAGGCGTCGCGCAACTCGAACTCGCCGATCGGATTGCCGATCGCCGCCTGGCTGGTCTCGAAGGCGCGCCGGACATCGGATGGCGGGCCCGACTGCGCCGCGGCCGACCAGGCGAAGCCGGCGACCAGCACTGCCGCGGCGATCCGCCCGACCAAGCCTGCTGCGTGACGTACTGCCTCAGGCCATCGCATTGCGCATCCAGGCGTCCGCGATCGTGCCGAGCAGCAGCAGCGACAGCTGCACCAGCGATGCATGGAAGCTGGCGAGTGCGGTCGCGCGCCCCGGCGCACGCAGCAGCGCGATCGTGCGCGAGACCAGCAGGCCGCCGCCGGCCGCCGCGCAGAGCAGGTACAGCCACCCCGGCGACCAGACCGCGATGGCCAGCGACAGACCGACCATGACCACCGCGTGGGCGAAGATCGCCCGTGCCGCGAAACGGTCGCCTCGCACCACCGGCAGCATCGGCACTCCGGCCTTCGCATAGTCGTCGCGGCAGACGATCGACAGGCTCCAGAAGTGGGGCGGCGTCCAGAGGAAGAGCACGACAGCGAGCAGCATCGCCTCGATGGACAGCTCCGGCTGCACCGCCGCCGCCCCGGCCAGCACCGCGAAGCTGCCCGCCAGACCGCCGATCACGATGTTCCAGGCGCTGCGGCGCTTGAGCCAGACCGTGTAGACCACCGCATAGACGAAGGCGCCCAGGAAGGTGTACAGGGCCGCGAGCGCGTTGGCCGCGTACCAGGCAGCGGCGACCGCGATGCCGGTGAGCCCCACGATCAACGCCAGCCAGCCGCCGTGATGCCGGAAGCGCCCGGTCACGAAGGGCCGCCGGCTGGTGCGGCCCATTCGCGCGTCGAGGTCGACCTCGTAGAACTGGTTGAACGCGCCGGCCGCCGAGGAAGACAGCAGCACGGCCAGCGTGAGCACGACGGCCTGCCAGCCGCTTATCGCCCCGCCCGGCGAGATCATCAGCCCCGCGACCGCGGTGAGCGCGATCGCGACGCCGATGCGGAGCTTGAACAGGTTCAGCAAGGCTTTCATCCGTCTGCTCCTCGTTCCAGGCGCCGGCCGCCGGTCAGCTCAGCCCCCACACCGTGGACAGGTACTTCCAGTTCACGAAGTAGTAGAGGACGAAGGCAGTCAGGAACACCAGGGCCAGCACGAAGGTGCCCGGCGCCGCGAAGCCGCCGCCATGCCCGCCGTGCCCGGAGAGCGCCGACTGCACCGGCAGGCGCAGCGGCGTGATCGACGTGGAATAGGCGCCGGCGTCGAGCTTCTTGCCGAACAGGATGGTGCCCACGGTCACGATGATGTACATCGCCCCGCCGATCACCGCGATGACACCCGAGATGCCGCAGATGGCCAGCATCAGCAGCGCCGTGCCCGGGTACTCGTAGGGCAGCGATGCGCCGGCGAAGGTGATGTCCCAGTGCCGGCGCGGAACGCCCAGCGTGCCGGCCCCCATCATCGCGAGCGTGAACACGCCCATGCCCAGGCCGAACACATAGGGCTGCCACTTGGCCCAGCCGGGCAGGATCAGCTCGCGATTGAACAGCGTGGGCAGCAGGAAGTAGGTGATCGCCATGAACGCGAGCGTGGTGCCGAGGACGACCGTGGCGTGGAAGTGGCCGGGCACGTAGATCGTGTTGTGGATGATCATGTTCAGCTGCTCGGTGCCCATCATGACGCCCGAGATGCCGCCCAGGAAACCGAAGCCGAGCAGCGAGATGAACATGCCGGAGAACACCGGGTTGCCCCATGGCGCCTTGCGCAGCCACTCGAACATGCCCTTCGTGAAGCCCTTCTCGCGCTGGGCCACCTCGATGGCGCCGGGCACCGTGAGGCCGTGGATCATCGAGGCCAGCACCGCCAGGTACATCGCGTAGCTGGTGTTGAAGACCTTCCACTCCACGCCCACCGCCGGGTCGGCCAGGATGTGGTGGGCCGAGGCCAGCTGCAGGAAGCAGATGTACAGGAAGAACGCGGTCCGGCTGATGCGCTCGGACATGGGCTTGGCGCCGAACACGATCGCGGCGATCGCGTACCACACGGCCACGTGCGCGCTGACGTTGATCTGCTGCGAGGAGTGGCCGAAGGCCCACCAGATGACCCGGTACATCGCCGGGTCGATGTGCTTGATGTAGCCGATCGACCACAGCCAGGTCGGGATCAGGATGATGGCCCCGGACGCGATCGTGAAGATCGCGATGATGCAGGCGGTCAGCGCGCCGAAGGTCACCAGCGGGACCGATCCCTCGTAGGTCTTCTCGGCCTTGGCCACCACCAGGGTGCCCAGGAACACGAAGCAGCCGATCAGCGCGCCCACCGCGAACAGGATCAGGCCGAAGTAGAAGGCCGGGTGCGCGGGCATCGGCACGTACGAGGTCATCATGACCGTGGAACTGCCGTCGAAGATCGCGACGTTGTACGTGATGGTGCCGATCACCATCAGCGCGAACGCGAACCAGGCTATTCGAGGTGTTGCCAGCCGGCAACGCAGCAGCGTCGACGAGCAGAAGTAGAGGATCGCGATCTCGAAGAAGATGATCCACGCCACCAGCATGTCGAGGCCGTGGGCGGTCAGGTACAGGTAGAAGTTGTCGGCGTCGATCAGGTGCACGGCCTGCCAGCGCGTGAGCACCAGCAGCAGTGCGAGCACGCCGCCCACCAGCAGCGTGACGACGGCCGCGACCGCATTGAGCTTGATCAGCGATTCGGCCGACTTGTGGAACTGCAGCCCCGTCCGGGGGCAGGTGCGGAACAGCGCCTGTGCGGTAGCCATTGTCATCCCCCGTTCAGTCTTTCACGTAGAGCCGGGACACCATCTTGTGATGCCCGATCCCGCAGAACTCGTTGCAGACGATCGCGTAGGTGCCGCTGCGGTTCGGCTTGATCGTGATGACGTGCTCGTAACCGGGAAGGATCTGCACGTTGATGTTCTCCGGCTGCAGCGAGAAACCGTGCTGGTAGTCCATCGCGGTGAGGTGAAGCCGATAGGTCTCGTCCTTCTTCAGCTCGAGGATCGGCCAGAAGGACCACAACCGGGCGATCAGGAAGATGTCGCTGCCGGCCGGCGGCGCCACGACCGGGATCTTCTCGTCGGTCTCGGTGCGCACCGTGTACTTGTCGACCATCTCCTGGGTGGCCCGCTGGAACAATTCGGGCTTGACCCGGTAGGTCTCGGGCGACAGGTTCTGGCCGCCGTAGACGTGCCAGTAGGGCATCATGAAGAACATCACCATGCACCAGATGAAGGCGATGGTGATCCAGATCAGCTCGACCTTGTCGACCGGCTGCTTCCACCAGATCTTCTGCGGCGGGGGGAGAATCGCGCTCATGGATTGGCTCCTGTGCCCGTTACTTGGCGAGCGGGCTGACCGGCACCGTCGCGATCTCCATCACGCCCCACAGGATGTAGAGGACGGTGGGAATCGTGACCCCGAGGAACAACAACAGAAAGGGGTTGTCCAGGATCTGCTGGAAAACCGGAACGCGCTCTTCGTTTTCTTCGGGCGCGCCGTGCTGCGGCTTCGGATCGGCCATGTCCCCCTCCTTGATGGATTTTTGATACATCTTTATCGTGAATGAACGGCGCGCAAAGTCAAGCGTGAGCCTTGATTCCCGTCAATAGATTCATCGGGTCTGCATGTAATGTCCCGGTTCTCGGAGAGGCAGGTGCTCGCAAGGATCCAGTCGGTGCTGCAGTGGTTCTTCCTCCGGATGGAGGCGGTGGGGAACCGCGTGTTCGGGGAACGCCTGAACCCGATGTACTACCTGGGCGCCACCAGCTACTGGATGTTCTGGCTGGTGGTGATCAGCGGCCTCTACGTCTACGCCTTCTACGAAACCGGGGTCGACAAGACCTACGCCTCGATGGAGGCGATCACGCACGGGCAGTGGTTCGCCGGCGGCATCATGCGCAGCGTGCACCGGTACGCATCCGACGCGATGGTGCTCACCATGCTTCTGCACATGGTCCGGCACTTCGCCTTCGACCGGCACCGCGGCTTTCGCGCCTTCTCGTGGATCACCGGCGTGGTGCTGCTGTGGCTGGTCTACGTGTCGGGCGTCAACGGGTTCATGCTGCCCTGGGACAAGCTCGCGCAATTCGTGGTCATCGCCACGACCGAGTGGTTCGACGCGCTGCCGGTGTTCCGCGGCATGCTGACCCGCAACTTCATCACCCCGGCAGCGGTGTCGGACCCGTTGTTCTCGCTGTTGTCCTTCCTTCACATCGGCATCCCGCTGGTGGTGCTGCTCGCGCTCTGGATCCACACCCAGCGCGTGCCGCGCGCCGCCCAGATGCCGCCACGCCCGCTCGCGATCGGCCTGGTCCTGATGCTGGCGGTGCTGGCCATTGCCAAGCCGGTGGTCAGCCAGGCGCCGGCCGATTTCGAGACCTTCCCGGTCGTCCTCTCCTTCGACTGGTTCTACCTGAGCGTCTATCCGCTGATCTACGCCTGGGATCCCGTCTGGCTGTGGGGCGCGCTCGTCGGCGCCACCCTCCTGCTGTTCGCCCTGCCCTGGATGCCGCCGGCGCGCTACGCCCGCGGCGAACCGAAGCAGATGACCGTGCATCCGGGGCGCCAGCTCGCCCCGGTGCGCCCGGGCGAGACCCTGCTCGACGCGGGCCTGCGGGCGTCGATTCCCCTGCCCTTCGAGTGCCGATCGGGCGGATGCGGCGTGTGCAAGGCCACGCTGATCGGCGGACAGGTCGAGATGTCCGGCTACCAGAAGAGCGCGCTGTCCGACGACGAGCGCGCTGCCGGGCGCATCCTCACCTGTTGCGCCACCGCGATCACCGACGTGGAGTTCGAGTACGAGGAGAACGCCGCCGCGCGCGGCACCACGGTCGAGCGCTATCGGGCGAAGATCGACCGGCTCGAGAAGCTCGCGCACGACGTGATGCTGCTCGGGCTGCGCCTGGAGGACGGCCGGAAGATCGCCTTCGAAGCCGGCCAGTACCTGAACGTGATCCTGGAAGACGGCGCGCGGCGCAGCTACTCGTTCACCGTGCCCTCGGGCGAGACCGACCTGATCGAGCTGCACGTGCGGCTGATGCCTGGCGGACGCTTCACCACCCGCGTGTTCGAGTCGATGAAGCCGGGCGACGAGATCGAGGGCGAAGGGCCGGCCGGCTCCTTCGTGCTCCAGGTACCGAGCGACGAGCCGCTGAGCTGCGGGGCCGGTGCCACCGGCTTCGCGCCGGTCAAGAGCCTGCTCGAGCAGGCCTTCAGGCTGGGCATCGAGCGGCCGCTGTACCTGTACTGGGGCGTGCGCCAGCGCCGCGACCTGTACATGATGGAGCTGCCGCAGCGCTGGGCGCGCGAGCATCCGAATTTCCGCTTCGTTCCGGTGCTGTCCGAGCCCGGCACCGACGAGCCCTGGGCGGGCCGCACCGGCCTGGTCCACGAGGCGATCCTGGCCGACTTCCCCGACCTGTCGGGCTTCTCGGTGTACGCCTGCGGATCGGTGCGGATGGTCGAGGCCGCGCGGCCGGCCTTCGTGGCGCAGGGCCTGTCCGAGGAAGCCTGCTACTCCGATGCGTTCACGCCCGCGGGGGGCGCGGCGCCCGCCGCACGCGCCTGACGGTCCTGCCCGCCAGGCAGGATCGGCGCCGCACGCGCGTCAGGCCTCGGCGTCGCCGCGCGCCCGGTATTCGGCGATCTCGTCCTCGTCGGCCTCGGAGACCTCGACGATCTTCAGCTCGAAGCGAAGCGCCATGCCCGCCAGCGGGTGATTGCCGTCGAGCACGACCTGGTTGCCGGCGATGTCGGTCACGATCCAGATGCGGCCGTCGGGCGCTTCGCCGGGCACGCCTTCGAAGCCCATGCCCTCTTCGAGCTTCTCGGGCAGCGACTGGCGCGGGGCGAGCCGGACCAGCTCGGGATCGTAGTCGCCGAAGGTCTGCTCCGGCTCGAGGTACAGGCTGGTCTCGAAGCCCGCCACCTGTCCTTCGAGCGCGCGCTCGATCGGCTCGAACACGTCCCCGTAGCCGCCGTGCAGGTAGGTGATCTCCCGCTCGCCGTTCTCGACGGCCTCGCCGCTCGAATCGAACAGCCGGTAATGGACGGTGACCCAGCGATCGTTCGCGACCTCGAGCTGCACCCGGCACTCCTTCCTATAATCGTGCGATGAAAGCGAAACAACCGAGACGGGCGACCCGGCCCGCCCCTTCCAGGGCCGGCGGCGCCGTCGCGCCCCTGGGCAGCCTCAGTGTAGACGAGTTCATGCGCCGCCACTGGCAGCGCAGGCCGCTGCTGATCCGCCAGGCCATCCCGGGCTTCACGCCGCCGCTGGATCCCCGGCAACTGGTCGAGCTGGCGGCCGACGACGACGTCGAGTCGAGACTGGTGACGCGCCGACGCGGCCGCTGGGCGCTCGAGCACGGCCCGTTCGAGCCCGAGGATGTCCCGGCGCTGACCCGGCGCGACTGGACGCTGCTCGTGCAGGGAGTGGACCTGCATGTCGACGCGGCGCATGCATTGCTCGCACGCTTCCGCTTCGTGCCCGACGCGCGGCTCGACGACCTGATGATCAGCCTGGCCGGCGACGGCGGCGGGGTCGGGCCGCACGTCGACTCCTACGACGTCTTCCTGCTGCAGGCCTGGGGGCGGCGCCGCTGGCGCATCGGGCCGGTGCGGCAGCCGCGGCTGGTCGAGGGACTGCCCCTGAAGATCCTCGACGGCTTCGAGCCCGACGAGGAGTGGGTGCTGGAGCCGGGCGACATGCTCTACCTGCCGCCGGGTTGGGGCCACGACGGCATCGCGGAAGGGCCCTGCATGACCTGCTCGATCGGCTTTCGCGCGCCGTCGCGCCAGGAGTTCCTGTCGGCCTTCCTGGCCGAAGCGGCCGATGCGCCCGGCGGGCCCGACCCCCGCTTCGGCGACCGCGGCCGCCCGCCGGCCACCTCGCCGGGCCGCATTCCCGACGATCTCGCGGCGACCCTGTCCGCGTGGGCGCGCGATTGGCGGCCGGATCCGGCGCGCATCGACGATTTCGCGGGCCGCTACCTGACCGAACCCAAGCCCTCGGTCTGGTTCGAAGCGCCTGCGCCGATGGCCCTCGAGCGCTTCGTTCGCGCCGCCCGCAAGCAAGGGCTTCGCCTGGACCGTCGCAGCCGGATGGCCTGGCGCGGCGCGAAGCTGTACCTGAACGGCGAGGCCTTCAGCCCCGATGCCGCCGGCAGGCGGCTGCTACGTCGCTTCGCGGACAGGCATGGGCTCGAGGTGGCCGACCTGCAGGCAGCGGACGCGTCGGCTCCGGTGTTCGGCCTGCTCCACCAGTGGCACGACGCCGGCTGGATCCGGCTGGGCGCCGCCCCCTGAGCCTGCCGCGGGCCGTCGAACGGCGGTCCGCTGGAACGAAGCCTAGACCCGGTGCCAGTCGAGGCCTTCGGCCTGGTCCGCCACCCGGATGTCGTCGAGCGCCGCGTCGAGCACCGCCGCCAGCGCCTGCCGCGCCAGCTCCGGGCGGTTGTTCTGCTGGCTCAGGTGCGCAGCCACCACGGTGCGCAGCCGGTCGCGGTCGATCGCGCCGAGGATTCGCGCCGCCTCGGAATTGGCGAGGTGTCCCCAGGGCCCGCCGATCCGGCGCTTGAGCACCGGCGGGTACGCCGGGTTGTCGGCCAGCATCTGCGGGTCGTGATTGCACTCGAGCACCGGCGCGTCCAGGCGCGACAGCGCGCGCACCACGTGCGGCGTGCCGTGGCCCAGGTCGGTCAGCACGCCCAGCCGGGCCCGGCCGTCGTCGAACACGTACTGGACCGGTTCGCGCGCATCGTGCGGCACCGGCACCGGCTCGATCCGGAAGGCGCCGACCTCGAAGGACTCGTGCGGGTCGACGATGCGCACCAGCGACTCTGCCCGGCCGACGCGCCCGCAGCCCTGCAGGGTGCCGTGGGTGAGGTGAACCGGGATGCCGTGGGCCGCCGCCAGCCGGAACACGCCTCCGATGTGATCGCCGTGCTCGTGGGTGACGACGATGGCCGACAGCGCGGCCGGCTCGCAGCCCAGGGCGCGAAGCCTGCGCTCGGCTTCGCGCAGGCCGAAGCCGCAGTCGACCAGCACCCGCGAGGTGAACGCGCCGTCGTCGGTTTCGACGAGCAGCGCGTTGCCTTCGCTGCCGCTGCCGAGGCTGGCGAAACGCAAGCCCGCCAGCCTCCTACTTCAGCTGCTCGTGCAGCAGGGTCAGGATCTTGGACGCCGTGTCACGATCGAGGCCGGCGACGGCCTTGCCCTCGCGATCGAGCACCGTGACCACCGTGCCGTTTCCGGTGGCTTCGGCCTTCAGTTGGAACTGCTGCGAGACCTGCTCCTCCTTCTTGAAGCCGAACATCCGGCTGAAGAAGCCCGGTCGCGCATTCGCGGCCTTCGCCTGCGCCTCGGGGTCGATGTAGCGCACGAAGTACACGCCGCGCGAACGGTCCCGGTCGTCGACGGTGAAGCCGCCGCGATCGAGCGCCAGGCCGATCTGCCGCCAGGCCCGATCGAAGGATTCGGCGATCTCGACCCGGGGCCGATCGCCTTCGGCGACCAGCTTCGCCCGCGCAGCCGCCGGCGTGTCCGCGGCGGCCACCGCCTCTTGCGCGCGCTCCTGCGTGGCGCCGAGCTTGACCATCATGCGCCGCATGAACTCGATCTCGAGCTCGGGCTCGCTGGGCCGCGGCTGCCACATGGTCTGGTCCTGCTCGCGCGTCAAGGTCTGGTCCTGCTCGCGCGTCGAGTAGACCTCGATTATTCCGCGATGGCTCACGTAGATCTCGGTGCCGTTGGGGCCGCGCTCGATGCGGGTGCGGAACTTGTCACGCTCGCCGGTGGAATAGAGCTGGTCGAGCGCCTTGCCGATGGTCCGGCGGATGAAGTCGAGCGGGATCTTGGCCCGGTTCTCGGCCCAGTCGGTCTCGATGATGCCGGTCTCGGGCGACTCGGTCTGCACGATGAAGCCCGACTCCTGCCAGAACTCGCGCAGCAGCGGCCAGACCTGGTCGGGGCTCAGGTCGGTGACCAGCCAGCGATCGGCGCCCAGGCGCTCCATGCGCACGCCCGGCGTGGCAGGCAGCACCGTGGCGGCGCGGGTGCCCTGGGCCGCCGCGCGGCTGCGCTCGAATCCGGACGCGGTGCGCGCATCGGCCGCGCGCTCGGGGATGGTGAAACGGCCGTCGCCGCGGGGGCTGGCAAGGTCGGGCGGGATGTCGAGCGGGGGAAGCTTGCCGGCCGACTTGTAGTCGATCCTGCTGCGCTCGTCGAGGTACTCGTTGGTCGAGCAGGCGGCGAGCGTGGAAACGGCAAGGGCCAGCGCCACCAGCCTGACCAGGTACGCGGCGGGCTTCATCGTCAATTCAGCACTCCAGCACTGGCGAGCGCGGCCCGGACGGTCGCGCGCTTGCCTTCGGACAGCGGGATCATCGGCAGCCGGATGCCGCCGCGGATTCGGCCCATTTCCGCCAGCGCCCACTTGACCGGCACCGGGTTGGGCTCGACGAAGAGATCGAAATGCAGGGGCAGCAGCTTGCGGTTGATGGCGAGCGCGCCTGCCCAGTCGCCGGCGAGCGCGAGCTCGCACATCCGGGCGATCTGGCCGGGCGCGACGTTGGCGGTGACCGAGATGATGCCGTGACCGCCCATGGCCATCAGCGCGAGCGCCGAGTCGTCGTTGCCGCTGTAGACCGCGAAGTGGCCCGGCAGCGCGGCGAGCAGCGCGGAGCCGCGCGCGATGTCCCCGGTGGCGTCCTTCAGCCCCACGATGCCCGGCACCTGCGCCAGGCGCAGCGTGGTCTCGTTGGACAGGTCGGCGACCGTGCGACCCGGCACGTTGTAGACGATCATCGGCAGGTCGACCGCCTCGGCCACCGCGCGGAAGTGCCGGTACATGCCCTCCTGGGTGGGCTTGTTGTAGTACGGGACGACCTGCAGCGTGCCCTGGGCGCCGACCTTCTTCGCGTGCTCGGTGAGCTCGATCGCCTCGCGGGTGGAGTTGCCGCCCGTGCCGGCGATGACCGGCACGCGACCGGCCGAATGCTCGACCGCCACGCGGATCAGCTCGACATGCTCGTCGACGTCGACGGTGGGCGATTCGCCGGTGGTGCCGACCGCGACGATCGCCGCGGTGCCTTCCGCCACGTGCCAGTCGATCAGCTTGCGATAGGCATCGAAGTCGAGGCTGCCGTCCTCGTGCATCGGGCTGACGATCGCTACGAGGCTGCCTTTGATCATGGAGGATCCGTCGCTCATGGAAGGTCCGTCGGGGGGTCCGTCGCCAAAACCGCTAGTTTAGCCGAGCCCGGCGAGGGCCGCGCCGCGCAGATGCGCTGGACGACCGCAGGCTTCGGAGTCGGCACGTAGCCCGACTCGGAGGCGATCACCGCCAGCCCCGCCGCCTGGGACCGCGCGATCAGCTCGCCTTCGCGAAGCAGGAAGTCGGGATTGGACGGCCGGCCCCAGGCCTCGTTGCCGCGCGCGAAGGTCTCGTAGACCAGCAGGCCGCCGGGCGCGAGCAGGCCGCAGGCCAGCGCGAAGCGGGGCCGGAAGAGGTAGTTCGCCACGATCACCGCGTCGAAGCCGCCCGGCGGCAGCGTCCAGGGGCCCTGCTCGAGGTCGATGCAGCGCAGCTCGAGGCGGTCTTGCGAGCCTGCGGCGAGCGT
>VFQM010002727.1_pt1 | contig 12393 bp, 11 predicted proteins | sample 3512391 | NCBI WGS metagenome assembly VFQM01 (sample SAMN10412369, study PRJNA504923) | tailings metagenome | isolation source: Replicate 1 from Balatoc abandoned mine | place: Philippines
GGATTCCTCAGATGTGATTTGAAACCCCGTTTACACAAAAATTCGCACACGCCCCCGGTGCGGGCGAGATCAATATCTACCTTTTGGGCAAGATTCTGAAGTTCGCTTCGGATATTTTTCCTAAGCTGATCATTTCCAGACAGCCGGTTCTCAGAAACAACGCCTGCACGCAGGTTGTGTATTTCCTCTTCAAGCAACCTGATAAACCCAAGCCCCGCGGTTAGATTTAAGTCCAGTCTCTCGATAACCTCGTTTTGTTCTTCTATTGATGCATTTCGTTCTCTAATCGCGTTGTTGAGTTCACCTACAAGGTCAAAAACCTTTTTGCGATATTCGAAATCCAGCTCTTCCCGGTGGTTATTGACAACCGAGTTCAAGGCGTTGGCAAACGAGCTGCCATGCATAAAATCCAGTGCAGACATTTTGGCCCTTTTGGTTAACTATCGTTATTTGATTTTTTGTTGTTTGGCAGCTGCCCCCTTGTCATCGCTCCACCAGACCCATCACCACCACCCTGCTTCTTCATCATCGCCTCCTGGTACTTCTGCTCCCGCTTATTGCGCATCGCCCCTTTGCCGGCCTGCGCGGCATCAACAGTCTTGTTCATGCCGATCATGACTGCTCCCTTGACGCTCGATTCCATCTCCTGACCGGCGCGCATATTCGTGCCGTCCATGCCGCCAATGAGACGCATGATGCCATTCGGAACCTGAATGATCGCATGCAAAATCATGTTGATCACCATCCAGCACATGGCGGCATAAACGATGATCGTGAAGATGAACGTCGCGATACCGAACAGGGTATCGGTCGTCATGGTATTAAGGGCGTTGAAGAACGCGCTCGAGAAGAACTGCATGAACGGCGTCATGATGATCATGGCGACGATCAGGCCTTTACCGTACAAGTCATGCTGGCGACACCTTCCGTGCCCCCGCCCTGCTTGTCGGCGCTGGCGTTTCTCCCGCCTTGCTCAACACCGACTCGACAACTGCCGGATCCAGCCAGTATCCGGCTTTCTCCCAGTCGTCGAGCACGTGTTTCACGCTGGCGATGAGTCGGCGACGTTTGGCGACTACCAGCAAGCCTGCGCTGCCGATAACCGCCAGCCCGTGCGATTTCGCCACGCTGCGTCCACGACGCTCATCCATGAGGAGGGTGAGGCCATCGGCTGGCTGCGACATGGCATAGGCGATCGCGCTTTTTTCCCCGGGATCGAGGGCGGTTTTTTCGATGGCGGAATCAACGGCATCGGCAACCACGCTCAGGCATCCGTCCTCTATGGCCTTGGCAATCGCCGCCGCCCCCGGTTTGATGAGGATTGCCGTACTCTCCTGCCTCACCGTTTCGGTCAGGACGACACGCTCGGCCACTCCGAGAACGATATCGAGCCGGCCGGTCCGCGCAAAGATGACGAGCGGCCCCGTATCAGTGACGATGAGCCTTTTCATGCAATGAAGGCGTCCACTTCCTCGTCGATTTCGTCGGCGGCATAGCGAACGACCGGTATCGCCATGGCGCCCAACAGTTCCATGAATTCCTCGTGCGACATGTTGGCCAGCCTGGCCGCCTTGCCCAGCGGCAAGGCTCCTTCGTCGAACATCTTGATGGCCAGGTCGACGTTCACGCCCTTGCTCATCAATACCTCGTCAAAAGGGACCGCGACAAAAACCGGTTGCCCGTGCTTTGCCACGACGGACAAGCGCCCGGCTTCTGCCGTGCGTACCAGCTCGCCCGTTTTCTCCCGGAGATCCCTGATCGAAAATGTTTCCATGGCTGCCTCCGTAATGTGCCGATAACTGTGCTATGGATTGTGCTATCACTTGATAGCACACAAATGATCGAACAGCAATTCCATGCTTCGTCGGACCGGGGGCGCCATCATCGTGCTACGGAGACGCCTCGCCGAGCAGGCGGCGCATCACCCCTTCGACGTAAGCCGGCCGCAGAGGCTTCAGGACGTAGCCGCAGGCGCCGAGCTTCGCCGCCCGCGTCACGAATTCGCGATCGGCGCAGCCGGTGACCATGACCACCGCGGTTTCCGGACTCAGCTCGCGCACCAGGGGCAGGGCATCGAGGCCGCCGAGCACCGGCATGTTGACGTCCAGACAGAGGATCGCCGGCCGCAGCGAGCGCACCGCCTGCACTGCCTCCGAACCGTTGCCGACCTCCTTGATCACGCGCAGGCCGCAATCGTCGAGCAGTCCCCGCAGCACCAGGCGGACCGAAGCACTGTCATCGGCGATGACCACGGTCCGTCTGCCGCCGACAACGGCACCGCCGGCAGCAGGCATTTCCTCCGCGGCAGCAGCCGGTGCGACGGCATCGCCGGTTGCAGCGTCGCCGTCACCGACATGGGCGGCAGCGGCACGTGCTTCGCCGACGGCACGCAGTTCATCGAGGATCTGGGTCTGGTTGAAGGGCTTGCGCACGAAACCGGAGGCGCCGGCATCGGCTGCCCGCTGCTCGATGCCGGCCTCGTCGGAACCCGTCATGAAGACGACGTCGATCTCCGGCGACAGTGCATGGATGGCCGCCAGCAGTTCGAGTCCGTCGCGCCCCGGCAGGTTGTAGTCGAGGCAGATGAGGTCGGGCCGCGACAGGCGGATTTTTGCCTCGATCTCCGCCCCGTCGCTCAGGGTGCCCACCACCTCGTGGCCGGCACTGACGCAGAGCGCGGTGAGCACCTTGCAGATACCGATGTTGTCGTCGACGATCAGGATTTTCACGGAATGCTTTCGCGGAACTTGCCAAGTGCACAAGATACCGCGAAAGCCGGCGGCGCAGGCAGCAGCCACGGCCGTTCTAGGCGATCGAGGCCGGCTTCGACAGCCAGTGCAGGAGGGCGTTGTAGAGCAGTGCCGGATCGACCGGCTTCGCAATGTGGTCGTTCATGCCGGCCTCGATGCAGCGCCGGCGATCGTCGCTGAAGGCGTTGGCCGTCATCGCCAGGATCGGTGTCTGCCGGTGAGCGGGCAGGCCGCGAATGGCATGGGTGGCTTCGATCCCGTCCATGACCGGCATCTGCATGTCCATCAGGATCAGGTCGTAGGCATGGCGCCCGGCAAGGCGCAACGCCTCCATCCCGTTGGCCGCCACTGCCACGTTCAGCCCGGCCCCTTCCCGCAACAGGTCGAGCGCCACTTCCTGATTGACCGGGTCGTCTTCGACGAGAAGGATGCGGCAGGTGCGGAAATTCTCGCGCAGGCGTTCTTCGGCTTCGTCGATGCCGAGCGTGGCTGCCAGTGAGGCGGCAGGACCGGAGGCCTTGCCGAAGCGCGCGGTGAGCCAGAAGCAGCTGCCACGTCCGGGCGTACTGTCGACGCCGGTCTCGCCGCCCATCAGGCGGGCGATATGGCGGGTGATCGACAGGCCGAGGCCGGTACCGCCGAATTTCCGGGTGGTCGAACTGTCTCCCTGCTCGAAGGGCTCGAAGATGTCCGTCAGCCGGTTCGCGGCAATGCCGACGCCAGTGTCTTCGACCTCGAAGCGGAGCACGACCTCCTGCTCGCTCTCCTCAAGACAATGGATGCGCAGGACGATCCCGCCCTGCTCGGTGAACTTGGTGGCATTGCCGAGATAGTTGAGCAGCGCCTGCGACAAGCGCGTGTCGTCGCCGACCAGGCGGTCCGGCACCGAGGCGATTTCCTCGCGAAAGGACAGGCCGCGCGACTGGATGCGATCGAGCGTGATCGCGCGCAGGCCGTCGAGCAGCTCGCGCAGGCTGAATTCGTGCCTTTCAAGCCCCATGTGCCCGGCCTCGATCTTGGACAGGTCGAGAATGTCGTTGATGACCTCGAGCAGATGACCGGCGGCACCGGCAATCTTCTCCAGCCGCTCGCGCGTTTCAGCGCCCTGCTCCTGGCGCTGCAGCAGATGGGTGAGTCCGATCACGGCATTGAGCGGCGTCCGGATCTCGTGACTCATGTTGGCAAGGAAGGTGCTCTTCGCCCGGCTCGCCCGCTCGGCGGCGTCCTTCGCCACCGACAGGTCGAGCGTGCGATGGGCAACCAGTTCCTCCAGATGCTGGCGGTAGGATTCGAGGTCGGCCTCGCCCTGCTTGCGTCCGGTGATGTCCATCGAGACCCCGCGAATGCCGACGACCTGCCCGCCAGCGTCGCAGTCGACACGGCCGCGCGCCGCCAGCCAGCGGACCTCGCCGTCGGTGCGGCGAATGCGGAACTCGATGGCGTAGTCGTGACGGTTGTCGACGGCGGCGCGGCCGGTCGCGATGAAGGTTTCACGGTCTTCATCGATGACCAGCTGGCGGAAATCCGGATAGCCGGCGGGGGGGCGCGGCCCGAGCAGCCGCTCGGGGTTCTCGCCCCATTGCAGCACGTCCGCAGCAATATCCCAATGCCACGCCACCATCGCCGCGGCATCGAGCGCCAGCCGCAGGCGGCGTTCGGAGTCGGCCAGGTCGGCCTGCGCCGACTCGATCGCCGTCGCCATGCGGTTGAAGGCGACGATCAGGCGTTGCAGTTCCGGCGGGCCGTCGGCGGCAACCCGCGCCTCGAAGCGACCCCGGGAAAAGGCCTCCGCCCCCTCCTCCAGCCGGCGCAGCGGCGCCAGCCCGGCACGCAGCACCAGCCACAGGGCCAGCGCCAGCAGAAGAAAGGCCAGCATGAGGAAAGCCAGGTGCAGCTGCACCCGCTCCCAGGCACGGTTGGCCATCAGGTCCGGCGTCATCACGAGAACCAGTTCGCCGTAGACGCGGCCGCCGACCTCGACCGGGGCCCGGCCATGCACCTCGCGAAAGCCGAAGGCGTCTACGAACCATGCCGGGGCCTGCACGGGCGGTGGCCGGTCCATGCCCGACACCTGGGCGCCGCGGCCGTCGCGGTACTCGATCCGCAGCAGGTGCGGACGCGTCACGAACAGGTCTAGAACGCGTTGCAGGCTGGCGAAATCGCCAATGACCACGGCTTCGGCAATCGCTGCCGGCATCACCTTCAGCTCCTGGTCCAGTTCGAGCCGAAGCTCCCGGTTGGCGTCGCCGGCATCCTGGTAGGCCGCGACCAGGAGCAGCACGATCCCGGCCACGGCGAGTGCGGAACATGCCGCCAGCAGCAGGCGCCCGAGGAAGGATAGCCGGCCAGGAGAGAGGGAGGGAAAACCGATGGGAACGCGGGCAGACATCGGCATCGCGCCTAGCGGAAGTCCCGGATCAGGGTGTTGCGGTAGAACTCGACATAGTTCCGGTAGTCGGCCTGCGTCGCCGTCCGGAAACCGAACGGCGGCGACTCCCCGACGAGGGCAGCAGCTGCCTTGAGGATTGCTGCCCCGGCCGGGTCCTCTTCCATGCCGTCGAGTGCCGCACGCACCGCCTCGACCACGGCCTTCGGCACACGCGGGTGGGCAGCCACCGGCAGGTTGAAATAGGGCGGCGACTCCCAGAGCACGCGATAGGCAATCCTTTCCCGTTCGGCGTAGGCCTTCATGATGCTGGCGTTGACGCCGGCCGCATCCACGCTGCCGGCCTTCAGCTGCGCCATGATCCCTTCCTGGTTACCGCCGAAGACGGGCATGACCTCGATCCTCTGCCGCAGCAACTGGTCGAAGGGCAAGGCATAGCCGACGAAGGCCGAACGTGACGGGAAGCCGACTTCACGCCCGGCTAATTCGGCCAGTTCGCGCACGGGCGACGATGCAAGGACGACGATCTGGCCGGTAATGGCCTCGTCGCGTCCACGCAGGATGACCTGATAATTGGCGGCAGCCATCCGGGGCTGGAAGATGTGGTTCGAGTAGATGAAATCGTAGTCGCCGCGCACCGCCGCCTCGCTCGATTCGGCGCCGCCGCGCGCCAGTTGCAGCGACAGCGTGACACCGCTCTTGCGCGAGGCGTATTCGAGGATCGGGTTCCAGTACCGGGCCGTGAGCACTGCGCTGCGCTGCGAGAGGACGCCGAAGGAATATTCGTCTCCACCAGCATGCGCCAGCGGCACCTGGAGAAGAGCGCCGCACAAGAAGCACACCCCCAGATAGATCTGCCAGCCAACCATGCAGACTCCGGTCCGGTCCGGATACCCCATCTCACCCCTCCATCTTTTGCAACACTGCCGCCATCGTAATTTATCGTCTTCGCACACTTTATATACCGGAAACATACCAAGCGAAATGACAACAGCTTCTTTATTGCCGAAAAGAAAGATATGATGCTGCGCAACATGAGGAGGTTGCATAAATGCATGCACTCGCTCAGAAGAATCCATAAGAATCTCGCCGACAGAGCAATGAAACTAGGGGGTTTCATGTCAAACCGTCGCACTTCGGTGGCGAGGAAGCTCATTCTTGTCCTCATCTCCGGACTTACCATCATTCTCGGAGCCGCAGCCATCGGCCTCTCCGGCTTCCTTACCGGCAAGCTCGAACAGAAGGCACTGGAAGGACTGCAGGGCACCAACCGGATGGTGATCGACATGATCGACACCTACAACCGCTCGCTGGAGCAGACCGTGCAGCGGCTCGGCCAGGTCTTTGCCGCGAACTACGGCCAGCCCTTCACGCTCGACGCGAACGGCATGCTTCACCACGGCAGCGACCCGGTCACGCAGGCCAACACGGCGATTCCCGACCGCTTCACCGGCCTGACCCACGTCAACGCCACGGTACTGACGCGCAAGGGCGATGACTTCGAGCGCACCTCGACCTCGGTCAAGGACGACAAGGGCAACCGGGCGTCGGGAACGATGCTCGGCGCAGACCATCCGGGCATTCCGAAGCTGCTGAAGGGGGAGCCCTATACCGGCAAGGCGAAGATGCTCGGCCGCGACTTCATGACCCATTACCTGCCGATCAAGGACCGCGAGGGCAAGGTGGTCGGCGCCTTCTTCGTCGGCATGGACTTCACCGAGGGGCTGGCGGCGCTGAAGAAGAAGGTGCTGGCGGTGAAGATCGGCAGCACCGGCTACGCCTACGCGATGGATCTCGGCAGGGACAAGGGCATGCTGACCATCCACCCCGCCGCCGAAGGCAAGTCGCTGCTCGGCACGAAGGATGTAAACGGCAAGGAATTCGTCGCCGAGATGCTCGAACGCAAGGAAGGAATCATCAACTACTGGTGGCAGAACCCGGGAGACAAGGCCGCCCGCGAAAAGGTGGTGGCCTTCAATCACTACCCCGAATGGAACTGGCTGATCGCCTCCGGCAGCTATCTCGACGAATTCAACGCCGAGGGCAAGGAAACCGGGCGCAGCCTGCTCATTCTCACGCTGCTGCTGATCCCCGTCGTCACGGCGCTCGTCTGGTGGAGTACCCGCCGCTGGATCGCACGCCCGCTCGACGAGGCCGTGGCCATCGCCAGCCAGGTCGCCGGAGGCGATTTCACCGGCACGATAACGGCGCGCGGCAACGACGAGATCGGGCACCTGATGGGATCGCTGGCGACGATGCAGGCCCAGCTGGCGCAAACCATCCGCGAGGTGCGCAACACGGCGGTCAGCGTCGCCGCCGATGCCGACCAGCTCAATTCCGCCGCCTCCACCGTCGCCACCGGCTCGCAGGAGCAGGCCGACGCCGCCAGCAGCATGGCTGCCTCGGTCGAGCAGATGAGTGCCAGCATCGACATGATCTCGCAGCACGCGAGCGACGCGCAGACGATCTCCAGCGAATCCGAACGCGTCTCGCAGGACAGCTCGGAAACCATCCGGCAGGCGGTTTCGGCCATGAACCGGATCGCCGAGACCGTACGCAACGCCTCCGGCACGGTCGAGACGCTCGGCCGGGAAATCGAGGAGATCTCGGTCATCGCCGGCGTGATCAAGGAAATCGCCGACCAGACCAACCTGCTCGCGCTCAACGCCGCCATCGAGGCCGCCCGGGCTGGTGAACAGGGACGCGGCTTCGCCGTCGTCGCCGACGAGGTGCGCAAGCTGGCGGAGCGCACCACCAAGTCGACCCACGAGATCGGCGAGATGATCGCCCGCATCCAGCGCGGCACGAACGAAGCGGTGGCCGACATGAACCAGGGGGTCGGCGAGGTCAGCAGCGGGGTCGAGCTGGCAGCGATGGCCGACGAAGCGATCCTGCGCATCCGCGACGGAGCCCAGCAGGTCTCGCAGGCGATCACCAGCATTTCGGAGGCCATCCGCGAGCAGAGCATCGCCAGCTCGACAGTGGCGCAAGGTCTCGAAACCATCGCCCGCATGACCGAATCGAACAACGCGGAAGCACAGAACACGGCGACCGCGGCAGAGGAACTTCAGGCGCTGGCCCGTTCGCTGCACACGAACGTCGAGCGCTTCAAGGTCTAGCCGGGCATATCGGGAGAAAAGACTTCGGTGACCAGCACGGACTGGTTGCCGAAACGATGCAGACAGCGGCGGGCATGAAAGCCGTCGGCAGGTGACGGCCCGAGGGCAGTGACAGCCGGCGCATGCAGCGGGTGCCGGGCATCGAGTCGGGCATGGGAAAGTTGGCCACGGACGAAACCCGGGTGGGCGAAGAGCAGGGAACCGAGCGAACGCGTACCGAGGCGTGCAAACCAGCGCCCGAGCACCCCACGCGGCGATGCCGGCAACACGGTGTGGGCGAAGATCACCGGCTCGCCGGCGCAGTAGAGTACGACCTCGCGCACCCAGCAGGGGGAACGGGCGGCACTCGCCGGCAAACCGAGCGCCGAACATTCATCGGCATTCGGATGGCTCAGCGACTGGCGCAGCAGGACGACACGGAAATCGCCGCAGCGTTTCAGCCGGGCCGTCAGCGACCCCGGCTCGCACAGCCAGTTGCGCAGGCCGCCGCTGTTCCAGACGCCGGACGGGCGGCTTTGCCAGACGGATCTCATCCCCGACGACACCGGGACTCAGCGCCCCGGCGGCAGGCGGTCGACGCCACCGATGACGGCCCCGGCCTTCAGCCCCCGGGCGGCAAACCAGCCGCGGTTCATCTCCAGCGCAAAGCGCGCCGGCCGGGTCGGGCAGTGGTTATCCTCGGTCTGCGGCGCCATGTCGTCGATATTGATGATCCGCCCCTGTTCGTCGAGGAAGGCGATCGACAGCGGCAGCGGCGTGTTCTTCATCCAGAAGCAGTGCGTCGCCGAAACCGGGAAGACGAAGATCATTCCCTGGTTCGGCGCCAGTGCATGACGATTCATCAGCCCCTGCGAACGGTCTGCCTGGTTGGCGGCCACCTCGGCTTCGATGCGGTGAAATCCTGCCGTCAGTTCGGCACGGGGCATGTCGGCTGCGGCCGGACCGGCCAGCAACAGGATGGCGGCCGCCAGAATGACTCTGAACATCGGTTTCCTCTTCTCAAACTGTCGGGAGCAACGAAAAAGGCAGGGGGCACCCCTGCCTTCCGGATCGCGCTCGCGGAAAATTACATTTTCTTTCTGGCCGGCTTTTTCGCTGGCGTCGGTGCGGATTTCTTGCCCGGCTTGCCGGCCGCTGCGACTTTCGGTGTCGGTGTCGTAGCCGCGGCAGCGACCACCTGACCGTCGGCCGTCTCGGCTGCCTTCGGCACCGCCAGCGCGGTAGAGGCAGCGAGCAGGAGGATTGCAGCAACAGGAGACGCAAGCTTGTTCATGAGCGGGCTCTTTCATTCAACACGATGAGTCACGACCGGGAATCCTGACCGGCCAGCGCAGCGAAACCGCCGGCGAGTTCCCGCCATTCCCCGGGCGCCAGGCCCTCCAGCGTGGCGGCGCCGACAGCATAGCGGATCAGTCGCAGCGTGGGAAAGCCCACATGCGCCGTCATCCGCCGCACCTGCCGGTTCTTGCCCTCGCGCAGCACGATCTCCAGCCACGAAGTCGGGATCGCCTGGCGGAAGCGTACCGGCGGGTCGCGCGGCCACAGGTTTTCCGGTTCCGGAATGCGGCGCACCGTGCACGGCAGCGTCGCGAAGTCGGCATAGCGCACGCCGCGGCGCAACTGCTCGAGCGCCTCGTCGGTCGGTTCGCCCTCGACCTGCACCCGGTAGGTCTTCGGCAGCTTGTGCTTCGGATCGGCGACGCGCGCCTGCAGGCTGCCGTCGTCGGTGAGCAGCAGCAGCCCCTCGCTGTCGGCATCCAGCCGCCCGGCAACATAGACCCCGGGCACCGGCAGCAGCGCCTTCAGCCCCTGCCAGCGGCCTTCCGGCGTGAACTGGCTGAGGTAACCGTAGGGCTTGTTGAGCAGGATGATGCGGGCCATCAGGCGATCCGGGCATTGAAAAAACAGGGCGGATCGTAACACCCGATCCGCCCTGCGTGGTCCGTCGCAACCGGTGACTCAGTGGCTGGTGCCTTCCGAGCGCGTGATCTTGTTCCAGACGTTGTACTTGCCGACCGGCTTCTTCGCCGGGATGCGCTTCACTTCCGAGAGCGTCTTCATGTCGATCACCACCAGCGCGCCGTCCATTTCCCACAGGCTGGCCAGCGCGTAGCGGCCGTCCTTGGTGAACTCGACGTGGGCCAGCGTCTGGCCTTCCGGCCCGGCGATCTCCTTGACGACTTCCAGCGTCTGCTTGTCGATGATCTGCAGCTTGTTCTTGTGCTCCTTGCTCATCATCGAATCGGTGAAGGCGTAGCGCGTGTTCTCGTGGCTGCGCATGAAGAAGCCGGGACCGCGGGTCCTGATCTGCTTCACGTTCTCGAAGGTGGCGAGGTCGATCACCGTGATCAGCCCTTCGTTCAGGTTCGGCGAAGCCATCACCGTGCGCTCCTTGCCGGCGGCATCCTTCCACTTCCAGGTGATGCCGGAACCGAGGTGCGGCATGCCCGGCAGGTCGAGGTCGGCAACCTTCTTGCGGCCGTCGAGGTAGATCACCTGGCCCTTGGTCGCCGAGCGCGAGGCACCGAGGATCTCGTCGTAGCTCTGGGTGAAGAAGAAGTCGTCGAGGTAGTCCTTGAGCAGCGTGCGGCGCGGATAGAAGAAGCCCGGCTTGAAGTCGCCTTCCTTGTACTGGAAGTCATGCACCAGCCCTTCGGCGACCGGCTCGGCATCCGGGTCGTAGCTGATCTCCCAGACTTCCGGCACGTCCTTCAGCGCAGCGACGAAGCTCTTCCGCGGCGACGCGTCGTACACCGCCGAGACGCGCGAGGTCTTGTCGCCCTTGGCGTTCACCACCGGAATGATCTTCGACAGCGAGAGATCCTTCGCATCGAGCACCACCAGCGTATGCGGCAGGTAGTTGGCGACCATCACCCACTTGCCGTCGCCGGAGACGGCGGCGTTGCGGGTGTTCAGGCCGGCGCGGGTTTCGGCGACGACCTTCAGGTTCCACAGGTCGTACTTGGTGACCCAGCCGTCGCGCGAGGCGAAATAGACGAAGCGGCCATCCGGCGAGTACTTCGGGCCGCCGTGCAGCGCATAGCGGCTGGGGAAGCGGTGCAGGCGTTCGAGCTTGTCGCCGTCGAGCACCGAAACGTGGTGGTCGCCGGTCTCGACGACGATGAACAGGTTCATCGGGTCGGCGCCCTTGAGCGCCGCCGACGGCTTGTTCGGCAGGTCCAGCGCTGCCGTATCGACGATCTGCGAGGTCTTGATCTCGGCTTCGCCCCATACCGGCGCCGGTACCACCTTGGTGTAGATCCAGTCGGTCAGCGCCTGGATCTCGTCGGCCTTCAGCTTGTCGGCGAAGGCCGGCATCTGCGTCGCCGGCCGGCTGTCGCGGATCACCTTCGCCGCCTCCGGCTTGCGCAGGCGTTCGAGGTTCTCCGGCAGCAGGGCCGGGCCGATGCCGCCCAGGCGGTTCTCGCCGTGGCAGGCGACGCAGTGTTCCTTGTACAGGGCCTGCACGTCGGCCGCTTCGGCGAATGAGGCCATGCCGGCCAGGAAGATCGCGAGATAGGCGGGCGGCAGCCAGCGGCGCCCCAGTTGCTCCCAGTTCATGCTTCGCTCCTGTGAATCTTTTGGGTACGCGAGAAGGGGGTGACGCTCAGGCGCTCGCCCGACGAGACGACACCGATCTCTTCGTCGTCGAGATAGCAGCCGGGGTCCTCGGCCCACGGGTCGCCGGTCAGCTGCTGCGCCCGCACGCGCGTGTTGCCGTTGCAGATTTCGAGGTACTTGCACTCGCCGCAGCGGCCCTTGACGGCGCGCGGATGCTGCTTGAGGCCGGCCATCAGCGCGTCCGAGGTATCCGGCCAGATCTGCGAGAACGGGCGCTGGCGAACGTTGCCCAGCGTGTGGTGCCACCACATGGTATCGGGGTGAACATTTCCGAGGTTATCGATGTTGGCGACGTTCACGCCGGAGGAATTGCCGCCCCACTGGCGCAGCTTGGCCTCCACGTGCGCGGCACGCTCGGGGAAGCGCTTCTGCACCCAGTGCAGGAAATAGACGCCGTCGGCATCGTTGTTGCCGGTGGTGAATTCCTTGTGCAGGCCCTTCTGCCGGTATTCCCAGCAGGTCTCGAAGAGCAGGTCCATCGCCTGCCGCGTCAGCTGGTGGCGGGCGTCGTCCTTGC
>VFQM010002728.1_pt1 | contig 12388 bp, 6 predicted proteins | sample 3512391 | NCBI WGS metagenome assembly VFQM01 (sample SAMN10412369, study PRJNA504923) | tailings metagenome | isolation source: Replicate 1 from Balatoc abandoned mine | place: Philippines
TAAGGCCCCTTCGGGACGTAAAGTAAGTCCAGTACGTCGTGGAATGAACGCATACGCTTGCTGCGCATGCTCGCGCCGCGCCCGACCACTAAGCATGGCCCGCCATAGCGGCTTGCCGCGCAACGCGTAAAAGCCAATCGCCGTCACATGCAGGCCGATCAGCGCCAGCAACCACCACTTGCCCTGGCGATGCAGGCCACTCAGCCAGTCACTGGTCGCCGCGCTGACCAACGGCTGCAAGGGCCCGTGGGTGGCAATGTCGTCCGTCGCCAGTAACCCGCTCAGCACCTGCGCGAACAACATCCCGAGCATCGCCAGCACCGACAACACGCCCAGCGGATTATGCCCGGCCGCCTGCCACTGGCCACGCAGGTAGCGCGGGAGACCCGCCAGGCTACGCAGGATGTAGCCCCAGCGCGCATAGGTGGAGCCACACAGACCCCAGACCAGGCGGAACACCAGCAAGCCGAGCACCAGCGAACCCAGGCGGGCATGCCAGGGCATCAGGCTGCCGCCCAGCCAGCCGGTCAGCAACGCCGCTGTGACACTGCCGGCCAGCAACCAGTGAAACAGCCGCAGCGGCCAATCCCAGAGTCTGAAACTGTCCTGCATCGCCCCTCTCCCCCCTCAGTCACTCGGCCAGGCGGCGCCAGGTTTGCGTACGCCCAAGCGCCTCGATACCGATGAAACCACGCAGGTACAACTGCTGGCCATCCTCATCCAGGCTGACCTTGGCCTTGTAGACCTCGCCCTTGGCCGGGTCGAGCACCTGGCCGCCCACCCAGCGGCCATCCTCGTCGGCACGCAGCCCCCAGAGGATGGTCATGCCCTTGATCGGCTGGGCATGGCGCTCACCCTCACAGGCCTCGCACAACGGATTGTCCTGTCCCGAATGATTGAGCAGTTCCACCACCCGCCCGCTCAGCTGACCTTCGCCGGAAACCTGCAACTCCACCACCGACTTGGCCTTGCCGGTCTCGTCATCGATGGTCTGCCAGCGTCCCTGCGGCGAAGGCCCGGCTTGCACCGTTGCCACTACCAGGGTCAACGCCAGACCTGCCACTACACGCCACTGCATCATCAGCTCCTCAGCACAAACGGCCCCACGGCCGGGGGCCGGCACTCTACTGCAGGCCCTGCCTCAACGAAACCACCTGCCCAGCCGGCATGGACGCGCCCCGGCAAGATGCGTATGATTCGCCCGCGCAACGCATCCGTAGCTCAGCTGGATAGAGTACCGCCCTCCGAAGGCAATACTCATCGAGTTGAGAAGGGTGTCAGCTAATGGTCAAATAGACCGCCGCAACATATACGCACCAGTAGCTCAGCTGGATAGAGTACCGCCCTCCGAAGGCGGGGGTCGTGGGTTCGAATCCCGCCTGGTGCGCCATATCTGTATGATTTAAAAGCCTTTTCCTAAGGCTCTGCCGATCCAGATCCCGAATTGGCTAATCTCTCAAAATTGATCTCCATGCGGATACTCAGATTGTGGTGAGTACTGCCCGCAGCGCTCCTTTTCGACTCATTTTCGGGCTGTGCCAATTCTGTGCCTAAACCGTGCCTCAAAGTCTGGCGCCCTATTTTGCGAGCGGGGATTTTGAGTACTAGCCATAAATCGAGCTGCAGCTACTAGTCGATGGTAGTGAAGAAATCTTGCGTCGCTGCCTGCCCAGGCGGGTGGCCGGAGGGCCGTGGAATCCAACATCCATGTCATCGGCGGAAAAAGCGTCCCGCAGGATAGGGGCTCCGACAGAACACTGGTCATTGACGACCCTGCGGTGCTCCAGGCTGTGGCGGGCGCAGCGAAATGTATGCGTATCTGCCAACGTACCAATACAGCTATTCGGGATCGTCTACGCAAAGAGTGCAGAGCGCTGTGGCCAAGGCGCAAGCAGCACCCAACCCTGAAAAGCTTCCGCCACCAATTGGGCTCAAACCTAAAAGCCTCCAGCGAGAGCGATAAGACCATCGCCTACATGACGGGGCACCAATCCATCGAATCAATCAGCGTCTACGGGAACCGTCGATCTGGGCTGGTCACAAATTGCATATCAGACCTGCACAGGACGCTGACTTGTCAAAAGTTCGTCAACCCAAGCAGCCTGCTGTTTTTGGTCGAGAACGCGTGGTGGGCCGTATCGAGGTGCCACAGCGCCTGGCAAACCGACGAACAACTGCACAACCTGTCGCAAATGAACGTTAGCGGCCGGGCATCATCTCAGGCGCCAGCCATCTGCCTAATCGTAAATGCCCTTCGTCCAACCACCGTAAACCCAGTGGACTCCGATATTGACTGCTCAAAAACACGCCCGGCCTGCTCCAAGCGCAGATAGCGCGTTGCGCATTTTTTATCCAAACAGTTGGCTTTGAACCCTACAGGGCTCTGGAAAACCAGCGGAGCCCTGCCAGTGCAAACCGGGCACTTTTCCAAAGCAAGAATCGCCTGGTTGTGACGTTCCAGGGCTGACGCTTGCGCAGTGGAGTTAGAGGAAACCAAAGCCTCCTTGAGCGCCGTCACTGCCTCCTCGGCCAAGGCCTCAGTAACAATCAGTTCATTTTGCTCTGAATTAACCTGAACCCCCGCAACCTGCTTTGCCTGTTCCAGCACCTTTTGCGGGATTTTTTGCAACGGCTGCGCATACGTAATCATAGCCATTCGGCAAAGCACCTGATCAACCAGCAAGCCAAAGCGCTCCGTGCAATACATGTCTGTGGGAGACAGCGGTATCCACTGCTCTGGACAATAGGCTGCATCAATCTCCTGCCCCATTGCCGGCCAGGCGATAAACCGCTCCTTGCTCTGTGGAGTCACCTCAGGAGCAGGCGCATCACTCAGCCAGGGCACAATGGTAAGCAATACGTCCTCTGGCGTTGAAAGGGCAGGAGAACTGCTAAGCAATTGCCACTCCAGCCCACGTTGCCGAAGAAGTATGTGCCTTCCGGCCCAGACACCTCCGTCCTGGCCATTCAGATAAGGCAGCAGCGCCCTCCTCATGACCAGACCGGCGTAGCGAGAATAGACAGAAGCTAGAGATTGGTTCTGCCTGAAGCGCTCTGCCGGCGTGGCACGTTTGGCCTGTGTCACCTTGGCCAATTGATCCCACAAGATAGCCAGATGCCGGTAATGCTGATCGTGACCAAGGATGTTGGTCATATGCAGCACACCTGTCACTTGTGCCTGCCGGCTGACCAACAAATACAGACCACTTTGCTGCAGGCCCGCAATCGTCTGGTACAAGCGTTCAAGCTTTTCAAGCGTTTCACCAAGCAACTTTGATGCGTTACTGGTTTCCTCTGCGCTGAATGTCATCCCCCACAAGCGGCAAATTTCTTCACGCAGACGGTAATCGACATTCTCCGCCTCATAGAAGCGCAGCGCCTGATTCAGCGTCGCCTGCAAGCCACGCAACTCCGCCAAGCGCGCGTGCAAATAGCGTTCAATCTTATCCAGCAAGCGCGCATAGACACGATTCTCATAGATGCCATAGTCATCTTCGCTGAAGCGGGCCAGTACCTTCTTGGGGATCACGCCACTCAACGTCTGCCGCTGCCAGCACTCCGAGTGCGAGGCCAGATGCACCAGCGCCCCTTTGGCCAAACGACGTGCACGCCCGATATCAGCAACCTCATCCTCATAGTGAAGATCGAGGCGCGGACGCTGCGAGATGTGATGCAGATGCCCTTGCTTCACCACATCCAGAAGCCGCTCCTCAAAGGGCTGCAGATGGCTCTTGGCATCGATGATGGAAGCTGGCATCAAAGGAGACATCAAAGGCGCCTGCAGTGCCTCGGCATCAATCGTCGCAATGACCTTGCTCAGCAATTCCGTTGCCGCCGCCAGACTTTTTTGCGGCGGCGTAAAAGTGCAAGCCTCATCACCCAACTGGCAGCGCTGATCACCATCACTCACCAGCACCCCCGTAAATACCGGTGTATGGCCATTGAATGCAGGCCCGTCATTCACAGACTGATAGCGACCGGGCTGAATGAGTGCCGGCAACTGCCGGCACTGCTCACCCGTAAAACGATCAAACCACATCAGCTACGGCCATCCAGGCGACGAATATCAGCCTCCAACAGCTCCATAGACTTGCGCGGATCACCCGCCAGATCAGCGCTGATCCAGAAGTCCTCCAGAGCGCCTTTCAGATTGCGCAGCGTCTCGGCAGAAACGTTGTAGCGGCCGGTCACTTTGCCAGGGCGCATGATTCTCGTCGCCAACAAGTGGTCCACCGCCTCCCCCGAAGAAGCCCCGCAAGCCAGCATGACAGGGATGAAATCCAGCGCCTGCTTTTCAAAGCGGTTCCCCCAGCCCAGCTCAAACTGGCTGCCCAACTGTTCGGTGAAGGCATCGCCGGTCAGGTCCTTCAGTAGCTTGACGACCTCCTCCTTGCGCTCAGCTCTTGCCTTGCCAAATGCCTTGCGCAAGGAGCGATAAGAGTAGTTGGCCGGCTCAAACGGTTTGATCGTGAAGCGCTTATCCTGCTTGGGCAGAGTCATTACATGAGCACGATCATAGGTCTTGTCCGCCAGCTCATTGGTGGTTTCATCATGGTTCGCGGTACCAATAAACCAGACATTGGCTGGCACCCTGATCTTGCGTCCCTCGGCCAGCATCGCAGGTGCATTGGGCAACGACGTTTCCGAGAGGCTGATCAAGCGCTCCTCCGGATTGTTCTTCTCCAGCGCAGAGAGGAACTCGGCAAAGTACTGCTCAGGACGCGACAGGTTCATCTCATCCAGCAGGATGATGTTGCAGGTGTCTTCCCAACGCGGCGTCTGCGCTTTGTATAGCGCCTGCAAGCAGTCCTTCTCGTAGAAGCGTCGCTCAAAGGCGTTGTAATGACCAAGCAGGTCGTCGCGATCACGCCAGCCCGCCTGCACCGCAATATCGGTGCAAAAGCCCCCCATTGCTTTGGCAAAAGCCTTGGCCAAACTGGTCTTACCGGTACCACTGATACCCTGGAAGACATGCAGCTGGCTCATGGCCAAGCCCCCCAGCAACACGCGGATATCCTCGATCGGATAGAACAGTTCTACGTGCTTTTCAGCTTTAGCAATCCGATGCTGCAACTGGGTGGCGAATGTCTCGAGATCAGGCACTTCATCTAGGTCCATACGCGCCCGGTAATCGCGCTCACTATCCATCAGCGACATGGCTGGGAATGGTGTCTGGGTCTTCTGCGCACTGGTCAGCTGCTCGATGCGGCTTTCGAGGTCATCTATGTGAACGGCAAGGGTATTCTTGTGTTGCTCCAGAACACGTTTCTCACGCGCGACAGCCTCAAGCTCTGTAGCCGCGACACGCTTGCCGCTCAACTCACGACGCAGCTCATCCCGCTCAGGGCGTAGCTCAGCTACTTCTCTTTCAAGATCAGCCTTGCTGTCACGCAGGTAGTCATTATCGCGCTGCAATTGCGCCGTATCCGATTGCTCCAGGCTGCGCTTGAGTTCACGGTTTTCCTGACGCAGCGCTTCCAGTTGCTGCAGGATCTCAGCTCCGGATACTTCGCCCAGGGATTGCTTGAGCTCCTGAATATCGAGCAGCTGCTCCTTGAGTTCATTCGCCTTGCTCCAAGCCCGCTCACGCTGCTCTTCTAGCTTGGCAACAACCTGGTGATGATCCGCCCGCTCGGATGCCATTTCCTCATCCAGACGCTGCTGCAAGGCCTTTTCCTCTGCCTGGATATCCGCCCACTCACGATCCAGGCGGCTACGCGCACGATCTAACTCGACCACTTTCTGCTTGATGTCGTGCTCACGCTGATCAAGCAACCTGACACGTTCAGCCTCTGCCTCCGTGCAACTGAACTTGACCTCCGCCAGCCGCCTTGCTGCCAGAGAAATTTCACCGTCGAGCTGGTGCTTATCTTCGCGCAACGACTGAAGATCCGCTTCATGCTGACGCACCTGCTGACGCTGTTGCGCCTCCAGCTTACGTAAAGCCGCTTCGTTTTCCGCAACAAAGCCGGCTTGCGCATTGGCCTCTCGCATATTCAGGGAACGCTCGGCCTCCAAATTTTCGGCCATCTTCAGCGCCAATTCCTGCTGAGCCTCAAGCAGCTTGTCCCACTCAGCCTCGAGCTCAGCTTTCTCTGCATCCAGTCCGGAGCGGACGGCCACAAGCGCTTCCTGTTCGGCTACCTGCGCCAGTGCCGCCGCCTCGGCAGTTTCAGCTAGTTTGCTGGCAGCAGCCCACCGCTCGGCATATTCGTCATGCAAACGCTCCTTGAAGCGCACCAACTCCTTGCAGAGCGTGGCGAATTGCTCAATCCAGCGAACCAGATCACTGTCGCCCTCAAAACGCTCGCAGACGCCGCGCAACCACTCACGCTCGACAGAAATATCCAGTGTCATGTCAAAGGACTGATAGGCCTTGGAAGCGTTCTCGAAAGAAGCGCTCCATACATTCACTTGCTGCTCCACTGAAGCACGGGCCATACCGGCCGCAGACGGTGCCGCTGCTGGGATTTGCTGTGGACCAAACTTGTTCGAGCTTTTCTTGCCCATTACATCCATTCCTTAAAAAATTCGGTGAAGCCCAGCGCGTACTGGATGTTATCCAGCGTTTCCTCATAGGTGAGGGGGGCGACTTCTCGTCCGGTAAAGCGGCTCTGCGCATGGCTGCTGCGGTTACGCAAATCCGCAAGCAGCAACAGCCTGTCAAGTTGCAGCTCGCGAGCTAACAGCGTCTTGAACGGGTGCCCAGAGTGGTTGAGCGTTCCCATTGCTGCAGCAAACAGCAAAGCCTTCAGGGAGCTGCCTGGCCGAGAGCAAGCCAAAATGATCTGATTGATGTTTTGCCCGGCTAGTTTGCTGATTACCCCGTCGGTAAACGCCGGCAACTGCAAGGCGGATAGCACGCGCGCATTTAGCCCTCGGCCAAGGTTTTTCTGTTTGGGCAGATTGCCTGCTTCAACTGGATATTGGTGAATCAACCACTGCATGAGGACCTCAAGCAGTTTCTGGCACTCCATCACTGCAGCATCCAGTTCCTGCTCACTCTGGTCGCCTTGTTCCAGCTTGTTCATACGCAGTAGCAGGGCTGCCAAATGCCGCTTGATATCCGGTTGCCGCGCCGCCCAGGGGTATTCCGTGAGCACCTGCATATCCGCCTGCTGGCGCATGGCCTGCAGCCACTGCTCAACCGTCTGATCATCCGCACGCGGAACAGAAACCAAAGGCTGCAAATGGTTGAGCAGGTACTTGTTACCCCCCTCAGTCTGCTCCCGCAAAGCATCCTGTAACCACCAGGCGTTGGCTCGCAGCGCAAACGGATCGTCGACTGCCCACAGCTCCAGCCCCTCGTCATCAGGCTTGGCCCAGAGCAGTACCCTTGCAGGCTTGGCGGTATCATCCAGCCGCTGCACCCCAGACAACTTAAGGAATTGCGGGAACTGGCCGCTATCGAGCTGCCGAGCTGCCCGGCAATCATCCCGATAGTCGCGATAAGCTATCGCCAGCGCCTCATGATCCAACGTCGGCAGTGATGACTTGCCCGCCGCCATCACAAACGGCCGGATTGACTTGCCGCTTTTCCGCTCCCCTTTGAATACGGGATAGCGTTGCAGCGGATCTTCGGGCTCGATCGAATCAAGCTGCTCAGCGAAGCGTGGCCAGAACTGACCACTGATAGCATCCTGGAACAGATAACCAGCCTTCAGGTTGTCATCCTCAACAGACTCACCATCCAGCAGTTGCTCGCCTTTTTCAGTCAGCCCACGGGCACTATCAGTCAGCCAGCCGTTACTCACCCCTTGAGCCAGTATCAGCTTGATCAGATTGACATGCAGCCCGGTCAACTCAGCGATTGCCTCCGCTTGCGTCAACTGTGCCCGGATCAACCCCAGCACAGCGCGCTGGAACAGATTCAACTGAGCCTCTTTTGCCTCGGGATAAAGCACGCGATGAACCAGCACCGGCCACAACAAGGGCCTAGCCTCGCCGCGAGGCTTTTCAGCAAACTGCAGATAAGTACCGGTTTCAGCGAATGCAGCCATGCTCACCCCCACACAGCTGATAAAAAGCAGCCAGAGCTGGCACCGCCTCTTGTGCATCCGGGTTACTGGCCAAAGCCGCATCCCCGACACAAATCAGCATCTGCCTCTGCCGGCTCATGGCCACGTTCATACGGTTTGGCAAACGCAGGAAGCCGAACTGACGGTTCAGTTGCAGCTCGCGATCATCCCCCTCGCTGGCAGCAGCCCGCCCCGAGCGATTTGGCTGGAAACTGCGCACACAAGACAGCAGCACCACATCGAACTCCTTGCCCTGGAAGGCATCCACCGAGCCAACCCGCAAGCGTTCCTCTGCAACCACGCTGCCATCAGCCTGCACCTTACGAGTCAACTTGAACTGCTCATGCGGCTCGTAGCCCCCTTCGCGCTTGACCATCAAGGGAGTACCGTCGATTTTCTGCTGAGCGAGCTTCTCCATGATCAGATCGCGCTGTGCCGCGTAGAAAGTAATAATGCCGACAGACAACGCCTCACCGCCGGCCTGCATCAGCTTTACCACTTCTTCAGCAATGCGCTGCGCCTCCACCTCTCGAACCCGGCTAGTGCCACGGCGCTGATCACGCCCCTGTACCGTCGGCACATCAATCCACTGACAAACATGGCCACGGTAGGACTCCGCCAGCGGCCCCAGCCTGGAAAGCAGCTCCTGGCTGAATACAAACGCCTCTGCCGGCCTGCCGGAATGCAGAACCCCCAGGTTTTCACATTCATAGAAGTGCTTACTGACAAAGTTGCCCAAGACCGGATGCATGCGGAACTGGGTATCAAGCATCACCACACGGCGAATCGAATCCTGCTTTTCCAAATCCTGTAGCTTGACCCGCATACGCTCGAAAAGACTGGATCGGAAAGCCGCCAGTTGCAGTTCGGTCAGTTCATGCTCCTCCTGTAACTGCCCCTCGATATCCGGCTCAAGCATGTGCGGGAGCTGGCGGTCATCGCCCACCAGAACAATCCGCCGCTTGGCCATGGACATCGGAATAAACAGATCCAATGGATTGGCCCGTGCTGCCTCGTCGATGACAACCGTATCGAACTCGATATCCGAGTTGGAGCTAGTGGATACCTCTTTCAACATTTCCATCTGCTTGCCCGCAGCCTGCTGGCAGGTTGCACCGACCACCATCGAATACTCATTGACCACAGCCCGCGCAGCGGAACGATCGGACTCCAGACTATCGACCAGTTGCTCCAAGACCCATGCAACCCCCTGCTTGCGCTTGGCCATGCGGTCTTCCAGATAGCGATCCACCTCATCAAGCAGCGCTAGGCCATCAGGGTCTACCTGGCGTTTCAGCGCAGCCGGCCGGTAATCCGGCAAGTGCTGATCAAGCAACAGATCCTTCCAGATCTTCAGAGCCTGAAGGGTCGCCGGCTCAACGTGCGAGCAGTCGGCAAGTTCTTCCAGCAGGCGCAGCAGCTCCGGGGCCACACCTTTTTCATGGCGCTTGAGCCAGCTCAGCAGATCCCAGGCACGCTCGCCGCCATCATCGGTAAAGGCAGCAACCTCGACACGCAGAGCACGGATACGCCTGAGCAGCTGAGAGGGAGGCAGACCTCCCGCAGCTGTAGCCGGCGCTTGACCGGCAAGCGTATCGATATACTCCTCGAACTGACTTTCAAGCCGGGGCGGCAATGCCAGGCCGCTTTGCTCCAGTTCACGCAAGTCATGCAAAAGGCGCTGGAACTCATCCGCCTGCTGTGCAGGGCCGGTACTCGCTACCCGGGCAAGGGCCAACCTCGCGGAAATGGCCCGCAACTGCTCAAGCTCAGGGAAGCGGCTGTATTCCTGCGCAATCTTGCGGTGCAAATGAGCCGCCTGGCGTTCCAGCCAAGGCTCAATCAAAGTCGCCTGATCACTCTCGCCGTGCTTGCCGCCCACCCGCGCGCCAGGTAAGCCGAATACATCGCTACGCTCCAGTGCATTGTCGACGGCATCATGCTGAAAACTGCTGACCAGTACCTGCGCCGCAATATTCTGCTTCTCCGCTCGCTCACCCAGACAACGCTGCAATGCTGCAATAACCTGGGTTTTACCGGTACCAGGAGGGCCGATGATGATTGCCAGATCAGGGGTATTGAGCGCGCAATCCAGCGCCAGCGCCTGCTTCTCGGTCGGCTTGCCACCCTTGAAAGACTCCAGCACGTATGGGGTCAGCCCGCTGATCGCGCGTCGTCGCGCAGCAGGAACCGCAACCCCTTCCAGCAGCCATTTCAATTGCGGCAGTCGCGTGCCCGAGTCAATCGACTGCTTGGCTGCCAAGCGACGCTTACCCATCGAACGTTGGCCGGCAAGAGACAGATACAACCAGCCCTCCCCCGCTTTCGGTCGGATGTTGGTCTTACCCGCCGCCTGTTTGAAAATCACGCAATCTGGCTCGAAGCGAATAGTCCCCCGCGGAGCATTGGCAGTCCTTTGAGCCTTCTCGGATGAAAGCTCTTCCAGCCAGTCCGGACGCTGATCGCCCAGATCAAACTGATCATTGCTGCTCAGCTCCAGATCGCGCCAGCGCTCGCGGAACACCTGATACTGCTCCTGCGACTTGGGAATCAGACGCCAGGCATTGCCACGCCCCTCCTGAAAGCCGTGGCACTCGGCGTAAGCCAGAGAACCCAAACTTTCTGCCTGCTCTAAAGCTCTTTGCCACTCTTTATCGTTGTAAAGATTCCAGAGTTCGAGATAGCTGGCGTTGTCACGCAGCGCCGCACTCAGCAGAGCCTGCTGACTGGCGCTGCCGAGTGCAGCCGCAACAGAGGCATCCTTAAATTCAAATTGGCCAAGCAGGATGGAGAATGCACCATCACGATGGGTATGACGGTTAACACGCTTGAGCAGATAACTGCCATCCTGGCGCCGCTCGACATCGGCACGCCAGCCATTACCCAGCAACTGAAAGCCGCCCTTGGTAGCGGTATTGCTGAAACGAGCAACCGTCAGCCAGTCACCCTCAGCCAGGCCCTGTACCACAAAGTGCTCGGCAAACCAGCGACAGGCCAGTTCAACAGTGCTGCCGGCAATTTCGCGCTTGGCGTGCAAATCCTCAGCAAGCAGCTCATCAACACCCAGTTCAAGCTGCATTGCCGTTACTTCAACCGGTGCGCAGTATTGCACCAGCAGCTTGTTTTTCTTCGTACCGGTCAGCAACCAGCGGGTCTGATCACGCAGGGCCAGACGGCCAAATATTTCGGCATCGGCCTTGGCACAATTGACGCGGATACGCACATCTCCCTGCACCGCCAGCCAGTCATCTTGATAGCGCTGCAGGAAAATCGCCTGCCCGTCCTGCAAGGCATCCACAGACTCATCTGTAGAAAGCGCCAGCACATCGGCTGACAGCATGGGGAAATCTTTAAATTCCATTTGCCATCACCACCGGAATTGCCAGACGACTTTGCTGGAGGGCAACCCGGAGTCCTTATGCCCTGACTTCGCAGGCTCACCTACATGAATCAGGAAGGGTTCCTCATCCTGGCCACGCAGGCTCTCCTTGAGGCCCTGATAACGCTGCAACGGTTTAATGTTCTCCCCGCGCTGCAACTGCAACTGGCTCTCAGGAAGCGGGAAAATCCCCAGGCCCTTGTCGCTGTACTCGATACGGATATGGTCAGCCGGCCAACGGTCATAGCTGAACGTCGGCAGCAAGCGCTTGAGCTCAACCTGCCCTCCCGGCTGCAGCCAGACCTTGCGCCCCGTCGCTACCAGGTCTGGAGGAGCCTCCGCATCCCCGTCCTGCTCGGCAGGCAAGGCAATGAACTCCTCAAACATAACCAGACGACTGTCAGCCGGCTCCGGGCAGAAATAACACTCCGCTTTGTCCGCTGCCCGCAAGTCCGCTGGCAACAGGCTGGTACTGCCGCAGCCAGGGCAGCAATAGATGCGCTCGTCCACTTCAACCAGCGCCTCAAGCCACTCGGCCATAGCCGGGCGCTCATAGGGGCTGGCTCGCCCACCCTCAAAGCAACGGCTAAACAGTTGGGGCAGCTTGCTGTGCTCCAGCAGTTGCAGCGGCAGATTAACGAAGCAAGCGTTACTGTCGTCCTCGCTATCGTTGATCCAGGGGTGCTCACCGCGCAGCGCGGCATCCTCGATTTCAGGCTCACCGCAGCTGACCATCTCACCCTTGAACGGGTGGTTGTGTGTCAGCAACTGATAGGCAATAACGGCGAAGCTCCAGCAATCGGTGAGGCTGGACAACAACGCCTCACCACGCACCACTTCCGGTGCGCCATAGTCCACGGTGTGCAGGGTCAAGCCACTGTGGCTATCGAGGCTGATGTTGTCGCAGTCAATCAACCACGTCTCGGCAAACGCCGGATCGTCCGAGACAAAGATATTGTTCGGCGACAGATCACCGTAGAGCATGCCGCGC
>VFQM010002729.1_pt1 | contig 12384 bp, 11 predicted proteins | sample 3512391 | NCBI WGS metagenome assembly VFQM01 (sample SAMN10412369, study PRJNA504923) | tailings metagenome | isolation source: Replicate 1 from Balatoc abandoned mine | place: Philippines
CTAGGGCTAGCCGCAGTTGGAATAGGCACCGCGTTTATGGGTTTCCAGAAAGGCGCATGGTTTGTCTTTGGAACGATATACCTGGTAGTAGGGCTTTTTTACCTGGCAGGAAAATCGCAGGCATTTTCGCTCTCTTTCGGATCAATGCTGTCGCGGTTTTCCAATAGGAAGGGCTCCGCAACACTGGGGGCCTTATTTGCTTTCAATATCCCGGCATGTGCCGCGCCCCTTATCGTTGTTCTCTTAGGCATGGCTGCTGCCAGCGGAGCAGAAGGAGCGCCTTTACTTCGGGGTTTTGTCTCGATGGTGCTGTTTGGCTTTGCCTTGTCTTTGCCACTTGTTGTAGCAGTGCTTTTCCCGCGGCCTCGGCAATTTCTAGACTGGCTGGCGGGTCTATCGCGGCGCATTCCTCGGGTCACCGGAATAGTGTTGGTCATCCTGGGCCTTTGGTCAATCTGGTTTGGCGTTTTCGTTACACCGGCCTAAAAAGCATTCGCTTTTTCAGTCATCTAGTAGAGGTAGGCTATGAACACGGCAACAACTACTGAATCACCGTCTCATTTTTGGAGCGAAGAGCCAGCGAACCGGCCGGACCGTGTTCGGATCCGCGCTCGAATCGGCGGTCTTCACTGCTCCCTTTGCACCGGCACAATCGAAAAAGCGTTGGGCAAACAGCCGGGCGTCGATAAGGTTGCGGTGAGCCTGACCCATGAACAAGCGTTAATTGAGTACGATCCCAAGGTAGCGCACGCAGAAGACTTGCTGCAAACGCTAAAGGATATCGGATACACCATTTCTGATCCACGCAAGATGCGCCGCTTCGATGAAGAGGAGGCCGCCTTAGTACATGAAGGCCGGCGGTTTTTTGCTGCCGTCGCCTGTAGCCTGATTGCGGTTGCATTAGTGGCTGAACCAAGTGGAATCTGGACAACCGCATTAGCCGTTTTGATCTTTTTCAGCCTGGCTCTTTTTATCTTTGTCGTATTGAGAAATCGGGGCCTCGGAGTTGCCTTGGGAAGCACCATTGGTTTAAGCGCATTGGGCTTGGCGATACATTTCTCGAAAGACGAGCCCTGGCTGCAAGAAGCCACGCCCTGGATTACGGGGGCATTGGCGCTACTCATGGTTTTTGGTATTGGCCACCATATCTTCGTAATGGCAGTACAAGCACTCAAGCGAGGCATTCTCAATCAGCACGTATTACTTGAGGTAGGTGCTTTTGCTGGCATAGTGGGCGGCCTAATCGGCATGCTATGGGGACCTGCCGGGTTTCCTACAGCGCCGTTTTTTGCTGTATCCGTTATGGTTGCCACCTACCATATTTTCTCAGAGTGGCTCTCCCTGATCGTCAAGACACGCAGCTCACAGGCAGTTAAGAAGCTTCTCGACCTGCAGCCAAATACCGCCCGTGTGGTACGCGACGACCGGGAACAGGACATTCCGATCGAAGAAGTTGAATTGGGAGACCAAATTCGCATCCGTCCGGGCGATCGTATTCCGGTAGATGGCGAAGTCATTAGCGGCCATTCTGCCATCAACGAGTCGATTATTACGGGCGAGCCTCTTCCCGTTGAGAAGATTCAGGGTAGCAAAGTCGTTGGTGGATCAATCAATGGCACAGGCACGCTGCTTGTCAAAGCCACGGCCATTGGTGAAGAAAGCTTCTTGCAGCAAGTCATCCGCCATGTCGAAGATGCGCGTGCACTTAAGCCCGGATTACTGCATCTGGTGGATCGGGTTCTAAGGGTTTATACCCCGACAGTGCTCCTGGTTGCGCTGGTGGCCTTTGTCGGCTGGCTATTAGGCTCTTTCTTGTTCACTGGGCAAGTCAACGTGGAACGCGCCGTCTTTGCCGGATTAAGCGTGCTGGTGATGGGGTATCCATGCGCAGTAGGAATCTCCGCGCCACTTTCGATTGTGCGCGGTGCGAGTGAGGCGGCAGAGCGTGGCATTCTGATGCGCACAGGTGAAGCATTCCAGGGCTATCGCTTAGTCAACCATGTCGTACTGGACAAGACCGGCACCTTGACTGAGGGCCGCCCTCTTGTGCGAGAAATCGTAACGGTAGATTCCACAGAAGAAGAACTGCTGGCAATAACGGCGGCTGCAGAGAGTTCTTCCGAGCATCCGTTGGCACAAGCTATCGTCAATGAAGCATTTGAGCGAAGTATCGTTCCGGCAACGGTTGGCCGTTTCATGTCTATTCCCGGGCGCGGCGTCTCGGCAGAAATTGACGGGGCCAGCGTAGTGGTCGGTAGCCCCGCCTATTTAGCAAGTGAAGGCATCGATCTGGCATCCCTTACTTCAAGAATCCATGAGTTGGAAGAAGCGGGCCGCACTGTGATTGCCGTTGGAAGGAACGGTTCTGCACTGGGGTTGGTCGCGCTAGGCGACACACTCCGTGAGGATGCAGCGAAAATGGTTGCTGGCTTACGGAAAATGGGCATAACACCGGTATTGCTTACGGGCGATAACGAGCGGGCCGCCCGGCGCGTCGCAGCAGAGGCAGGCATTACCGAAGTCTACGCAGGGATCCTCCCCGATGGAAAAGCCGATGTAATAAGGCGACTTCAGGCATCGGGCAAGGTCGCCATGGTTGGCGATGGTATCAATGACGCACCTGCACTCATGCAAGCTGATGTGGGTATTGCGATGGGGAGCGGGACTGACATTGCGATTGAATCAGCCGACATCATCATTCTGGGAAATCGTCTCGAATCCATCCTCGTTGCACGCGATATCAGTAAGCGCGGATACCGCAAAATGCTTCAAAACGTCATCCTGGCGTTTTGCTTTAACGGCATTGGCATCCCTATTGCTGCCACGGGTCTTATTTATCCGGTATGGGCAATGGCTGCAATGGCCGGTAGCGTCACCGCTATCTTCTTTAACTCGTTGTGGGGCAAGCCATCGATTTTCTTTGAAGCCGTCATGAGCGTAGGACGGGCACAACTGCCGACCCCTGTTCGAGCATAGTGAGCATTTTTGCAAAAAAGCGCTTGACTCTGGAGCTTACTCCAAGCTCTAGACTACGGTTGTTGCGGCATGCTTTACCCCGTTTTTAATGGAGCCTCTCATGGGAAACAGCATTGAATATAAGGTCATTGGCGAGCGGAAGATTTACTGCGTTAGTTGCGAAACCCTTATCAAAGCGATGCTGCAAAGAGAGGCCGGTATAGAAGAAGTCGCATCAAGCGCAAAAACGCAGCACATTGCCGTGCGCTTTGATGGTGACCTGAACCGCCCCGGGTTTTGAGGAGGCTTCAACTCTTGAGAGAATGAAGCCATGAAGAGCAAGAAGATCACCCCGAAGTATTCCCCTGAAGTCCGCGAACGCGCTGTCCGCATGGTGCAGGAGCACCGTGGCGAGTATCCGTCGTTATGGGCTGCGATTGAATCGATTGCGCCGAAGATCGGCTGTGTTCCCCAGACGTTGCACGAATGGGTGCGCAAGCACGAAATCGACACCGGTATGCGGGACGGCATTACCAGTGAGGAACGCGAGCACATCAAGGCCCTGGAGCGCGAGAACAAGGAACTGCGCCGCGCCAACGAGATTCTGAAGCTGGCGAGCGCGTTTTTCGCCCAGGCGGAGCTCGACCGCCGACTCAAGTCCTGAACGATTTCATCGACCGGCATCGCGACACTTACGGGGTCGAGCCGATCTGCAAGGTCTTGCAGGTCGCCCCGTCTGGCTACCGGCGCCATGCCGCGCGCCAGCGCGATCCGACACTGCGTTGTGCGCGTGTGCAACGCGACGATGTGTTGATGCCCGAGATCGAACGCGTCTGGCAGGCCAATCTTCAGGTCTACGGCGCGGACAAGGTCTGGCGGCAGATGAAGCGCGAAGGCACCGAGGTCGCGCGCTGCACCGTCGAGCGCCTGATGGGCAGCCTGGGATTGCGCGGCGCCGTTCGCGGCAAGGTCGTGCGCACGACGGTCTCGGACCCCAAACAATCGTGTCCGCTGGACCGGGTGAATCGCCAGTTCAAGGCGGATCGTCCGAACCAGTTATGGGTCTCGGACTTCACCTATGTTTCGACCTGGCAGGGCTGGTTGTATGTGGCCTTCGTGATCGACGTGTACGCCCGGCGCATCGTCGGCTGGCGGGTGAGTCGAAGCATGACGACGGACTTCGTGCTCGATGCGCTGGAGCAGGCGCTCTACGCCCGTCAGCCCGAACGCGACGGCAGCCTCGTGCATCACTCAGATCGGGGCTCGCAGTACGTCAGCATCCGTTACAGCGAGCGCCTGGCCGAGGCGGGTGTCGAACCCTCCGTCGGAAGCAAGGGCGACAGCTACGACAACGCGCTGGCCGAGACGATCAACGGGCTGTACAAGGCTGAACTGATCCACCGGCGTGGCCCATGGAAGACGCGGGAAGCGGTCGAACTGGCGACGCTGGAATGGGTGGCGTGGTTCAACCACATCCGGCTGCTCGAACCCATCGGCTATATCCCGCCCGCCGAAGCTGAGGCAAACTACTACCGGCAACTCGCCGAACAGGCCGAATCAACGGCCTGCACTTAAACCAAATGGCCTCCACAAAACCCGGGGCGGTTCAACCAAACCTCGGCGGAGCAGGTAGAGGCAAAGCTTAAGGAGATGGGCTTTGCCGTCGAACAGATACCTTCGTAGAAAAATAACTCCATCCTGGACCAATAAAAAGGTATTTCTATGGCGGTGATCGGTGCTGTGCTAAGGGGAGCTCGCAATCCATTTCGAAGCCTGACAAGGGCATCGGCGGTCGTGATACTGCTTGCCCTTGTTGTCGGCTTTTTAGCCCTCATGATTGAGGCAACCTTGGCAAGCCGCGAACGGATTGCGGATATGGAAAGGCGCGTGCAAACCCTTATTGAGCTGCGCGAGGCGGGGGCATTCGGCACCGGGGGGTTCGGAGGCGATAGTCCGATCGGTAAAGAAGGGTTTACGCTTGCTACGCTTGAGAAGACACGGCAGATTCCACATGCAAAGCATCTGGCGCGGATAGACGAATATGTTTATAAGCCTGAAATGGATGCATCCAAAGGCAATGCGTACGCGATGATCATCGGATTGCATCCGGATGCAGCCATGCGTGCAATCGGCGAAGTTGACTATGAAAACGCAAAAATTATTAGCGGACGAGCCTTGGGCGCTGATGACGCCAACGCCCGTTTCGCCGTAGTCGGCAAACTCTACGCCAAGCAGCGCTTGGGTATAAATGAGCCATCGGCGTTACCGCCGGGCGGCGTGCAAGCAGACTTCAATGGCCAGCAGTTTCAAGTGGTCGGCATTTACACCACGGCCAATGATTTCGGAGACAACCATGTGTTTATGCCGATTAAAGCATTCCGGGAAACCTACCAGCCTGGTGACAAGCTCTCAAAAATATTTGTGACGGTCGACTCGGTGGCCAACGTTGAGCAAGTGGTCAAGGAATTGAAAACCATTCCTGAAGCCGATGTGGTGACTTCGCCTGAATCGGTATCGACTGCCCGGTCTACGTTGGGAAGCATGTCAGTGGCAAGTGCTTATGCGGCTGTCATGCTGTTTGCGATCGGCGCTGTATTAGTCATCTTTGTGATGATACTTAGTACCCGGGAGCGCATCCGTGAAATTGGCACCTTAAAGGCAATTGGCGCGTCCAATCGGGAAGTGGTTATCCAGTTTCTCGCTGAGGCAGTAGCACTCAGCGGCCTTGCCGGCTTGGGCGCCATGCTCATTGCCGCTCCCATGGCAAGTATTCTGAGCCAAGCTTTGGGATTGAATGTCGCTTTCGGTGGCCAGGTCGTTTTACTGATCCTGATCGGTTCGATCACTTTTGCGGCTCTGGGCAGTCTCTACCCAGTAGTTAAAGGGATACGTCTTAATCCCATTGAAGCGATGCGGAGCGCATGATGAATATGGCCCTACTTGGACTACGTAACCTTCTACGAAACAAATCGCGCCTGTTCTTTGTGGCGATATTGATCGGTGTTCCCTTCTTCCTGCTGCTAGTGATGCAGTCGATCGGCGCTGCAGTGGAGCAGCAAACTCAAATACTCAGAAAGAGTGTCGACAACACCCTTCAACTGCGTGCACGCGGAGGCATGGGGCACGTCAACATGGTCGGCAATGAAGATCTTTTGCCTAAACAGGCCCTTGAGCGCATCCAGAAAGTCGAACACGTTGCAAAGGTCGAGCCGTACTTGCTGGCAATGACCCCAACGGAAGGCCATAACTTCGCCATGGTAATTGGCGTCAATCCGGGCGATACGCTGCGCCTGGAGTCGCACGGGGAAGCGGGCAATCCCAAAATCATTGCAGGGCGAAACTTGACGGAAGAGGATAGAGGAAAGCACGTCGCTATCATCGGCCAGGGTTATGCAAAGTGGGCCGGCATTACACCGGAAAACCTCGATAGTGCGACCCTCACTCTCGATTTGAAGCAAACGCACCCGGTCATCTTCGCGCTGGACCGCCCTAAAGCCACAGTAAAAATTGTTGGCATCTATGCGAGCGGCTATGTCTTCGGGGACATGCAGCTTTTTATGCCTATCGATACATTCCGCGATATCTATGGCGTTCCTGATGGCGCAATATCGTGGATTTTCCTGAAAACTGATTCTGCCGCCAATCTGCCAGAAGTGGATAGAAAGATTCGCGCTGAATTCAGTAGTATTGCCGACATCATCGCACCGACCAATGTCGCAGCATTCCAAATGAATGCCTCGCGGGGAGTCGTGCGTTTGTCGCAAGGCGGTATTGTGCTATCAGCGGTGCTTATGGTGATTGTCGTCTTCTTCGTGATGCTTCTGATTGTGCGCGAACGTGCATGGGAAATTGGCACCTTCAAGGCGCTGGGCGCTTCAAACCGCGGAATCGTCACCGGCTTTCTGACAGAAGCGGTCGCATTGAGCGCAATTGGTGCCTTGCTCGGCATGTTACTTTTTAGTGGATGGGGCGGGCAAGTTGCCCAAGGGGTCTTTGGGGTTGGCGTAGCGCCTTTTCTGCCCGCCGAGTACCAAGATGCGCTGGAGAGCGCGCTCACCCTTTCCCCCGATATTGGCCCGGCTATGTTCGGTTTGCTTGCCGCGGTGTGCCTCATAGCAGCCTTTGCCGGCAGCGCATGGAGCATCCTGCAGATTATGAGACTTTCTCCTATGGAGGCGATTCGCCGTGAATAGATCTGACGTAGCAACCAACCGGAACGCGCTAATTACGCTCAATGGCTTAACCAAGGTCTATCGGAAAGGCGAGGATACGGTCAGAGCGCTGGATGGCATTGATCTCTCTTTAGCTGAAAAAGGGATGGTCGCCATTGTGGGTGCCAGTGGGAGCGGCAAATCGTCGCTCCTGCATATTGTCGGTGCGATGGATCGTCCTACTCAGGGGGAAGTCATCGTGGCCGGGCAAGCCTTGCATACGCTTCCAGAGTCAGGACTGACCCGTTTTAGAAGAAAAACCGTAGGTTTTGTTTTTCAGAGCTTTAACCTGATCCCCAACTTAAGTGCGTTGGAGAACGTCATGCTGCCGATGGAGTTTAATGAGGTGCCAAGTAACGAAAGGCACGCCCGTGGCAAGGAGCTGCTGGACAAGGTGGGGCTGAGTGCTCGGCTTGGCCATAAACCGCGTGAGCTATCCGGTGGCGAGCAGCAACGAGTAGCAATTGCCCGGGCGCTGGCCAACAATCCGCCGCTCATTATGGCGGACGAGCCAACGGGTAATCTCGACTCCAAGACGGGACAGATTATCTATGAGTTACTCAAGGAAATAGCAAAAGAAAGAACGGTCGTGGTCGTCACGCACGCCGAAACTTTGGCACAGATGGCTGACCGGGTGCTGCGTATCCGCGATGGCAAGCTGGAATCCGATAGCCGTACCGACCAAAACAGTTCGCAAAAAATTGCATCGCAAAGGAACGTCAATCATGTTTAAAAAGCTTCCCTTACCGCAAGTAGCCTTTACCCTGATGCTGTCTACGTATGCCGTGAGCGGATGGGCGCAGGAAAAACTGGAGGGCTTAGTGACCAGCACGAAACTGACGGTGTGCAAGTTTGAACCCGGTGGCTGCGCTGGTGACCTCACGCTTGAGGTGCAGCGAGATGGGAAAGTGGTTCAGGTGCCAGTGAAGGTGCCGCTGGGTACCACGATCAAAAAAGGCGATGAAATTGCTTATTTGCCTGCGCTGCGAAAAAACAGGGTAGCTATTTCCTATGTAGAGGAAAAAGGGCAAAAGGTAGCTAAATCAATTGCTGTCATTGATTCTGAAAAACCTTAATCAAGCTTGCATCTAACAGGAGCCAGAAAATGGAACCGCCCTCTAACAAACCGACTGGTCTACAGTTCGCTTTAGGAAAAAAGAATCAGAAAGAATCGGTATTGGACGCACCGGCGACCGCCAATGATTCACCTATTAAGTCGGCAGTCGAAGACGCCAGCTTGACGATTGGGAAGGTAGCTAAAATGGTACAAATCAGTACCGATACTGTGCGGTACTATGAAAAAGAAGGGTTGATCACCCCAGCGCAAAAGAGCCATGGAGGATACCGGCTTTACACGGAAGATGCGGTGCGACGCCTGAATTTCATCAAGCATGCTCAGCAATGTGGCCTCTCACTGTCCGAAATTCGCGAACTGCTTGAAATGAAGAAGCGCGATGACTCCTGCTGTAGCGATATTCGCAGCGTTGCATTGCATAAAAAGCTTCAGTTGGAAGGAAAAATCAAGGCACTGCAGACGATGTCAAATGCGTTAACTAGCTTGATAGAAACCTGTAACGATGACGCAAGACCACTGGATGAATGCCCGATTCTGGCCGCGTTAGAGATGAACTTGCATTACCTTTCAAGTGGTCCAGCCGGTACGAAATAAGGCGAGAACCTGAATTGCCATGCTGGTGCGATGGCGATCACCGATACTGAATTTGACAAGAAAAGCGCATGGGGATAATCTTTCGGCAGGCCGTCTGAGCCCAACCTGCCGCCGGGTTAAAACAGACGCAGTACCCTCACACATGACCTTCAATCCTGGGTCGGTGCGTAATCGGCGGACACCGGCTGATTTGATTGAGGGCTCACCATGGCTAGCATTCCCCTATCGACGTGCGCGATTGACGCATTGAAGAAAGAAGTTCGTCACATCTACGATGAACGCAAATCATCCCATTTGACGGAAGCGCTTGCCGGCGCGCTCGGTTTCCATACCCACGCTGCGCTATTGGCCGAATTGGAGAAAAGCGGTGCCGATCCGTTGTACCACCTTTTGAGCGAAGAAAAATTCGATGCGCGCATGCAGGACTTCGGCTATTTGCCGGATCCGGAATTCTTTTTCGAGGATGCGAAGACCCCGGAGATGATTTCGACCGACTGCACGCACGCCCACAAATTTCATTACAAAACCAGCCGCCAAAAGGCATGGCGTAACCTAATCGTATACGCCGTGAACGAGGCGTTGCGGCGGCGGCTGTTTTCGCTGCGGCCGGGCGACAACCGTTGGCCCGGCCATGATGCGCCACACCGAGGCTCTTATCTGTTCGACTTTTCCTTGCCTAGCGGCTTGCCGGCACGGGCAGCGATCCACGATGCCGGATTTGATGAATTATCGGTACAGGTGGCCGTCAACCCGAAAGGAAACCGGGTCGAGGGATACGGGGCTGGCTTTTCTGCAGGAGATGCCTTTGCCTCTACCTGGCTTGAGCGGCAGCGCGGCGCATGGATTCAGTCGACCGATGATTCTTTCCGCTGCCGCCGAGTGTTGGTCGACACGCTGGCCAACATGAGCGTTGACCCATTGGGATATGGCGATCGCGGCAGGCTCATTATGTAAGGCCAATGCGCATGATGCTTACAACACCACGTCCGCCTTTGCGACCGTGGTGGGCTGATTCTCATGCCTGGGAACCTGATTTTCGCAGGCGAAAGTCATCTCGTAACGCTTAGCGTACGATTTTTTCCATCTCCTTCGAAGGCAAGCTTCCGGTCTTTGCTGCCATGCGATTGACAAAAAAGTTTCCCGTCATGCATTGTTCTCCTTTCAATATCCCATACAAGAGCCTTGAAAGGGGCATTTTCATGTACAGCTCGATATCCGTTTGTATCAGCAGGGAGACATAAGCCATGCCACGCCGCTCGATATTGTCCGCCACGGAACGGGAGAGCCTGCTGTCGCTACCGCAAAGTCAGGATGAGCTAATTCAGCATTACACGCTCAATGACAATGATCTCGCGCTCGTGAGGCAGCGTCGCGGTGAATCCAACCGCCTGGGATTCGCGGTGCAGTTATGCTTGCTACGCTATCCTGGCTATGTGCTCGGCCCGGAGATGACGTTGCCAGAGCCAGTTATCCTGTGGGTGGCAAAGCAAGTCAAAAGTGATCCCCAGTCATGGTTAAAGTACGGGGAACGCGACGAAACGCGGCGCGAACATGCATTGGAATTGCGCGCCTATCTCGGCTTGGCGAATTTCCGTCTGTCCCATTTCCGGCATCTAGTAAAAAGCCTCTCAGACCTTGCAATGCAAACCGACAAGGGACTGGTGCTGGCGACGCAGGCATTGCAGAACTTGCGGGAAACCCAGGTAATCCTGCCGACAATCACCGTAATTGAACGAGCCTGTGCCGAAGCGGTTACGCGGGCCAATCGGCGCATTTATCGTACGCTGATCGAAGCGTTGACGCCTGCCCATCGCCGGTCGCTGGACGACTTGCTCAGCCTGCGACCGGGCGGCAATACTACTTGGCTCGTGTGGCTGCGCCAGTCGCCCTTGAAGCCGAATTCCCGCTACATGCTGGAGCATATCGAGCGCCTTCGCCTGTTTCAGCGCCTGGCATTGCCGGACGGGATCGGCCGCACGATTCACCAGAATCGCTTGCTGAAGATGGCACGCGAGGGTGGGCAAATGACGCCACAGGACTTGGCCAAGTTCGAGGATGAGCGACGCTATGCGACTTTGGTGGCGTTGTCGATCGAAGGCATGGCCACCGTCACGGATGAGTTGGTCGACCTACACGACCGCATCCTGGTCAAACTGTTTGCGTCTGCCAAGAACAAGCACGCGCAGCAATTCCAAAAGCAAGGCAAGGCGATCAACGACAAGGTCCGGCTGTATTCGAAAATTGGGCGGGCGATCGTTGAGGCCAAAGAATCCGGGGGCGACCCTTATGCTGCGATTGAAACGGTTCTGCCATGGATCGACTTCAAGAGCAGCGTTGAAGAGGCATCGATCCTGGCGCAGCCGGAATCGTTCGACCACTTGCACCTGATTGCAGAGCAATTCAGCACCTTGCGCCGCTACACGGCGGAATTCCTGGAGGTACTGCAGCTGCGTGCGGCTCCGGCCGCGCAAGCGGTGTTGGATGCGATCGAGACGATCCGGGAAATGAATACCACCGGTGCGCGCAAAGTGCCGGATGATGCACCGACCGATTTCATCAAGGCACGCTGGAAACCGCTGGTGTTGGCGGGTGACACCATCGACCGGCGCTTCTATGAGATTTGCGCACTCAGCGAGCTGAAAAATTCCCTGCGCTCGGGCGATATCTGGGTGCAGGGCTCCCGTCAGTTCCGCGATTTCGAGGAATACCTGCTGCCGCCAGAACGGTATTCGGCGCTCAAGGCGAGCGTGGCCTTACCGATCGCCGTCAATCCGGATTGCGACCAGTATCTGCACGACCGCATTTTGCTACTGGAAGAGCAGCTTGCCACCGTCAACCGTCTGGCAGCAGCCAATGAATTGCCGGACGCGATCATTACCGACTCCGGCCTGAAAATTACGCCGCTGGACGCAGCGGTTCCCAAAGAGGCGCAGGCGCTGATCGACCAGGCCAGTGCTTTGCTTCCGCGAGTCAAGATCACTGAGCTCCTGATGGACGTCGATGACTGGACGCGCTTCACGCGCCATTTCGTGCATCTGAAAAGCGGAGACGAAACCGGCGACCGTACGCTCCTGTTATCGACTATCCTGGCCGACGCCATCAACCTGGGATTGACCAAGATGGCCGAATCAAGCCCCGGTGCCACCTATTCGAAGCTATCGTGGCTGCAGGCTTGGCATATCCGGGATGAAACGTACTCGTCGGCACTGGCCGAACTGGTCAACGCCCAGTTCCGGCATGCATTTGCGGCAAATTGGGGAGATGGTACGACATCGTCATCCGATGGTCAGCGGTTCCGGGTTGGAGGAAAAGCCGAAAGTACCGGCCATGTGAATCCCAAGTACGGCACCGAACCGGGCAAGCTGTTCTACACCCATATTTCGGACCAATACGCGCCGTTCAATGGCAAGGTCATCAATGTTGGCGTGCGCGACTCGACTTATGTGCTGGATGGCTTGCTGTACCATGAATCGGACCTGCGTATCGAGGAGCATTACACAGATACGGCCGGGTTCACGGATCATGTTTTTGCATTGATGCATCTGCTAG
>VFQM010002730.1_pt1 | contig 12374 bp, 9 predicted proteins | sample 3512391 | NCBI WGS metagenome assembly VFQM01 (sample SAMN10412369, study PRJNA504923) | tailings metagenome | isolation source: Replicate 1 from Balatoc abandoned mine | place: Philippines
CGAAGCGGCGCACGGCGCGGTCGTTCGAGGTGAAGCCGCCGTCTTTGAAGACGGGAGCGCTGAAGAGGTTCGTGGTGATCATCGGGATGCGCAGGCCGGTGGCCTGCGTCGCGGCGATGAGCCGATCGATCTGGCGACGCCGCTCGGCCTCGGTCGATCCGAAGGCGAAGAGGTCGTCGTCGTGCAGGGTCAGGCCGTAGGCGCCGAGCTCGGTGAGCTTCTCGACGACGTGCACGACGTCGAGGGGTGCGCGTGTCGGCCCGCCGAAGGGGTCGGCGCCGTTGTACCCGACGGTCCAGAGGCCGAAGGTGAAGTGGTCGGCGGGAGTCGGGGCGGTCATTGGTGCTCCTGAGCTCTTCATCGAACAAATGTTGTGGTGTGAAACATATCATCGGCTGGACTGCCCGACAAGGGCGATCTCCACGAGGTTCTCGGGCACATTCAACCCGAGATGACGTGAAAACGCATCCGAGGCCACCCGTTCGCGCGCCATCCCACAGAAAAGGTTGCGCCAGGGATGTTGCGTGGCAGTAGTCATTGTTATAAGTTCTGCACGTCAACATATAGCGTCGGCAATACGACGGTGAGTGCTACACAGGCGTAGCGACACGACGGCGGAGACGCCCGTCGCCCCAGCCTGTATGCGCGCTTCCTGTCGTCGGTGTGCGCTTCTCTCGAAGTGCTGTGGACAACGAAGTCCAGCAATCACTCACGAAAGGACAGGTGACGACATGTCACTCAAGAAACTGATCGGGGTTGCGACCGCGGCCGCGGTGGCGGTGAGCCTCGCAGCATGCTCCACCGGCGGCGGGGCGACCACCGAGTCGGAAGGAAGTGTCGGCATCTCGATGCCCACGCGTTCTCTGGAGCGGTGGATCAACGACGGCGAGGGCCTCAAGGCGCTCCTCGAAGACGCTGGTTACCAGGCCGACCTGCAGTATGCAGACGACAAGTCCGACATGCAGATCAGCCAGATCCAGAACCAGATCGCGTCGGGCGTGGACATTCTCGTCGTCGCCGCCATCGACGGTGAGCTGCTGGCGCCGGCGCTCGAAGACGCAGCCGAGCAGGGCATCACGGTCATCGCCTACGACCGCCTCATCAACGGCACGGAGAACGTGGACTACTACGCGACGTTCGACAACTACAAGGTCGGTCAGCTGCAGGGTCAGTTCATCGAGGAGCAGCTGGGTCTCGCCGACGGCGCTGGCCCCTTCAACCTCGAGCCGTTCGCGGGCAGTCCGGACGACAACAACGCGCGCTTCTTCTTTGCAGGCGCGTGGGATGTTCTGCTCCCCTACGTCGAGAGCGGCCAGCTTGTCGTTCCGTCGGGCAAGTCGCCCGCGTCGAACGACGACTGGGCGAGCATCGGCATCTTGGGCTGGAAGTCGGACTCGGCCCAGGCAGAACTGGACAACCGCATCGCCTCGTTCTACGCGGGAGGCGAGAAGATCGACGTGGTTCTGTCTCCCAACGACAGCCTCGCGCAGGGCATCGCGGCCTCGCTCAGCAGCGCTGGCTACACCCCTGGTGTTGACTGGCCGATCCTCACGGGCCAAGACGGTGACAAGGCGAGTGTCGTCAACATTCTCGACGGCAAGCAGTCGATGACCGTCTGGAAGGACACCCGAGTTCTCGGAGAGGTCGTCTTCGGTTTCATCGAGGCGATCCTCGCCGGTGAAGAGCCGGAGATCAACGACACCGAGACGTACAACAACGGCGTCAAGGTTGTTCCCTCGTTCCTGATCACGCCCGAGGTCGTCGTGAAGGACTCGGTTCAGGAGAAGCTCATCGACTCCGGATTCCTCAAGGCCTCAGACGTCGGCCTGTAACCCCTATGAACGCGTGGTTGGCGCTCCGCTGCGAGCGCCAACCACGCGTCAGCTCGAAGGAGAGCCTCGCTAATGACCAGCATCCTGGCCATGCGCACCATCACCAAAGACTTCAATGGTGTGCGAGCGCTTGACAGCGTCTCGCTTGAGGTCGAGCGTGGTCAGGTCCACGCCATCTGCGGCGAGAACGGTGCCGGTAAGTCAACGCTCATGAAGGTACTGAGCGGCGTCTACCCCCACGGCACCTTCGCGGGAGAGATTTACTTCGACGGCGCACCAGCCACCTTCAAGACCATCAACGAGTCTGAAGCAGCGGGCATCGTCATCATCCATCAAGAGCTCGCGCTGAGCCCGTACCTCTCGATCGCCGAGAACATCTTCCTCGGCAATGAGGTTGCTACGCGCGGGGTCATCGATTGGGACAAGACCAACCTCGAGGCCACCAAGCTCTTGGCTCGTGTGGGCCTCGACGAGAAACCGACCACGCCTATCCGCGAACTGGGCGTGGGTAAACAGCAGCTTGTAGAGATCGCCAAAGCGCTCTCCAAACGCGTGAAGCTTCTGATTCTTGACGAGCCCACTGCCGCCTTGAACGATGACGACTCGGCTCACCTTCTTGACCTCATCAGCAGCCTGCGCGGCCAGGGCGTGACGTCGATCATCATTTCTCACAAGCTGAAGGAAATTCGCAAGATTGCCGATACCGTGACGATTCTGCGCGACGGCAAGACCATCGAGACCTTCTCCATGAGTGAGAGTGACGCCACCGAGTCGCGCATCATCAAGTCGATGGTCGGACGCGAACTCGACAATCTCTTCCCGCCCAGAACGCCCACGATCGGCGATGAACTCTTTCGCATCGAGAACTGGACGGTTCACCACCCGGTCGACAACGGGCGCGTCGTCATTGACAACGCGAGCTTTACCGTGCGCGCCGGCGAGATTGTCGGGTTCGCCGGTCTCATGGGTGCTGGGCGTACAGAGCTCGCCATGAGCATCTTCGGCCGCTCGTACGGCTCGCACATCAGCGGCGCTGCGTTCAAGGCCGGTGCACCCATTTCGCTGAAGACAGTCTCGGAGGCGATCCGCAACGGGCTCGCCTACGCGACCGAAGACCGCAAGAGGTACGGCCTCAATCTTCTGGGCGGCATCACCGTCAACATCACCGCGGCTGCGCTCGGAAAGCTTGCGCGCTTCGGAATCGTCGACAGATTCGCCGAGAACGGCGTCGCCGACAGCTACCGACGGCAGATGAACATCAAGGCACCATCTCTCTCGGTGCCCACCGGCAACCTCTCGGGCGGCAACCAGCAGAAGGTGGTGTTGAGCAAGTGGGTCTACTCAGGACCCGACGTGCTCATTCTCGACGAGCCCACACGAGGAATCGATGTGGGAGCCAAGTACGAGATCTACACGATCATCAACGAGCTCGCCGCGCAGGGTAAAGCGATCATTCTCATCTCGTCAGAGCTTCCTGAGCTTCTCGGCATGTCTGATCGCATCTACGCAATATCCGAAGGCCGCATCACAGGCGAAATCTCCCGTGCCGATGCCAACCAAGAGAATCTCATGCACTTCATGACCGCGGGAAAGGACTAACCCGATGACCACCGTTCGACCCACGCTCAAGCTACCGACGATTCCGATCAACCTGCGGCAGTACGGCATCTTGGCGGCCTTCGCGGTCATCGTGGTGCTCTTTCAAGTCCTCACCGACGGCCGACTTCTCCTGCCCGGAAACATCAACAACTTGATTCAGCAGAACGCTTACGTGCTGATTCTCGCGGTGGGCATGGTGATCGTCATCATCGCTGGGCACATCGACCTCTCGGTCGGATCGATCGTCGCGATGGTGGGGGCGATCGCCGCGATCGCGATGACCCAGTGGGGCCTGCCGTGGTGGGCGGCCGTCATTGTTGCGCTAGTTGTTGGCGCTGCGGTAGGAGCGTGGCAAGGATTCTGGGTCGCCTTCGTGGGCATCCCCGCCTTCATCGTCACGCTCGCCGGCATGTTGCTCTTTCGCGGCTTAACCCTCGTGTTGCTCACGGGCGGCACGATCAACGCCCTGCCCGACGAATTCAATGCAATCGGTGGCGGTTGGATTCCGCCCCTCATGGGCACTATCGGCGAGGGTCGAGACGCCCGTGACATCTTCACGGTGGTCATGGGCATCGCTGTGGCTCTCGGCCTCATCGCCACGCAAGTGCGTGCACGGCGCAAGCAGCGCCGACTCGACCTCGTCATCGAACCCGCTCTCTCGATGGGCATCAAGACGGGCATTGCGGTGTTCGTCATCGTGGCGCTCACCTGGCAGCTCTCGGCCTACCGCGGCACCCCCATCATTCTCGTGATCGTCGCGCTGTTGATTCTCGCCTTCAGCTTCGTCTTGGAGCGCACCGTCTTTGGGCGTCAGGTGTACGCCATGGGCGGCAACCTCTTCGCGGCACAGATGAGCGGGGTACGCACAGCACGAGTCAACTTCTTGATCTTCGTGACGATGGGTGTTCTCGCCGGCCTCGCGGGTGTCGTGACGACGGCGCGGGCTGGCGGCGCGGTCGCATCGGCGGGTCAGAGTTTCGAGCTCGATGCGATCGCGGCAGTCTTCATCGGCGGCGCGGCCGTTACCGGCGGCGTGGGCACGGTCATCGGTGCCGTCATCGGTGGCCTCATCATGGGTGTGCTCAACATGGGGCTGTCGATCTTGTCGGTCGACGCCGCATGGCAACAAACGATCAAGGGCCTTGTCTTGCTTCTCGCCGTGGCGTTCGACGTGCTCAGCAAGCGACGCGGGCGACGAACCTAGCTCTCCACGATACGCATCGGATCCCGCAGCACCGGGGCGAAAGCCAGCTCGGCGGCGCCAATAAGCAAACGGTCTTCACCCAGTGCTGCGGGATAGATGCTGACGCCTTCCCACGCTGCGGGAACGGTGGACGCTTCGATCTCGCGCGGCAGTAGTGGGTAGCCCCACTCAAGCAGGGTCGCAAGAAAACCGCCGAGCACGACGCGCTCGGGGTTGAACACGTTGATCGCGTTGGCCAGGGCGACAGCAAGTACGCGCTGTTGCCGTTCGATCTCGAGGGTGACCGCAGGGTCGACACTGCGATGGAGGGCCGCCTTCAGGCTCGGCTCGTCGGCGATCTCGAGCCCGACGCTGCGCAACAGCCGTGAGCGGCTGACCTCGTCTTCGAGGGTCCCGTTGAGTGTCGCGCGGTCGGCAGAGTCATGGTGTCCTGGTCGGTTCTGCCCGATTTCTCCGGCGTATCCGTGCGCGCCGCTCAGCGGCAAACCACGCACGATGACGCCGCCGCCGATACCACTCGCGCCGCCATTGAGGTAGATCAGCTCGTTCACCCCGCGGCCTGCTCCAAAAAGCCATTCCGCGTGGGCTCCCAGGGATGCATCATTATCGGCGAACGTCGGAATGCCGATGGCATCCTGAACCAGTTGTGTCAACGGAACCTCGCGCCATTCCAGGTGGGGCGCCCATCGAACGGTTCCGTCGCTCGACCGCACGAGTCCCGGAACGGCTAAGCCTGCCGCGAGCACCCTGCGTGTCGATCCAGCATCTCGTGCGCGGAGTTCGACGACGAGGTCGGCAATGACCGCGCTAGCTTCTTCGGGCGAGAGGGTATGGTTCACCTCGCGACGAACACGGTGAAACACCCGGGCTCCGAGACCTACGAGCCCAGCCGTGATGGCGTCGACTTCAGGGTTGACGGCAATGACAGCAATGTCTTTTGACGGTTCGACGCGCGGCGACGGCCGACCGACCCGGCTACTCGCGGTGGGATCGGTCTCAACCACGAGGCCTACGGCCTCGAGTTCAGCAACGAGCGCGCCAATCGTCGATCGATTCAGACCCGTGCGAGCGGTGATCTCGGCTCGAGACGGAGAACTCCCACGGTGAACAAGTTCGAGCACCGCGGCGAGATTGCGCTGCCGCACGTTTTCGATGCGCTCCGTTGTGCTCGTCACTTCCCAAGCTTAACGGTCCCTCGCAGTCGGGTCGGCAATTGATTCCCTTCACGCCTCGACGTGTGGTCTGTCGAGACCTGGCGCGACAGCATTGCCGGGTCCCGGATCCCTAGCAGCGATGGACGCACTGGGAAACCCACCTGGTCGGCCTGTCGACTTCCGCTCCACGCCTTCGTCATCCCCTTCATCAGGAATCCCCGGCGACTCCTCCTTCGGCTCGGACCCTTTGCCCAGGGAGCTCTGCTCATGTCCGCCGCGCGGTGATACCGCCGCCGCCACGATGACCGGGCGGCTCGAGGCCGAGCAGGTCACCCGGATGCTGTCGCGCGCGGCGTAGCGGCTCGAGCGCGGCTAGACCCCGACCGGAACTCCGCGCGAGGCGAGGTCGCCGAGCAGCGCCTGCCGCAGCTCGTCGTCGACGGGCTCGCCCATGGCCGCAACGGCGTCGTGCACCGACTCGACGCGGGTCGAGCCGATCACCGGCCAGTAGCCGGGCAGCACGTCGAGCACAGCGGCGAGCGTCAGCCGGTGCACCGAGGCCTCCCGTTGCGTCGCGAGCGCGGCCACGTGCGGCACCCGCGTGGCGAGCGGCGCCGCGCGGGGGCCGCCGAAGGGCGCGTAGCCGAAGAAGTCGATGCCGGCCTCGCGGCAGTGCCGGTACTCGGCGAAGCTGTCGACCCCGAGACCGAGCCGGTTCTGCACCGCATCGATCGGGGCGACGGCGCGGGCGCGGTCGATGAGCTCGATCGAGGCGTTCGACAGCCCGACGGCGCGCGCGAGCCCCTCCTCCCGCAGCGCGGCGAGCACCGTCACCGACTCCTCGAGGTCGTCGACGCGGTCGGCGCGGTGCAGCAGGAGGAGGTCGAGGGGCCGGCCGAGCAAGTCGACGCTGCGCTCGGCATCAGCGCGCATCCGCTCGGCGCTGCCGTCGGTGTCCCACGCGGAGGCCGCCGCGCGGTAGTGCCCCGCCTTCGTGATGATCGGCAGGCCTGGGTGCCGCTCGCGGCCCTCGGCGGCGAGGCGCTCGCCCACGCCGTCGTCGTCGAGCCGGGCGTAGGCGCGCGCCGTGTCGAGCGCGACCGCGCCCGCGTCGACGGCCGCCGCGATGACAGCGCGGGCGTTCTCGTCGGTCGCGCCCTCGTTGAGCACGAGGGCGGCGATGCCGAGCACGATGCCGGGGCGGTCGAGCACGCCGGTCATGGGCGGCCCTCGATCACTCCGGGGCACGCAGTGGCACGACTCTCGCTGTCGAGCGTAGGGGGTCGCGGCGCCTACGACGAGGCGCTGCTGCCCCGCGGCTCGAACCGCTGGGGCGGGTGAACCTGCGCGACGAGCGCGCGAGCCTGCTCGAGCGTGCCGCCGAGCCCGAGGGCGCGCGCCTGCACGAGCACGTTGCCGAGGGCCGTGGCTTCGACGGGGCCGGCGAGCACGGGCATCCCGGATCGATCGGCCGTCAGCTGGCACAGCAGGGTGTTGAGGGCGCCGCCGCCGACGAGGTGGATGACGCCGACCTCGCGATCGGCGAGTCGACCGGCGTCGGCCACGGCCTCGGCGAACGCTACGGCGAGGCTCTCGAGGATGCAGCGGGCCATCGCCGCGCGCGTGGTCGGCACCGCGTCTCCCTGCTCGGTGAGCGCCGCCGCGATGCGGGCGGGCATGTCACCGGGAGCCATGAAGCGCTCGTCCGAGGCGTCGAACGTCGGCACAGCGTCGGTGACCGCCGCGGCATCGACGAGCAGCCGGCTGAGGTCGACGGGCCCCGACTCGGCCTCCCACGAGCGGATCGTCTCGCTCAGCAGCCACAGCCCCATGACGTTGTGCAAGAACCGCACGCGGCCGTCGACGCCGCCCTCGTTCGTGAAGTTGGCCTCGCGGCTGGCATCGGTGATGACCGGATGCTCGAGCTCGAGCCCCACGAGCCCCCAGGTGCCGCAGCTGATGTAGGCGGCATCGGGCCGCGTCATGGGCACGCCGACGACTGCCGAGGCGGTGTCGTGGGATCCGACGGCCGTGACGCGCACCCCCTCAGGTGCGGCGAGCTCGACGGCCATTGCGGGCGTCAGCGGCCCGAGGTCGTCGCCGGGGCGCACGAGCTCGGGGAACACGCGGCGAGGCAGCCCGACCCGCTCGATGAGCGCCTCGTTCCACTGACCCGTGCGCGGGTCGAGCAGTGCCGTCGTCGAGGCGTTCGTGGCCTCGGCGACCGAGCGGCCGGTGAGCCAGTAGGCCACGAGGTCGGGGATGAGCAGGAAGCGGTCGGCCGCGGCGAGCGCGTCGCCGTCGGCCGCGAGCTGGAAGACCGTGTTGAACGAGAGGTGCTGCAGCCCGGAGGCGGCGTAGAGCTCGTCGGGCGGCACGACCGCGTGCACGGCGGCGACCCCGCGCGCGGTGCGGTCGTCGCGGTAGTGGAAGGGTTCTGCGAGCATCCGATCGCCCGCCATGAGCGCGTAGTCGACGGCCCACGAATCGATGCCGATCGAGGTGATCTGCGGGTCGTCGAGGAAGGCCTGCCGCAGCCCGGCCATGATGTGCCCGCGCAGCGCCTCGATATCCCAGTGCAGTCCGTCGGTGCGCTGCACGGGCCCGTTCGGGAACCGCGCGACTTCGACGAGCTCGAGCTGATCGGGCCCGATGACGGCGCGCATGACCCGCCCGCTCGTGGCGCCCAGATCGATCGCGGCGACGTGGATGCTCATGGCGGCTACCGCAGGAAGGCCGCGGCGACGCCCGCGTCGACGGGGATGTGCAGGCCGGTCGTGTGCGAGAGGTCGGGCCCAGTAAGCACCGCGACGGCGTTGGCCACGTGCTCGGGCAGCACCTCGCGCTTGAGGATGGTGCGCTGGGCGTAGAACTTTCCGAGGTCTTGCTCGTCGACGCCGTAGGTTGCGGCACGGTTCGCACCCCAGCCCGAGGCGAAGATGCCCGAGCCGCGCACCACCCCGTCGGGATTGATGCCGTTGACCTTGACGCCGTGCTCGCCGAGCTCGACCGCGAGCAGTCGCACCTGGTGCGCCTGGTCGGCCTTCGTCGCCGAGTAGGCGATGTTGTTCGGGCCGGCGAACACCGAGTTCTTGCTCGAGATGTAGATGACGTCGCCGCCCATGCCCTGCTCGATCAGGATGCGCGCGGCTGCTTTCGAGACCAGGAACGATCCCTTCGCCATGACGTCGTGCTGGAGGTCCCAGTCGGCTTCGGTGGTCTCGAGCAGCGGCTTGGACAGCGAGAGCCCGGCGTTGTTGACGATGATGTCGACGCCGCCGAAGGCGAGCACCGCCTCGCGAAGGGCCGCGTCGATCTGCGCCGCATCCGTTACGTTGACCTGCACGCCGATGGCGACGTCGCTCGAGCCGAGCTCGGCCGCGGCCGCCTGCGCCTTCTCGAGGTCGAGGTCAGCGATGACGACGCAGGCGCCCTCCGCGGCCAGGCGCGTAGCGATGGCCTTGCCGATGCCGCTCGCGGCGCCGGTGACGAAGGCGACGCGCGTGGCGTGGCTCTTCGGCTTCGGCATGCGCTTGAGCTTCGCCTCCTCAAGCACCCAGTACTCGATGCGGAACTTCTCGGCGTCGCTGATCGGCGTGTAGGTGCTGAGCGCCTCGGCGCCGCGCATCACGTTGATCGCGTTCAGGTAGAACTCGCCGGCGACGCGGGCGGTCTGCTTGTTCGCGCCGAAGCTGAACATGCCGATGCCCGGCACGAGCACGATGAGCGGGTCGGCGCCGCGGATCGCTGGCGACTCCGCGGTGGCGTGAGCGTTGTAGTACGCCGTGTAGTCGGCGCGGTACTCGTCGTGCAGCTCGTGCAGACGGCGGACCGCGTCCTCGACACTCGCGTCGGCGCGCAGGTCAAGCAGCATCGGCTTGACCTTCGTGCGCAGGAAGTGGTCGGGGCAGCTCGTGCCGAGGGCCGCAAGCGTCGGCGCCTTATCGCGCGCGAGGAAGTCGAGCACGCGCGGGTCGTCGGTGAAATGGCCGACCATCGGGCGATCGTGGCTGGCGATGCCGCGGATGCTGGGAGCGAGCGCCGCCGCCTTCGCGCGGCGTGCATCCTGATCGGCGATCGCCTCGTAACCGGCGCGCACCGCACCGAACGGCTCAGCGGCGCCGTGGGTGTCGATGTGGGCCTGCGCGGTGTCGATGATCCAGCGCGAGTTCGCCTCGCACTCCTCCGACGTGTCGCCCCAGGCGGTGATGCCGTGGCCGCCGAGGATGCAGCCGATCGCGTGCGGGTTCGCGGCCTTGATGGCGGCGATATCGAGACCGAGCTGGAAGCCCGGGCGGCGCCAGGGCACCCAGACGACCTTCTCCCCGAAGATCGTCGCGGTCAGCTGCTCGCCGTCAGCGGCCGTCGCGATCGCGATGCCCGCGTCGGGGTGCAGGTGGTCGACGTGCGGGGCATCCACGAGGCCGTGCATGGCCGTGTCGATGCTCGGGGCCGCGCCGCCCGTGCCGTGCAAGCAATAGTCGAACGCGGCGACCATCTCGTCCTCACGCTCGACGCCCGGGTAGACGTCGACGAGGGCGCGCATGCGGTCCAGCCGCAGCACGGCGAGACCTTGCTCGGTCAGCGTGCCGAGGTCGCCACCCGACCCCTTCACCCACAAAAGCTCGACGGGCTCGCCCGTCACGGGGTCGGTTTCGACGCCCTTCGCGGACGTGTTACCCCCGGCGTAGTTGGTGATGTGCGGCTCGGCCCCGAGGCGGTTCGAGCGGGCGAGCAGGTCGTGCTTCGCGGTCATGAGTGCGTGCTTCCTAGCTGATCGGCGAGGTTGAAGACCTCGGTGAGTCGGCGGGCGGCCTGGTCGGCGCGGCCCTCCAGGGTGATGAAGAATCTGCTCATCTCGGCCTCCCACTGGGCGGCGACGGGGCTCTCGGCGAGGTGCCGCTGGGCGGCGGCGTCATCGTCGACCTCGTAGTAGCCGAAGAGGGTGCCGTCTGACTCGTCAAGGAAGAGCGAGTAGTTGCGCCGGCCGCTCGCGGCAATCGTCTCGAGCATCTCGCGGCGCACCGGCGAGTGCACGTCGCGGTACTCGTCGAGCCGCTCGGGGTGCACCTGCAAGCGGAAACCGACGCGCACCATCAGGCTCCCCAGCCCGCCTGCGTGCCGCCGACGCGCTCGGCGGCGATGCGGGCCTGGTAGCCGCTCGCGGCAAAGGCCGCCATCGGGTCGGCCGGGAACCCGCGCGACTCGCGCCACGCCGCCAAGTCAGCCCGAACATCCGTATAAAAGGCGTCCATCAGGATGCCGTTGGCGGCAAGGACGTCATTGGCTCGCTGGGCGGCGTCCAACGCCTCGCGGTCAACGAGCAGCGCCCGGGCGGTCATCTCCTGCACGTTCAGCACGCTGCGAATCTGACCGGGGATCTTTTCCTCGATGTTGTGGCACTGGTCAAGCATGAAGGCGACGTCGGTGCCCTCGTCGTAGCCGCCGCCGCGCACGACCTCGACCATGATGCGGAACAGCTGGAACGGGTCGGCGGCGCCCACGATCAGGTCATCGTCGGCGTAGTTGCGCGAGTTGAAGTCGAACGAGCCGAGCTTCCCGAGGCGCAGCAGCTGCATGACGATGAACTCGATGTTGGTGCCGGGCGCATGGTGGCCCGTGTCGAGGCAGACGACGGCGCGCTCGCCGAGGGCGGCCACCTGGGCGTAGGCGGTTCCCCAGTCGGGAACGTCCGTGTGGTAGAACGCCGGCTCGAAGAACTTGTACTCCAGCACGAGGCGCTGCTCGTCACCGATGCGCTCATAAATGGTCGCGAGGCTCTCGGCAAGGTTGTCCTGGCGGCGGCGCATGTCGTCCTGGCCGGCGTAGTTGGTGCCGTCGGCGAGCCAGATCTTCAGGTCGCGCGAGCCGGTCTGGTGCATGACATCGATGCACGCGAAGTGGTGGTCGATAGCACGCTGGCGCACCGCCGGGTCGGACGCGGCGAGGGAGCCGAACTTGTACTCCTCGTCCTGGAACGTGTTCGAGTTGATCGTGCCGAGCGCGACGCCGTGCTCGACGGCGTGGGCGCGCAGGGCGGCGAAGTCGTCGACCATGTCCCACGGGATGTGCAGCGCGACGCTCGGGGCGAGGCCGGTGTGCGCGTGCACCTGCGCGGCGTCGGCGATCTTCTCGAAGGGGTCACGCCGGGTTCCGGGCGTTCCAAAAACGCGGAAGCGAGTGCCGGAGTTGCCAAAAGCCCAGCTGGGCAGCTCGATGGCTTGGCGCTCGAGCTGGTCGGCGATCCGGGCGAAATCGTGAGTCATGGGGTCCACTCCATTGGGCGGCTCATGTGAGGAGCACGCAGATAATGAATCGTTTCAATCATAGGTCCTGCGAGAGAATGCGGCGCAAGCGTCGGTGGTGAAAGCATTCAGCCCCCGGCTCGCCGTAGAGTCATCGCATGGCCGCCAGCGTTCGTGACGTCGCACAGCTCGCCGGAGTGTCCGTCGGCACGGTGTCGAACGTGCTCAACCGCCCCGACAAGGTGGCATCGGCGACCGTTGAACGCGTTCATCGCGCGATCGAAGAACTCGGCTTCGTGCGCAACGACGCGGCCCGCCAACTTCGCGCCGGTCGCAGTAA
>VFQM010002731.1_pt1 | contig 12372 bp, 10 predicted proteins | sample 3512391 | NCBI WGS metagenome assembly VFQM01 (sample SAMN10412369, study PRJNA504923) | tailings metagenome | isolation source: Replicate 1 from Balatoc abandoned mine | place: Philippines
GCCGAACGACTGGCAGGTCGGCCAGACCGGCAAGATCGTCGCGCCGCAGCTCTACATCGCCGCGGGTATCTCGGGCGCGATCCAGCACCTGGCCGGCATGAAGGACAGCAAGGTCATCGTCGCCATCAACAAGGACGCTGAAGCGCCGATCTTCAGCGTCGCCGACTACGGCCTCGAGGCCGACCTGTTCACCGCCGTACCTGAACTGGTGAAGGCGCTCTGACGGCGCGCTCTTCCCGTATCACGACAACCACCCGACAGGAGACTGGCATGACTTCCTCCCCCGCCTCGAAAGCCCGCTTCCAGTGGGACGACCCTTTTCTGCTCGACGCCCAGCTCACCGATGACGAGCGCATGGTGCGCGAGGCCGCCAGTGCGTACTGCCAGGAGCGACTCGCGCCGCGTGTGCTCGATGCGTTTCGCAACCACACCACCGATCCGGCGATCTTTCGCGAGATGGGCGAGTTGGGCCTGCTTGGGCCCACCATTCCCGAGCAGTACGGCGGCCCGGGCCTCAACTATGTGAGCTACGGCCTGATCGCGCGCGAGGTCGAGCGCGTCGACTCGGGCTACCGCTCGATGATGAGCGTGCAGTCCTCGCTGGTCATGGTGCCGATCTTCGAGTTCGGCAACGAGGCGACGAAGCAGAAGTACCTGCCCAAGCTGGCGAGCGGTGAATGGATCGGCTGCTTCGGCCTGACCGAACCCGACCACGGCTCCGACCCCGGCAGCATGGTGACGCGCGCGCGCAAGGTGCCGGGCGGCTACAGCCTCACGGGCAACAAGATGTGGATCAGCAATTCGCCGATCGCCGACGTGTTCGTCATCTGGGCCAAGGACGACGAGGGCCAGATTCGCGGCTTCGTGCTCGACAGGGGCGCCAAGGGCCTGTCGGCGCCGGTCATCGAGGGCAAGGTCGGCCTGTGCGCCAGCATCACCGGCGAGGTGGTGATGGACAACGTGTTCTGCCCCGAGGAGAACGCGTTCCCGGACGTGCGCGGCCTGAAGGGCCCGTTCACTTGCCTGAACAGCGCGCGCTACGGCATCTCCTGGGGCGCACTCGGCGCGGCCGAGGACTGCTACCAGCGCGCGCGCCAATACGTGCTCGACCGCAAGCAGTTCGGCCGCCCGCTGGCAGCCAACCAGTTGATCCAGAAGAAGCTGGCCGACATGCTGACCGAGATCACGCTCGGCCTGCAGGGCTGCCTGCGCCTGGGCCGCATGCGCGAAGAAGGCAGCGCCGCGGTGGAGCTGACCTCGATCGTCAAGCGCAACTCCTGCGGCAAGGCGCTCGACATCGCACGCCTGGCGCGCGACATGATGGGCGGCAACGGCATCAGCGACGAGTTCGGCGTCGCGCGCCACCTGGTCAACCTCGAGGTGGTGAACACCTACGAGGGCACGCACGACGTACATGCGCTGATCTTGGGCCGCGCGATCACCGGCATCGCGGCGTTCTCGAACTGAGCGTGCGATGAACGTTCCCGACCTCTTCCGCCTCGACGGCCAGGTGGCGCTGATCACCGGCGGATCGCGCGGCCTGGGCCTGCAGATGGCCAAGGCGCTCGGCGCAATGGGCTGCCGCGTCGCGATCACCGCGCGCAAGGCGGACGAGCTGGCGCAGGCGCGCGGCGAACTGCAGGCGCTCGGCATCGAGGTGCTGACGCTGGTGGGCGACCTGCAGCAGCTCGACACCATTCCGGCGCTGGTCGATGACGCGGTGAGCGGGCTCGGCGCGATCGACATCCTCATCAACAACGCCGGCACCACCTGGGGCGCGCCGGCCGAGGAACACCCGGACGAGGCCTGGCACAAGGTGATGAACCTCAACGTCAACGCGCCGTTCTTCATGGCGCGCGCGGTCGGCCGACGCTGCATGATCCCGCGCCGCAGGGGCAAGATCATCAACGTCGCCTCGGTGGCGGGCCTGAAGGGCATGGCGCCCGGCGTGCACACGATCGCCTACAACACCTCGAAGGCCGCGGCGATCAACTTCACGCGCGCGCTGGCCAGCGAATGGGGGCGCTACGGCATCAACGTCAACGCGCTGTGCCCCGGCTTCTTCCCGTCGAAGATGTCGGCCGGCCTGCTCGAGACGATCGGCGAGCAGGTGATCGCGCGCGCACCGCTGCGGCGCCTGGGCGGCGACGAGGACCTGATGGGCCCGGTCGTGTTCCTGGCCAGCGAAGCTTCGCGCCACGTCACCGGCCAAGTGCTGGCGGTGGACGGCGGCACGTCCGCGCTGTGAACCTGTGACCGGGAAACGCGACATGGCCGATGCGCAGACGCAGTTCAGCGGCACCCGTCCGGTGGCGCCGCAGCACGCGTTCGACGTCGCCCGGCTCGCGGCCTTCATGCGCCAGCACGTGCAGGGATTCGAAGGCGAACTCGCGGTCGAGCAGTTCAAGGGCGGCCAGAGCAACCCGACCTTCCTGCTGACCGCCGGCCGCCAGCGCTACGTGCTGCGGCGCAAGCCGCCCGGCACGCTGCTGCCGTCGGCGCATGCGGTCGAGCGCGAGTACCGCGTCATCAAGGCGCTCGCCGCCACCGAGGTGCCGGTCGCGCGCGCCCTCGCGCTGTGCGAGGACCCGGCGGTGATCGGCAGCGCCTTCTACGTGATGGACTGCGTCGACGGCCGCATCCTGTGGGACCCGGCGCTGCCCGGCATGACGGCGGCCGAGCGCGCCGCGCACTACGACGAGATGAACCGCGTGATCGCGGCGCTGCACCGCATCGACCCGGCCGCCGTCGGCCTGGCCGACTACGGCAAGCCGGGCCACTACATCGAGCGCCAGGTGGCGCGCTGGACGCGCCAGTACCGCGCCGCGGAGACCGAGCGCATCGAGGCCGCCGACGCGCTGATCGACTGGCTGCCGCGCCACGTGCCGCCCGAGCGCGAGGCGCGCATCGTGCACGGCGACTACCGGCTCGACAACGTGATCTTCCACCCCACCGAGCCGCGCATCCTCGCGGTGCTCGACTGGGAGCTGTCGACGCTCGGCGACCCGCTGGCGGACTTCGCCTACCACTGCATGCGCTGGCACCTCGCGCCGCCGCAGGGCCTGGCCGGCGCCGACCTCGCCGCGCTCGGCATCCCGAGCGAAGCCGAGTACCTGCGCCGCTACCTCGAGCGCGTCGGCGCGGCGCGCGAGCCGAGTGCCGACGAGTGGACCTACCACCTCGTCTTCAACATGTTCCGGCTGGTCGGCATCCTGCAGGGCGTGGCGGCGCGTGCGCTGCAGGGCAATGCCTCGAGCGCGCAGGCGCTCGAGACCGGGAAACGCACCCGTCCGCTGGCCGAGCAGGCCTGGGCGCTGGCGCAACGCATCGGCAAAGGCTGAACGATGGACTTCGAACATTCCCCCAAGGTCAAGGCCTTGCAGCAGCGGCTGGCCGCATTCATGGACGAGCATGTGCTGCCGGCCGAGGCGCGCTTCGAGGCCGAGATGGACGCGCACCGCGCCAGCGGCAATCCCTGGCAGCCGGCGCCGGTGATGGAGCAGCTCAAGGCCCAGGCGCGCGCAGCGGGGCTGTGGAACCTGTTCCTGCCGGAGTCGAAATGCGGCGCGGGCCTGAGCAACCTCGAATACGCGCCGCTGTGCGAGATCATGGGCCGCTCGCCGATCGGCGCCGAGCCCTTCAACTGCTCGGCGCCCGACACCGGCAACATGGAAACGCTGGTGCGCTATGCGACGCCCGAGCAGCAGAAGCAGTGGCTGCTGCCGCTGCTCGACGGCACGATCCGCTCGGCCTTCGCGATGACCGAGCCCGACGTGGCCTCGTCGGACGCCACCAACATCCAGTCGCGCATCGAGCGCGACGGCGACCACTACGTGATCAACGGCCGCAAGTGGTGGACCTCGGGCGCGAACGACCCGCGCTGCCGCGTGCTGATCTTCATGGGCCAGTCGACGCCCGACCATCCCGATGTGCACCGGCGCCAGTCGATGATCCTGGTGCCGATGGACACGCCGGGCGTGAAGGTGCTGCGCCACCTGCCGGTGTTCGGCTACGACGACGCACCGCACGGCCACGCCGAGGTGCTGTTCGAGAACGTGCGTGTGCGGGCGTCCAACATGCTGCTCGGCGAAGGGCGCGGCTTCGAGATCGCGCAGGGCCGGCTCGGCCCCGGCCGCATCCACCATTGCATGCGTGTGATCGGCCGCGCCGAGCGCGCGCTCGAGATGATGTGCCGGCGTTCGCTCAAGCGCGTGGCCTTCGGCCGCAAGCTGTCGGACCAGGGCGTCACCCGCGAGCGCATCGCGCAGTCGCGCATCCTGATCGACCAGGCGCGCTGGCTGGTGCTGCACGCGGCGTGGAAGATGGACACGGTCGGCAACAAGGCCGCGCGCCAGGAGATCGCGATGATCAAGGTGGCGGCGCCGAGCATGGCCGGCCAGGTGATCGACTGGGCGATGCAGCTGCACGGCGGCGGCTCGGTCAGCGACGACTTCGGCCTCGCGCGCGCCTACGCCAGCACGCGCACGCTGCGCTTCGCCGACGGCCCGGACGAGGTGCATCGCAACGCGATCGCCAAGCTCGAGCTGGCCCGCTACGCCGACGCGGCGTGAGCTTCGCCATGTCGCCCGCCATGTCGCCCGCCATGTCGCCCGCCCGCGCCCCTCACTTCCAGCATTGGCCGCCGCTCGTGCCGCGCCACCTGACGCTGCCGCAGACCAACGTCTTCCACAACGTCGAGGTGTCGGCGGCGCGTTATCCCGACAAGCCCTTCATCGTCTTCTACGACAGCGCCGTGAGCTTCGCCGAATTCAAGGACGAGGCCGAGCGCCTGGCCGGTTATCTGCAGCACGAATGCGGCGTCGAGGCCGGCGACCGCGTGCTGCTGTACATGCAGAACAGCCCGCAATGGGTGCTCGCGTTCTACGCGATCCTGCGCGCCAATGCGGTCGTGGTGCCGGTGAATCCGATGAACCGGACCGACGAGCTGCGCCACTACATCGACGACTGCCAGGCCGGCACCGCCTTCGTCGCGCAGGAGCTGCTGCCGCAGTTGCAGCCGCTGCTGCGCGAGACGGACCAGGGGCTGCGCCACCTCGTCGTCGCCACCTACAGCGATTACCTGAAGCGGCCGACCGACCTGCGCGTGCCCGACTTCATCAGCGCCGCGCGCGACTTCTCCGCCGCACCCGGTGTGATGCCATGGACCGACGCACTGGCGCGCGCCCTGCAGCCCGGCCCGCTGACGGCCGGCCCCGACGCACCCTGCGTGATGCCCTACACCTCGGGCACCACTGGCGCGCCCAAGGGCTGCGTGCACACGCACCGCAGCGTGATGAGCACGCTGGTGGGAGGCACGGTCTGGTTCTCGCGCACGCAGGACGCGGTGTTCCTGTCTTCGCTGCCGTTCTTCCACGTCACGGGCCTGTCGGGCAGCATGAACGGGCCGCTGTATGCGGGTGCCACGATCGTGGTGCTGCCGCGCTGGGACCGCGAGGCCGCGGCGGTGTGCATCCAGCGCTACGGCGTCACGACCTGGCAGACGATCACCGCGATGCTGGTCGACTTTCTCGCGCAGCCGACGCTGGCGGACCACGACCTGTCGAGCCTGCAGGTGATCCGCGGCGGCGGCGCGGCGATGCCCGAAGCGGTGGCGCGGCGCTTGGAGGAACTGGTGGGCCTGCCCTACGTCGAAGGCTATGGCATGTCGGAGACGATGGCCGCCACCCACATCAACCCGCCGCAGCGTCCGAAGCCGCAGTGCCTGGGCGTGCCGGTGTTCGACGTCGATGCGCGCATCGTCGATCCCGACACGCTGCGCGAGCTGCCGCCCGGCGAGAGCGGCGAGATCGTGGTGCACGGGCCGCAGGTGATGCAGGGCTACTGGAACAACCCCGAGGCCACGGCGGCCAGCTTCGTCGAGATCGAGGGCAAGCGTTTCCTGCGCACCGGCGACCTCGCCTTCGTCGACGCCGACGGCTATTTCTTCATGACCGACCGGCTCAAGCGGATGATCAATGCGTCGGGCTACAAGGTGTGGCCCGCCGAGGTCGAAGCGCTGATGTACCGCCACCCCGCGATCCAGGAGGCCTGCGTGATCGCGGCGGCCGATGCGCGGCGCGGCGAGACGGTGAAGGCGCTGGTCGTGCTCAAGCCCGGACACGTGCTCAGCGAGCAGCAGATCATCGACTGGGCCCACGGCCACATGGCGGCCTACAAGAGCCCGCGCATCGTGCAGATCGTGCCCTCGCTGCCCAAGTCCGGTTCGGGCAAGGTGATGTGGCGCGAGCTGCAGGAGCACGAAAACCTCAGCAACCGAAGGCCCGATGCGGCCGCAACCCAAGGAGATTCCGAATGAACCACACCCTCTCGCGCCGCATGCTGCTGGCCGGTGGTGCCGCGGCGCTGCTGGCGCCGCTGGCCGCGCACGGCCAGGCCTTCCCGAGCAAGCCGATCACGCTGATCGTGCCCTGGCCCGCAGGCGGCTCGACCGACCGCCACATGCGCACGCTGGCCGAGATCGCCGGCAAGCACCTGGGCCAGAACATCATCGTCGAGAACAAGCCGGGCGGCGGCGGCACGCTCGGCCCGGGCACGATGGCGCGCACGGCCAAGCCCGACGGCTACACGATCTCGCAGTTCCCGCTCGGCATGCTGCGCATCCCGCACATGCAGAAGATGCAATGGGATCCCCTGAAGGACTTCACCCACATCATCGGCGTCTCGGGCTACACCTTCGGCTTCACGGTGCGCGCCGACTCGCCGTACAAGACCTTCAACGACTACATCGAGGCCGCGCGCAAGAACCCGGGCAAGATCGACTACGGCTCCACCGGCGCCGGCAGCTCGCCGCACCTGCTGATGGAAGAGGTGGCGATCAACGCCAAGGTGCAGCTCAACCACGTGCCGTTCAAGGGCAACGCCGATCTGCAGCAGGCGCTGCTCGGCGGCCACGTGATGGCGCAGAGCGACGCGACCGGCTGGGACAAGTTCGTCGAGAGCGGCCAGATGCGGCTGCTCGTGACCTTCGGCGAGAAGCGCACCAAGCGCTGGCCGAACGTGCCGACGGCCAAGGAGCTCGGCTACGGCGTGGTGTCGCAGTCGCCCTACGGCCTGGTCGGTCCGAAGGGCATGGACCCGGCCGTCGTCAAGACGCTGCACGACGCGTTCAAGAAGGCGATGGACGACCCGAAGCACCTGGAAGTGCTCGAACAGCTGAACCAGGACCTCTGGTACCGCAGCGGCGAGGACTACGCCAAGTGGGCCGCCGAGACCTATGCCAAGGACAAGGTGCTGATCGAGCGCCTCGGGCTGGCCGCGAAATGAGCCTGCGCGACGAGGTCTCGGCGCCCGAGTGGCAGGCGCGGGTCGAGCTCGCGGCCTGCTACCGGCTGGTCGCGCTGTTCGGCTGGGACGACCTCGTGTTCACGCACATCTCGGCGCGCGTGCCCGGCGCCGAGGGCCAGTTCCTGATCAACCCCTACGGCCTGTTCTTCGAGGAGATCACGGCCTCGAGCCTGGTGAAGGTCGATCACGACGGCCGGCCGCTGCATGACACGCCGTACGGCACCAACCCCGCCGGCTTCGTGATCCACAGTGCGGTGCACGAAGCGCGGCCCGACGTGAACTGCGTGCTGCACACCCACACGCCGCACGGCGTCGCGGTGGCGGCGCGGGCCGGCGGGCTGCTGCCGATCTCGCAGCAGGCGGCGCTGGTGCTGGGACGCCTGGCCTATCACGACTACGAGGGCCTGGCGCTGCGCGACGCCGAGCGCGCGCGGCTGGTGGCCGACCTGGGCACGCGCAGCCTGATGATCCTGCGCAACCACGGGCTGCTGGCCTGCGGGCGCAGCGTCGCCGAAGCGTTCCAGGGCATGTACGTGCTCGATGCGGCCTGCCGCATCCAGTTGCTCGCGCAGGCCGGCGGCGGCGCGCTGCTCGAGGTGCCGCAGGCGGTGATCGACGGCATGCCGCAGCAAAGCCGCGAGGTCACGCGCGGCCAGGGCGCGATGCTGCTGTGGCCCGCGCTGCTGCGCCGGCTCGATCGCCGGCTGCCCGGCTACGACGCCTGAGTGGTCATGGCGATCCTGGTGTCGTCGTCACCGCTGCCGGCGCAGCCCTTCGTCGATGCGCTGCGCGCGCTGGCGCCGGGTGTGGCGGTGTGGAGCGAGGCCGACGAGGTGCCCGCGGATCGCGTCGAGGCGCTGCTGGCGTGGCGCCTGAAGCCGGGCGCCGTGGCGCGTTATCCGCGCTTGCGCGTGCTGTGCTCGGTCGGTGCCGGCGCTGACAAGCTGCTCGTCGACGACCTGCCGCCGCAGGTGGCCGTGACGCGCGTCGTGGACCCGTGGCAGGCGCGCGAGATCGCCCAGTACGTGCTCGCCTGCACGCTGCGCTTCACGCGCGAACTGCCGTTGTACGAGCTGCAGCAGGCGCGCGCCGAATGGCGGCGCCACCCGGTGCGGCCGGCGTCGCGCTGCCGCGTCGGCGTGCTCGGCTTCGGGGCCGTCGGGCAGGCGATCGCGCGCGCCTTCGAGCCGCTCGGCTACGAGGTCGCGGGCTGGGCGCGGCACGCGCGCGAGTGGCCCGGCGCGACGGTCTACGGCGGGCCCGAAGGGCTGCCGCGATTGCTGGCGCGCAGCGACATCCTCGTCTGCGCCCTGCCGCTGACCGCCGACACGCGTGGCCTGCTCGATGGCGCCGCGCTGCGCCTGCTGCCGCGCGGCGCCTACCTCGTCAACGTCGGGCGCGGCGAGCATGTGGTCGAGGCCGATCTGCACGGGCTGCTCGACGAGGGCCACTTGGCCGGCGCCGCGCTCGACGTCTTCGAGCGCGAACCGCCGAAGCCCGAGCACTGGGTCTGGCAGCACCCGCGCGTGCTCGCGACGCCGCACATAGCCGCGCAGGCCAGCGTCGAGACGGTAGTGCAGCAGTGCCTCGAGGCGTGGCAGCGCGCGCGTGACGGCGCACCGCAGCCGAACGCGGTCGATCGACGCGCCGGTTATTGAACAGGGCACCACGATGATCGATCCCGCGACGCTGCCGGCCTTTTCCGACATGGCGAGCCGCATCCGCTTGCACGCGATGCAGGCGCCCGACCGGCCCGCGTTGATCGAGGGCGCACGCCGCCTCGACTACGCCGCGCTCGACCGGCAGATGGACCGCATCGCCGCCGCGTTGCAACGCGACGGCGTCGCGCCCGGCGAGGCGGTCGGAATCTGCGCCGCGAGTTCGATCGAATACGCCTGCGTGTTCCTCGGCGCGCTGCGCGCCGGCGTCGCGGTCGCGCCGCTGGCGCCGGGCGCCACGCCGGCCAGCCTGCACCGCATGCTCGCCGATGCCGACGCGAAGCTGCTGTTCACGGCGCGCGACGTGGACGTCGGCAACGGCGGCGAGGGCGGTCCGCCGCGCATCGCGCTCGACGGCTCGGCGGCCGGCCGCGCGTTCGACGACTGGCTCGCCGGCTGCGAGTCGCCGCGCGCGGTGAGCATCGACCCCGAGGCGCCGTTCAACATCATCTATTCGTCGGGCACGACCGGCGAGCCCAAGGGCATCGTGCAGTCGCATGCGATGCGCTGGGCCTATGCGACGCGCGCGGCGCGCTACGGCTACGGGCCCGACACCGTGACGCTGCTCGCGACGCCGCTGTATTCGAACACCACGCTGGTCGTCTTCTTCCCGACGCTGGCCTTTGGCGGCAGCGTAGTGCTGATGGCGAAGTTCGACGCGCTCGCCTGGCTTCAGCTCGCTCAAACCCACCGCGTCACGCACGCGATGCTGGTGCCGGTGCAGTACGAGCGCCTGCTCGCACGGCCCGAGTTCGAGCGCCACGACCTGACGAGCTTGCGCTGCAAGTTCTCGACCAGCGCGCCGTTCGCACCCGCGCTGAAGGCCGAGGTGCTGCGGCGCTGGCCGGGGGCGCTGATCGAGTTCTACGGCATGACCGAAGGCGGCGGCAGCTGCATCCTCGAGGCGCACCGCCATCCCGACAAGCTGCACACCGTCGGCACGCCGGCGCCGGGCCACGACATCCGGCTGATCGACGAGGCCGGGCGCGAAGTGGCGCGCGGCGAGGCGGGCGAAGTGGTCGGGCATTCGCCCGGCATGATGACCTCCTACCACCGCCGGCCCGAGGCGACGCGCGAGGCGGAGTGGTTCGACGCCGGCGGCAAGCGCTTCATCCGCACCGGCGACATCGGCCGCTTCGACGAAGACGGCTTCCTGACGCTGCTCGACCGGCGCAAGGACGTCATCATCTCGGGCGGCTTCAACATCTACCCGAGCGACCTCGAGGCCGTGCTGCGCGAGCACCCGGCACTGGCCGATGCGGCCGTCGTCGGCGTGCCCTCGCGCCAATGGGGCGAGACGCCGGTGGCCTTCGTCGTGCGCCGCGCCGGGCACCTGACACCCGACGACGCGGCGCTGCTGCAGTGGGCCAACGCCCGGCTCGGCAAGACGCAGCGCCTGGCGAGCCTGCACTCGATCGAGGCGCTGCCGCGCAGCCCCATCGGCAAGGTGCTCAAGCGCGATCTGCGCGAGCTGCACGGGCCCGTCTGAACTTCACTTCCACCGCAGCAAAAGGACACCCGCATGAACATGTCATCGAACCGTCGCCGCTTCAACCTCGCACTGGCCGCCACGCTCGCGGCGCCGGCAACGTGGGCGCAGGAGTGGCCCGCCAAGCCGATCCGCATCATCGTGCCCTACCCGCCGGGCGGCTTCACCGACGTGACGGCGCGCCTGATCGGCCAGAAGCTGCAGGAGCGGCTGGGCCAGACGGTCGTGATCGAAAACAAGGCCGGCGCCAACGGCACCATCGGTGTCGCCGAACTGGCGCGCTCGGCGCCCGACGGCTACAGCTTCGTCATCGTGATCGCCGCGCATGCGGCCAACCCGTCGCTCTACGCCAAGCTGCCGTACGACAACCGCAACGACCTCGCGGCGGTGTCGCTGATCGGCGTCTCGCCGCTGGTGGCCGCGGTCAACAACAACGCGCCGTTCAAGAACGCGCAGGAACTCATCGCCTACGCGAAGCGCAACCCCGGCAAGGTGAGCTTCGGCTCCAGCGGCAACGGCGCGGCGGCGCACCTGACGACCGAGCTGCTGAAGTCGCTGACGCAGACCGACATGGTCCACATCCCGTACAAGGGCGCGGCGGCGGCGCTGCAGGACCTGATCGGCGGCCAGATCCAGCTGCTGTTCGACGCCGCCTCGGGCCTGATCAACCCCGGCAAGACGGGCCAGGTGCGGCTGATCGGCGTGGCCGCCGAGCGCCGCCTGCCGATGCTGCCCGAGGTGCCGACCTTCATCGAGCAGGGCATCGCCGGCTTCACCGGCAGCACCTGGGCCGGCCTGCTGGCGCCGGCGCGCACCCCGCCGGCGATCATCAAGCGAGTCTCGGGCGAGGTCTCCCGAATCGTGCAGCTGGACGACGTGAAGTCCAGGCTCGAGGGGATGGGCACGCTCCCGGCGGGCAGCACGCCCGAGGAATTCGCGGCATTCGTCGACGCGGAAACCGCCAAGTGGGGGAAGGTGATCAGGGAGGCGAAGGTGAAACTGGACTGAACGGGCCGGAGCGCCGATTCTTCGTCGCCCGCGCCGGGTCAAGCGGTCGCCGGTCGCAGCCGAATCCGCTTCCGCGAGACGTTGCACGCCCCTGCAACCAAATTGACGCTGACGAATCTCGGTTGATTCCAGCTATTCCCTAAACCCGGCGGCAAGCAGTCTCGGCCCAAAGTCGGCTTGTTGGCGCTTCGACGTCGTTCGATCTGCTTGGTCCGACGGTTCACAACGGGTCGGGAGTCCCCGCTCGCGGCCCGAGGAAGCTGCCGGTGGCCGGTCACCCGCGTCGGGGCAGGCTTGCGTCACCGGCTCGGTCGCCAACGTATGGCAGGTTCCGAGGCACAGCGGCCGGACGGCTGCACAGACGACGAATGACAGGTTCCGGTGGCAGCTGTCGTTCAACCGCCAAACCTGAGCGACAGCACCCAGTCTTCTGCGGCCGGTTGCTGCCCTTGGGCGTGAGGCGCGGTGAGAGCGGGGACTACCGCTTTGTGCGTACTGAAGCTCGGGGGTCCCGATTCAGGTACCGCATTGCATAGTCCAGGGTCACATCTCCAGCGACCTTAACGGACTGCGCCGACGCGCCACACAGGCGGGATGGACAGGCCTCGGTCCCGGCGCCGTCCATGACCAGGACGAACGTCGGAGTCCTCGTGATCCCATGGCGATCGAACGCTTCCGGATCGATCTGGACGGCAACACGGCGGCTGCCGATCAGCGCCTGCATGCGGGTCACCGTGTCTCTGATCGATCCGTTGACCAACCCCCGCAGCACGAGCGTCGCGCCCGCCAGCGCTGCTTGGTCGACCAAGCGCTGGAGCGTCGCCTCCGGCATCGCGAAGCTCACGAAGATCA
>VFQM010002732.1_pt1 | contig 12371 bp, 13 predicted proteins | sample 3512391 | NCBI WGS metagenome assembly VFQM01 (sample SAMN10412369, study PRJNA504923) | tailings metagenome | isolation source: Replicate 1 from Balatoc abandoned mine | place: Philippines
GCAGATTTTCTTTTTACTCATCTGGGAAAATACGGTGACCCCAAGGAGGATATCATGAAATGTCTCGATTATGCCCTCGATCCAGGACTGCATGCAGGAGGATTTGTGGTCTTGGCACGTGAAAATAACCAAATCGTTGGCGCATTGGTGATGAACAAAACTGGGATGCAAGGGTACATTCCTGAAAATATTTTGGTCTATATCGCTGTAGATGCCAGTCAGCGAGGAAAAGGAATCGGCGGCAGAATCATGGACATGGCTATCAAAATGGCCAATGGCGCCATTGCTCTTCACGTCGAACCTGATAATCCAGCTCGCAAACTTTACGAGCGACTGGGCTTTACGAATAAATATTTGGAAATGAGACTAACCCGCAAGTAAAATGGCTGTATTAACACTCAATCGAGAGAAACTCCAGGTCAATTTCGCCTTTCTAAAGTCACTTTTTGATCAGCGCGAGGTGAGTTGGGGAGTGGTGTCCAAGCTTCTCTGCGGTAATAAGCTGTTTTTACAGGAGCTTTTGAATCTCGGGATTAAAGAAGTTCACGATAGCCGGATTTCTAATTTGGCCATGGTGAAGCGTTTGAAAAAAGAGGTTCAAACCGTCTACATCAAACCCGTGGCAAGTAAGAATGTGGGCAAAATGGTGGAATTTGCCGATGTCAGCCTCAATAGTGAACTGGAAACCATCCGAATGATCAGCGAGGAAGCCACCCGACAGGGTAAAAACCACAAAATCATCATCATGGTGGAGACAGGTGACTTGCGCGAAGGGGTCATGGGCGAGCATTTGGTGGATTTTTATGAGCAAGTCTTTGAGCTTCCCAATATTGAAGTGATCGGCTTGGGAACTAACCTGAACTGTCTCAATGGAGTCATGCCCAGCACCGATAAGTTGATCCAGCTTTCCCTATACAAGCAGATCATTGAACTGAAGTTTGGGAAAATCATTCCATGGGTCTCAGCAGGAACTTCCGTGACCATCCCTTTGATGATTAACCATCAGCTGCCTAAGGGAGTCAATCATTTCCGAATCGGCGAGACGCTGTATTTCGGGGTGGATTTGTTTGAGGAAAAAGTGATCGAAGGCATGCACGGAGATGTCTTTCAGCTCCAAGCCGAGATCATTGAGCTGCAGGAAAAGCCCCTGGTTCCAATCGGAGTTTTGGCTAGTAATCCACAAGGTGAGGTTGCGGAAATTGATGAATCTCTCTACGGAAAGACCTCTTTTCGGGCAATATTGGATGTGGGACTGCTGGATATTGATCCAAAGTACTTGATCTTGGACGATCCTGAGATGGTGATTTTGGGGGCGAGTTCGGATATGTTGATTGTGAATTTGGGGGAAAATAAGAACGGATACAAAGTAGGTGATTCTCTGGTTTTTAATCTGAAATACATGGGGGCATTGTCGCTGTTAAATTCTAATTACATCGAAAAAGCAGTGGTCTGAAGGCCTCGTTTTTGGGATTCTTTGGCATTGAATTGGGCTTTTACTGTTCAAATCAAAATGATGAACTCATGAAAAAGCTATTTTCAATTGCAGCCTTGATGGCAGTAACGTTATTTTCGGCACCAGCTCAATCCGGAATAGGATTTCGAGGCGGTATGAATTTCTTTAATTTTGGAGGAAATGACGTCTCAGAAAATAACTATACCAACCGCGCAGGCTTCCATGCCGGAGCCTATGCCAGCATCGGTGGAGGTGTAGTAGCTATCGAGCCGGGAATATTTTATTCGGTGAAAGGCACCCAAAATGAAGATGCGATCAATAGCCGTGCAATCTTGGATTATGTGGATGTGCCGGTTTTGGTTAGGCTTCGTGCCGGGGAAGGATTTAATATCTTTGCGGGACCTCAGCTTTCTTTTTTGACCCGATCAAAAATCGAGGGTGATTTTAGAGGATCCACCGTTTCCCTAGAAACCAGCAATATTCGTGAAACAGATACTGGGCTAGTTTTCGGTGTGGGATACAACATGCCCAAAGGATTCAATATTCAGGGGTCTTATGACTACGGACTGACCCCGGTATTTAAGGATTCTAATGCCGATGTGTATAACAGAGGTTTTAAACTTTCCTTAGGATATACCTTCTAAATCCTTCAAAAAGCTAGAAGTCTTGAACTGTCAGGGTAAATCCTGGCAGTTTTTTTAGTTTAAAGATGCGATCCACGCTTTTATCAAGTCTACCCCTTCGTGATGGATGGTGGTTCGGCCGATTTCGGGCATGGCGACTCCCACCTCGGTGGGATTCATTCGGTGGATTAGAATGGACTGATCGGGCTGACCGGGAATGATATCGTATTTGAAGCTTCCAGCGCCTTTGCCAGCTGCCACGGGAGCTTTGTTGATCCCTAGTTTCAGTGGATCTTTTTGATCATATGTCAAAAACAGGCCCGAAGTACTTGCCGGTCCTTCGGCTCGATGGCAGTGCGCACAATTGATGTCCAGATAGGCCATCGCACGGTCATTCAGGGCTTGGCTGTGATCCTCATAGTTGACCATGGTGGGAAGGTTTTCCAAGGATTCTGTATGCTCTAAGATCCCAAGGTGGTACCAGTGAATCAATTGGTTTACTGGGACGCCGGATTGGTTAGTCTCATGGTTGAGATGTTTGGTTTGTACCCCGATCGGCACCAGTTTTTCATCTTGGTTGTGGCAGCTTTTGCATTGGTTTTTATTGGGTATGATGTAGTTGATGACTTGGTCTTTTCCATTAGAGTCAGTGAACCGAACCTCTGTGTTGGCACCTACGATTTTGAGAATGGCATCTGTCTGTGCTTCATTCCACACATAGGGATATGCTTGCCACCCGCCTTCTTCGTGAATCATCAGGCGAGTTTCTATCAGTCGGCGTTCTCCATCGGGATTTCGGAAATCGGTCGGATAAAAGAAGTTTTTCACCAAAATAGTCCCCAAGGGTAGGACTATTTCACCGGCTTCTAATTTTGCTTTTTCTCCATCAGGAAGGGAAATAAACCGGCTTTTCAAGGCATAGTCTGTAAAAAGGGAGGAGGCTGGTCTATAAAAATGAACTGTGGGTCTCGGTTGGAGATTTTTTATTTCCCCCTCGAAAAAGCCATACGTCGAGAGTCTCCGATAGGGATATAGCCCTGTAGCTTCCTCTGGAGCGAGAGCTCTCGATTCAGGCGTGAAAAGCTTCGTTTCTGTCGATTTTTGACAGGCAGCAATCAGCAATAGGAGTAAAATGGAAGAGCAAAAATAGAAAAGTGGCTTCATGACAATTGGATTACTAATTCTGAGCAAGTGCCCCAACTTCGGTTTGAACTTGGATTGTGCAATTTTGAAATTTTTCAAGGTCAGCAAAGGACTCAATTTCATCCTCCCCATTCATCAGAAAAAAGCGTGTAAAGCGTAAGCCCTCCGATTTTTCACTCAGGCAAATTTTCATAGGATTACTTTCAATAGAAGCACTGATACCTTCATCCCAAATGCCATCGTAAATGATGTCTTGTCCCTTGGCAAATCCATGAGCATTGTACACACTGACCAACTTACCCAACTCACGCGAAAAATCAGGAATACTGAACGTTTTTCGCTCATAGACATTGTCATGCACGTAGATCTCTGAGGTGTAGGGCGACCAGTTAGGAGCCTCTGCAGGGAATCCTGTGATCTGATAGCTTGCAATAGCAAGCCCGGCGGTTTTATTGTGGCGAATTCGATTGTTATAAATTTCTACTTGCTTGGCAGCGAGAAGGACGATTCCCGAGCCGGGAGGAATCATCGTGACCGTGTTGCCATTGGGATCACTGCCGAGGGGGACTGCGAAGTTTTGATGGTTGTTTTCGATCACCTCGTTGTTGTAGATTTTGGTGCCTTTCCCATCGCTTTTGGGAAGCCCGGGAAGATTGAAGACCAAAATTCCTCCTGAATTGTGCCGAACAGTATTGCCGAAGACCTCAGCATTGTCTGAATTTTCGATTTCGATTCCGGCCACATTGCCAAAGGCCAGGGAATTTTTGACCACAATGTTTTCGGACTGGCCGACATAGATGCCGGCATCTTTGGAGTGAGAAGCAATGCACTCGTCGATGAGCACATTTTTGCATTGCACGGGATAGATGGCATAGGTGCCGTTTTTTGATTTTTGGCCGTGCGTCCAAGTCACATTTATTCGGCGGAATGTAATGCCGTCGGTATGTTGGGCTTTGATGCCATCTCCGGGAGCATCCTCGATACTGAGATCCTCTATGGTGATCGTTTGGCCGACAATTTTCACACCTTCTCCTCCGGATTGTAGATTTTTGAACGAAAGGACGGTTTTGTCCATTCCGGCGCCCTTGATGCGAATGTGAGATTTGTTGTCCAGGATGAGTTGAGTTTTTAGCTCAAAAAATCCTTCAGGAATCAGGATCGTACTCGAATCTTCTGCCAAGATAAAGCTCTCGATAACCTGCTCCACTTCCTCTTCAGAAGCCCGACGAAGCTTAGTGGAGTCAAAACTCTGTTCATTTGACTCAAATCCACAAGCCAGCAGGCTTGAAAAAATCACAATTAGCGAAAGCAAATGAGTACAGGTTTTCATAGCGAAAGAGAATTTTAGCAGTTTAAAAATCTGAATATATTCAAGTTTTTAGCATATTCTTTTGATTATTGTCAACTAATCAGATTTTAGCTCGGATCCGACTGAGTGTCTCGATGCTCATGTCCAGGAAGGAGGCGATTTGGCCTACAGCAGCCTTTTGGATGACTTTGGGCCGATTTTGCAAGAGCTCGAGATAGCGATCCCGGGCCGATTTGAATTTTACCGAAGTGATCTGATCTTCGAGTGCAATGTAGTAGCGCTCGAGAATTTTGCGATAGACGCGCTCGATCATGGGATGCTCATCAAACAGACCGAATAGATCCGTATTGGTGATGCGGGCTATCACACTTTTTTCCATCGTTTCGATCAATTCGTAGGAAGGTTTTCGGGTGATAAACGAGTGCATGGCCGAGGCAATTTCCTGCTCCAGGGCAAAAGAAACCGTGATGTCTTTCTGATCCCGATAATAAAAGCTTCGCAGTGAGCCGCTTACCACAAAAAACATGTATTCGCAGATTTTTCCTTGGTCCTGAAGTAGCGCTCCTCGGTCCAGCTCATCAAATTGAAGGCGGTTGAGAAAAGCTGTTTTGGCAGCTTCATCCAATTCTGGGAATTGATTGAGAAATAAGAGGGGTTGATCCATACTTTCTTGAAAAATATAACAGGAAGCCGACTGCCAGCGTTAATTTTGCATGACTAAACTTAGTAATTATTTATGAAAAAGATTTTAGCAGTTTTGATCTTCATTTTGATCGGTATTTCTGGAGCAAATGCTCAGTTTGGGATCCGTGCCGGCTTTAATTCAGCCAACTTTTCCGACACTAATTTTGACGCTAAGGCGGGCTATCATTTCGGAGCCTACTACACGGTAGAGGGAACCTTCCTTTCGGTCGAGCCTGGATTGTTTTTCTCCAAAAAAGGATACCGAGGTGAGGAGGCCGGTACAGGCAGAAAAGTAGACGAAAACCTGTCCTATGTTGACGTTCCTTTGTTATTTAGGCTCAATGTACTGCCCTCACTGAATGTGTTTGCCGGACCTCAGGCTTCGCTATTGCTGGCTAGAGACTATCAGATCGGCGACCAAATCTCCAACTCGACTGACGTCATTCGCGGCTATGACCTCGGTGGCGTAGTGGGAGCGCAGGTGGTTCTTCCTTTTGGACTCAATGCGCAGGCAAACTTTGATTTTGGCCTCACTTCACTCAATTATTTCAATACTCAAGTCAAAAATCAGGTTTTTAAGGTGTCACTCGGATATACTTTGGGCGGCAGGGATTGACATCAAAAAACTGTACCAGTAGAATTCTCAGGAACGAAATCATGATAAAATCCCAATCGAGGTCATTTTTTGACCCGGTTGGGATTTTCTTCGATAAAGGATTTCCAACCTTCATTTCGACCGCGGGTCTGCACTCTGCCCTCGTGAAAATGGTGACAGAGCGCTACTGCTAGGGCGTCGGTGGCATCTAGGAGTTTGGGGAGTTCGGTGATGCCAAGGAGGGTCTGAAGCATAGCTGCGACTTGTTCCTTGGAGGCATTTCCGTTTCCGGTGACGGATTGCTTGACTTTTTTGGGTGAATATTCGGTAATAGGGATTTCTCGGGAAAGTGCCGCTGCCATCGCCACGCCTTGAGCCCGACCGAGCTTGAGCATGGATTGTACGTTTGCGCCATAAAAAGGCGCTTCCAAAGCCACCGAATCCGGAGTAAACTCCTCGATGATTCCACTGATTCGCTCAAAAATCTTCTTCAGCTTCAGTTCGTGGGTTTCATATTTTTTCAGGTGGATGACACCGTACTGTAGGATTTTGTATTTCTTTCCCTCGGTCAAAATCAGGCCATATCCCATCACCGTCGTGCCCGGATCGATACCGAGGATGATTTTTTCTTTTGGGGCTTTTTCTGCTTCTTTACTCACCCTCGCAAGTTAGCCGAAAAGATGATCAGTTTTTACCTTATCTGGTGTTTGGGCTATTTGGCCTTGCTTTTTTGGCTGTCGCAAAAGTGGCCGGATTCTCCATTTCCAGGATCCGATTCTCCACAAAGTCTTCCTGTTACGATCATCATTCCCTTTCGAAACGAAACAGCCAATGCAGAAAGACTTATCGCTTCTCTGTCTGGACTTTCTTCCTCTGGATTAGAAATTTTGCTGCTCGATGACCACAGCGAAGATGGGTCTTTGTCACTTTTTCAATCTCTGATCAAAAATCATCCGCAGATCCAAGTGCTCCAAAGTCCCGGAATCGGGAAAAAGGCTGCCTTGGATTTTGCTATCTCAACTGCAAAAAGCGAGTTGATTCTTACCTCGGATGCTGATTGTGTATTCCAATCGGGCTGGGTGGATCAGATGCGGTCTCCGTTTTCTGATCCTGAAATTCAGCTGGTATCAGGGCCAGTGGTATCGGCAGCCTCGTCAAAATCGCTATTTGCTTCCTTTCAGCAGTTGGAGTGGTGCAGCATTTTATTGTTGACTCAGTTTGGTTTTGCGCAGCGTAATCCGCTGATGTGTAGCGGTGCAAATTTGGCCTTCCGCAAAAGTGCCTTTGAAGCGGTAAAAGGCTACGAGGGTAATGCTCATTTTTTGTCCGGTGATGATGAGTTTTTACTCAAGAAAATTGTGATGAGATTCGGGTCAAAATCCAGTAAGTATTTACCCTTTTCTGAAGCTTTGGTTACGACTTCGGCTCAGGATTCATGGCGTTCATTGATCCGACAGCGTATCAGATGGGCGGGCAAATGGAAGCTTCATCGGGATTGGCTTCATTCATTTGCAGCCATATTGGCCTTTTTGTCTCAATGGATGTGGTTAGGGTCGTGGGTTGTAGTGTGCTTTTTTTCCTATCCAGTGGCTTTGCTTTTGATGGTTTTTTCCTTGAAAATAGTAGCAGAGAAACTGGCCTTGGGAAAGGTCGCCAAACACTTGGGGGTTAAAATTTCTCTATGGACATTTCTTTTCACCAGTCTGGCTCATCCCGTCTATGTTGTACTCGTCGCGATCGGTAGCTGGAGTGGAAATGTGACTTGGAAAGGGAGGAAGAGCATTATTTGATTATTTTTGTCTGCCTCATCATGACGATATGACTGACTCGGAATTTGACCTATTGGATGAACTGTACTTTGTACAATCTTTTGACTATCTCAAAAAAGTACTTGGATGGGACGATTTGCGTTTGCTGGATGCCCTCCAGTCCCTTTATCAAAAAGGGCTAATCAAGTGCCTTTCCGGTCCCGATCAGGAACGATTTGACCAGGTGAATGTCCTCTCCGAAGGAAAGAACCTTCTGTACTTGGCTACAAAAAAAGGTCTAATGGCCCATAATACCCTCTGAATGTCCGTAGAAAAAGATTTTAAATACCAGCGAAAAGAGCTTGAACTGAAGGCCCTGTTGGAAATCACTCAGGCGATCAATGAAAACCAGCCTGAGTCAGTTTTGCTGAATATTTTCAAATTCACCTGTCTGGTACATTTGGATCTGAAGTCCCTGCTGCTGTATGTATTCAAAGGTGACGGGTTTGAGCGGAAAATTTCCCACGGAGTTAAAAGCAAAGTTCCGCTGCATCTGCCTATCGCTCAAGTAAAAGATGAAAGGGAAAGCGGTCAACTGTCTATTCAATTGGAAGATGGGTACACATTTGAAGAATTGGAAACCTATCTCCCGGTTTATCATAAGGACAAAATGCTAGCGATACTTTTCCTCAGGCGAAAACACGCCGAGCAGGAATTGGACTTGGACTTTACCCAAGCTTTGACCAATATTTTGGTCGTTGCGCTGGAAAATAAGCGATTTGCCCGCAAGCAACTAGAGCAGGAAGTGCTCAATCGTGAGGTGGCTATCGCTTCCCAAGTGCAGCAGATGCTGTTTCCGGCCACCCTGCCTACCAATGGATCGCTAAAAGCCAAAGTCACTTATTTTCCCCATAGTCTGGTGGGAGGTGACTATTACGATTTGATTCAGAAAAATCGGGAAAAGACCTACTTCTGTATAGCCGATGTATCGGGCAAAGGAATTTCGGCTGCGCTACTCATGTCCAATTTCCAAGCTGCACTTCGCACACTGCTGAGAAGCAATGCCAGCCTGGAGACTATTGTCAAGCAGTTGAATTACACGCTTTTTGAAAACACCAAGGGGGAGCGGTTTATTACTTTCTTTCTGGGTGAATACGATCCTAAGTCCACTATCCTCAGATATGTCAATGCTGGCCACAATCCTCCCATTCTTTGCTATGAAGACAAGATGAAAAGCGAACTGCTTGAGGCGGGGACTACGATTTTGGGGGCCTTTGAAGAGCTGCCCTTTTTGGAAGTTGGGGAGCGCGTAGGGTTGGAGCAGTTTACCATTCACCTCTACACCGATGGGCTGACCGAATCGATCAATGCTCAGGAGGAGGAATTTGGGGAGGCTCGATTTAGATCATTTATCGATGGGCATTTATGTGTGGATCCGGAGCAGTTTCACCAAGAATTTTTCGAGGTAATGGTCGGTTTTACTCAAAACCAACCGCTTCGCGATGACTTGACCCTGTTGAGTTTGAGATTTTGCTAGAGCAGAAGTGATGCAGCATAGCGTTCCCAAATTGATCCAGAAGCTCTTCCCCAATCGGGTTTGGGAAATGCCCCGGGCTGATGACTCGATCTTTATCACCTTTGATGATGGTCCGGTACCGGGAGTGACTGAGTTTGTTTTGGATGAGTTGGAAAGACGAGGTCAGCGTGCGACTTTTTTTATGGTGGGGGAAAATGTCCGTAAGCATCCTCGGCTGGCAGAGAAGGTTATTGCAGCAGGTCATCAAGTCGGAAATCATACCCAGCACCACCTGAATGGTTGGAAAACGGGTTTTTTGGCCTATCAACAAGACATCCAATTATGTGATGAGACCTTGGAGGGAATTTTGGGAGTCAAAACTTGTCTTTTTCGTCCGCCTTACGGATTGATGACTCCAAGACAAGCAAGTGCAGTAGAGCGGGATAAAACCATTGTCATGTGGAGTCTGCTGACTCGGGATTACGATAAGCGTCTGGATTCCAGTGTTATCCTAGATCAAGCCAAACGGCTCAGTAAACCAGGCCGAGTGGTCGTTTTTCACGATCAGGAAAAAACCCGATCCGTACTTAGAAAGCTCCTGCCCGACTTTTTGGATTATATCGAAGATCAGGGACTTCAATCCGCCGTTCTATGATGCTTGCTTTGGGAGTTTGCGGATTGGTGATTTTTCAATTTTTGGCTTTGATTTTTCTTCAAAAAACCAACTGGAAATCTTATCCAGTTCAGAAGTCGGTTACCCCCAAGATTTCCGTTCTGATTGCAGCTCGAGATGAAGAGCGGGACTTGCCGATGCTGCTCAGGAGCTTGGAAAAGCTGGAATATCCAGAGGATCAACTCGAATTCATTTTTGCTGATGATGACAGTCAAGACCGTACCGGTGCGCTTTTGGAGTCTTGGTGCAAAAATCGGAGCAATGCCAAAGTGTTCCGGATTTTGCCCGAGCAATTCCAACGCTTTCATCCCAATGGAAAAGCGAATGCCTTGGCTATTTTGGCCAAGGAGGCAAAAGGCGACTTTTTTTTCTTCACTGATGCGGATTGTCAAGTGTCTCCCGGTTGGATTTGGGCGGGTTTGGCAGCATTTGGTCAAAAAGTCGGAATGGTCATCGGAATCACTCAAGTTGATGCTCGTAATTTTTTTGCATTTATGCAGGAGCTGGACTGGTGGAATACGCTGAGCATCGTCAAGGTGGTGAACGATCTGGGCTTTTCGACCACAGGACTGGGAAACAATATGGTCATTTCCCGAGAAGCGTATGAAAAAGCTGGCGGCTTTGAATCATGCGAGTCTTCGCTGACTGAGGATCTGGAGCTTTCCAAGCTTGTGGTCAGGGCAGGTTTTTCCATTCGACAGCAGTTTAGTCAGGGCATGCTCGCCCAAACCAAGGCGGAAAAAGACTGGCCCGCCCTTCTCCGGCAGCGTAAGCGCTGGATGGAAGGAGTGATGTCTCTTTCTCTTGGCTGGAAAGTACTTCTGGGCTTACAGTTTGCGTTTTATCCTGCTTTGATAGTTGTACTTATTCAGTCTTGGCCCTTGGGATTGATTGCTTGGGTAGTGAAAAATCTACTTCAACTTGGTTTTTTGAGCTTTTCTGCCAAGAAGGCAGGGGAGGAGATTAGTTTAAAAAGTGGGTTTCTGTTCGATTTTTACCAAATCATCAGTCAGAGCCTTACCATTCTTTATTACTTTTGGCCCCAGAAAACCGTCTGGAAAGCCCGAAAATACCCATGAACCTGATCGATACCCATGCTCATATATACTCCACCAAGTTTGATTCAGACCGAGATCAGGTCATCGAAGAAATCAGAGCGGCGGGAATCGAACGGATCTACATGCCGAATGTAGATGTGGAGACAATCGACCGAATGCTGGACTGTGAGGAGCGATATGGGGATCTCTGCATTCCGATGATGGGACTTCATCCTTGTGATGTGAAGGAGGACTTTCGTGAGCAGCTTGCTGTGATGGAAGGATGGCTCGAAAAACGGAAATTTGCAGCAATAGGGGAGATCGGAACGGATTTATATTGGGATAAAAGCACTTTTGGAATCCAAAAAGAAGCGCTTGAGATTCAAATTGATTGGGCAAAAAATCTGGATTTGCCGATTGTACTTCATTGTAGAGATTCTATAGAAGAGACTATCGAAATCATAGAAAGGGTCCAAAGTGGAAGTCTCAAAGGGATTTTTCATTGTTTCACAGGAACACTGGATCAAGCCAAGCGAATCGTGGATTTGGGGTTTTTGCTCGGAATAGGAGGGGTGGTTACGTTCAAAAATGGCGGTTTGGATCAAGTCATTCCGTATATTGGTTTGGAGCACTTGGTTTTGGAGACGGATGCACCTTATTTGGCACCGGTTCCCCATCGCGGAAAAAGGAATTCTCCGGCTTTTCTTCCCTTGATAGCGGAGCGAATAGGAGACTTGAAAAGCATTTCCAAAGAATCCGTGGCTTTGGCGACCAAAGAAAATGCATTGAAATTGTTTAAGGAGATCGAGCAATGAACTATAAAATCGTCCGTCTCAATACGGGATTGAAAACCAGCAAAACGGCTTCCGTTTTGATCATTTATACCGGAGGCACGCTGGGAATGGCGTATGATGAGTCCGGAGCCTTGGTGCCGTTCAACTTTGGGCAGATTTTGGAAAAAATTCCGATTCTCTCCAATATGAATATCGCCATTACGGTGATCTCATTTCCCGAACCCATCGACTCCTCTAATGTTACCATGCGGCATTGGAAGGATATGGCTTATATCATTTATGAGAATTACGATAGCTACGATGGTTTTGTGGTATTGCACGGCACAGATACCATGGCCTATTCAGCTTCAATGCTGAGCTATATGCTCAATGGACTTAATAAGCCCGTGATTTTTACCGGAGCTCAGTTGCCGATTTCGGCTATGCGATCGGATGCACGGGAGAATCTGATGACTTCCCTGGAAATCGCCACTGCCAAAATCAACGGAAGACCGATCGTGCCTGAGGTTTGTGTGTTTTTCAACCACATGCTTCTCCGTGGAAACCGCTCCAAAAAGGTGCAGAGTATCCATTTTGATGCTTTTGAATCGGAGAACTACCCGATGCTGGCTGAAGCTGGCATCGTGATCGACTACAATACCAACGCCATTCGACCATACGAACCTAATCGGAAACTCATCAATATGAATGACCTGGATAACCGGGTGATGGTGTTGAAACTGTTCCCGGGTATCACGGACAAGATCATGGATGCCTGCTTCAGTATCGATGGACTTCGGGGAGTTGTGTTGGAGAC
>VFQM010002733.1_pt1 | contig 12366 bp, 10 predicted proteins | sample 3512391 | NCBI WGS metagenome assembly VFQM01 (sample SAMN10412369, study PRJNA504923) | tailings metagenome | isolation source: Replicate 1 from Balatoc abandoned mine | place: Philippines
TGGTCAGCGGAGCGCCCAAAACGACCAACGGAGCGCCGTATAGTGGGCATTGGATGGCTTGTTCGAGGGAAAGTCCTCCTACAGCCTGTACCGGAATATTGACCGCAGCGACTACCTCGCGAAGTTGATCAAGCGGACTGGGCATTCGATGACCCGCTGCAGCAATTCCCCTTCGTTCATCGTAGCCGATATGGTGAATGACATAATCACATCCCAAGTCCTCCAAGAACTTGGCGCCCTCTACCATATCCGGGCAGATCATATTGTCGCCCATGACCTGAACGCCAAAATCTTTTCCAGCTTTGACCACACAGTTGATGGTTTCGGCATGGGCACGGGCCATGACCACAACATGGGTAGCTCCGGCTTTGGCCATCATTTCGGCCTCCAGGTAGCCCCCGTCCATGGTTTTAAGGTCTGCGACAATAGGAATTCCGGGAAAGGCTTCTCTCAGTTTTCGGACTCCATGCAGTCCTTCGGCTAAAATCAGAGGAGTGCCCGCCTCCAACCAGTCCACACCTGCTCGGAGAGCCAATGCGGCAGTTTCCAGTGCCTCATCAATATTGGTCAGATCGAGTGAGATCTGAACGATTGGTTTCATAGATTTTGGGTTAAGAGTTGACTCTCAATATAAAATTTTTTGCCCCCAGAAGCATCCCGATAAGAAGGTCAGAGAACAGTTTCAATAAACTTTATCGATTTAATCCCAGATTCTGATACTTTCCCTAACCCAAACTGACCTGCCCATGTCCGACAAACGCCGAACTACCCTGAAAGACATTGCCAAAGCCTTGAATCTTTCCCCATCTACGGTTTCCAGAGCATTAAACGGCTACCCTTCTCTTTCGGAAGATACCATTCAGATGGTCAAGGAATATGCGGAAAAGCACAATTACGTCCCTAATCCAATCGCGGTCAATTTTCGAAAAAACCGAACCTCCATCATTGGCATGATCGTACCGCATATCGTCCATCATTTTTTCTCCACTACGATCAGCGGGGCAATGGAAACAGCCAAAAAGCAGGGGTACAGCATTCTATTGGCACAATCACAAGATCTTCTGAAGGACGAAATTCTGGCGAGTCAGCACCTTTTGGGTATGGGCGTGGACGGATTGTTGATCTCAGTTTCCAATGAAACCAAAGAGGCTGATCACCTGCAGGCATTTTTGGATGAAGGCAAGCCTGTCATCCAATTTGACAAAGTCACAGATCAACTTCGAGGGCCGAAAATTGAAGTGGATGATTTTCAGGGAGCCTATCAGGCCGTGAGCCATTTGATCCAACAGGGCTACCGAAAAATCGCCCATCTCAGCGGACGAATGGAAGTCAAAAATGCCCATGAGCGATTTCTAGGCTATAAAAAAGCGCTGAAAGACCATGGCATTGAGTTTCAGGAAAAATGGGTCAAAAACTGCTTTGATATCTCCGAGGAGGAGGGATTTGATTTCACCCAAGAATTAATGGAATTGAAGGAGAAGCCTGATGCCATTTTTTGCATCACCGACTTGGTAGCCTTAGGAGCAATGAACTGCCTTAGGTTCTTGGGCTACCAGATTCCTAAGCAAATCGGCCTGATGGGATTCAGCAATTGGATGCTTTCTGAATATACCAGCCCTTCCCTAAGCTCAGTAGATCAGTTTGGCGCCCAAATGGGAAGCAAAGCAGCAGAAATCCTGATTGATCTCTTGAAAAAGCAAGAATTGGGCACTGATGAAACTTTGGAGCTAAAGACCGATCTCGTCATCCGTGGTTCTTCGATGAGAAGCTAAAAAACCTTCCAGGTTTTAATAACCTGAAAGGTTTAGTCAATTTTTCGGTTCCAAAACCCGAAACCCATACGGCTCTAAAATCAGGTATTCATGATCAGGCCCAATTTCTACTTCGGATTGTGTCCAATGATCGTAAAGTTTTCCAGCACCTTCTCCCTGTTCGCGAAAGGCATACCAAGTCAGGTAAGCCGCTTTGTCCGCGAAGTTGAATAGAAAATACATCCTTTCATTTCCCATTCGCCGGACAAAACCTGCCACATGAATATTGTGCGGACTCATCCAAGAAATGTTGCTCAAGTCGCTGAAAAGCTCATTTTCCTTTCTGATCTGAAGTAATCTCTTCGTCCCTTCAAAAATCTGATGCTCGACCGTTCCTTCTACTTTTTTGCGGTTGACCTTTTCCCAATCGATCACCGGGCGGTGCATCCAGCGGTTGTCATAGCTTTTGCCGGGATCATGTTGATAGCTGTAGTCATTGGTATAGCCGACTTCATCTCCATAGAAAAGCATCGGCAGCCCGCCCAAAAAGATCGAATGTGCCTGCATCATCAGGATTTTTTGGATGCTTAGATCAATAGCCTGACCATTGCCTTCGATGAGTGCTTTTTCCAAGCCGCAGAGCGAAGCCAAGGTTCCTGAAATGCGTGCATCGCCGGTCTTTGGATTGGAAGAGAAAAGGGCTCCCCTTGCCGGACTCATCCACTGATCTCCGGAAAAGGAGTAGTATTCTTTCAGAAATTTTCGATGCTGATAGGGATCTTTTCCAGCCTGAGCGATCATGTAGTCATCGTATCCCAGTCCAATATCATCATGGCAACGGGTGTACGTAATCCAAGAGGTGCCATAAGGCTTGTTGAGGATTTCAGATTGCGCATTGAGCATGACACGGGTTTCTCCTGAGGCCAGCATGTCCCACTGAAGGGCCATTTGGGTGGCATTATAGGCAAAATCGCATTCCTGAGCGATAAATTCCCCTGTGCCAAAATACTTCATGATTTCCTTGGGGGCTACAATTGCCTCACCCAAAATCGCCATGCCCGGAGTCGCCACCTGCACGCACTGCTTGATCAACCGCAACAGGGTATGCGCCTGAGGAAGGTTTTGGCAGGAAGTACCCATCTGCTTCCAGATGAAAGCAGGGGCATCGATCCGCAGTAGGTCCACGTCAAGATTTCCATAAAACAGCACCGTATCCAGCATGGCCCGAAAGACATTTGGGTTGGTGTAATTCAGGTCCCATTGATAGCGATGAAATACCGTCATCACCCACTTGCCCATTTCTTCACTCCAGGTGAAATTTCCCGGAGCACTTTCCGGAAAAATCTCCGGCATACTCCGCTCAAATTCATCCGGAATCGATCGGTTGTCATAGGTGTAAAAGAAGTCCTGAAAATACGAATCTCCGGCTTTGGCCTTTTGGGCCCACTCATGATGGTGCGAAGTATGGTTGAGTACAATGTCCAGCATGAGATACATGTCCTTGCTGTGCATGTTTTCCCTCAGGGAAATCAAATCCTCCAAAGTCCCAAAACGGGGATCCACTTTTCTGAAATCCGATACGGCGTAGCCTCCATCACTTTCCCCTTCTGGACTTTCGAAAATCGGCATCAAGTGTAGGAAATCCACACCCAAGTCCTCGAGATGCGACAGCTTGGTTGGCATGGTCTTCAAGCTTCCCGCAAATCGATCCACATACAAGCTCATGCCTGCGAGCTGATTGCTGAGGAACCACACGCCTTTATCTGCCTTCTCCTGATCCCGTTTTTTCAGACCCCCCTCTCGGCTTTTGTGGGCTAGAATCAGACTTCGAAGCAAGTCCATAAACTGCTGCTCTGCATCAAAACATCCTCCATAGATCTCCCCAAATAGTCTATGGATTTTTGGCAAATGGGCTTGGAGACGGTCGGCAAAGTCCTTATCCTTTTTGAAAGGGTCAATGGAATGCTCTTGGAAGAGTTGATGGATTTTTTCAGAAATAATCGATTCCGGGTACATGGAATGGGTTCAGTTGGTTTTGAAAGGGAGTTAATGTCCCGCCGAAACAGGCGCTGTAGAAGGATCTATGGATTTGTTTTCTTTGATTCGAAGCGTGGCGAGGGCCGCAATCAGCAGCAAAACCCCACCAAAAATGATGGCTTGTCCGGCATTGTTATTCAGGAAATTTTTGGAGATAAATCCAAAGGTCAGCGTCTGGAGAATCATCGGAATCACGATCATCATGTTGATGATTCCCATGTAGACTCCGTAACGTTCCTTTGGAATTTCATTCACGACAAGCAGGTAAGGCACGCCCATCATGCTGGCCCAAGCAATCCCAAATCCGGTCATCGGAGCAAACAGCAAGTATTTGTTTTCGATCATCGGAAAAAGGATCAATCCAACTCCCGCCATAAGGAGACAAATGAAATGCACCTTTTTCGGACCAAATCGCTGGGCCATTTTGGCAAGAAAAAAGGCGGAAAGAAAGGTCACAATATTGTACCAGCCATTGACCAAGCCAGCCCAACCCACGGCTTCCTCATACTTGGCAGGATCACTGGACGGAGTGGCATTCCACACCGAAAGGGCGATACTTTTGGCAGCATTTTGCCAATAACAAAATAAGGCATACCATTGGAAAAGGTACACCAAGGCAAGTTTCCACATCACCGAAGGCATATGGATGATGGACTCGATGATTTCTAGATTTTGTGCAAAAAGCACTCGGGTAGTCTGATTGTTCTCAGCCTTTCTCATCACACTACGAATCAGTTTCCGATCGAAAATCGAAGGAATCAGCAACAGTAAGAAGATTGTATAGGCGATGAGCGTAGTCAGGATGGATAGAAAAAATTGGATCGCTGGATGAGGCATTCCTTTATTGCGCTCTCTCAAAGCAGCCAATTCTTCGGCTGAAGGTGGATATTCCGGAGTTTTGGAAATACTCCACATCACCGAGGTGATCGAGCAAACAGTTCCCAAGAAAAACGACGCATAAACCCACATCGGCAGCGAACCGATGGTGCCTTTAAAGAAAATCTGGAAGACAAACAGAGAAATATTGGCAAGGGTGATTCCCAATCCGGTAAAGAAGCTTTGTGTCAAAAAGCCTTTTCCATATTGCTCTTCAGGAAGTGAATCTGCAATCAATGCACGGTACGGTTCCATTGCCGTATTATTCGCGGCATCGAGCACCCAAAGTAAGCCTGCCGCCATCCACAATGAACTGCTAAACGGGTAAAAAAACAGGCAGATGCTGCATAGCAAGGCCCCAATAAAGAAATAGGGCTTTCTCCTTCCATACTTTTCACTCCAAGTGCTGTCACTGAGAGCACCTATAATGGGTTGAATCAAAAGGCCGGTCATCGGGCCAGCAAGATTCAAAATCGGAATCTCATCGGGCGCCGCACCAAGCATGTCATAGATTGGATTGACTGCGCTTTGCTGGAGACCAAAGCTGTATTGGATCCCAAAAAAACCAACGTTCATGTTGATGATTTGGGAGAAGGATAAGTGAGGCTTTCGCATGAGGTTAGATTGGGTCGCTGGGATACTTTTTCAGTAATCAGATTCAAAAAATAGAAATAAAAGCTCGGTAAAAAAGGCCTTAAACAATTCTAAACCGGCCTGTAAATGAATAAACCCCTAGGAAATCGTTTGATTTTTGGGAATATTTTTTTTAAAAAAATGAGCTGATTTTTTCAGATATTTCATCCAAACCACCCTCCAATGAAGATTACTCAGTTTCTCAAAAATGAATTTCGAAAATCAAGGATTAGAAGGTGGAAAAAACTCTACGACAAACCCCACCATAGTAAAGCCCAAAAGGCCATCACTGACCTCGAGTCGCAAGGCAAAGCCTTAACTGTGGGACAGCTCAAAGCATGCGATGATTACGCCAGTGAGGTTTTGGGATCAAGGGATTTTTCGCCTTGGCTTCGGGTCTACACTGCTTTCCAAGGGAAGTTCAAAGAAGGGTGGATCCCTGACAATTATTTGGGGAGAGTAGTCTGTCCAGCTATCAATGGAGACTTCAGAAGATTAAGTGACCGAAAAACTCTGTCAAAGCGCATTCTTCAAACCGAAGCACTTCCTGACTTGGTGTATTTCATCAGAGGGAGTTGGTCCAATCGGCAAGGTCAGCCGATTCCTTTTTCGGAAGTACGCGCGCTGTGTTTTGACCAAAATCCGATCGTTTTCCTCAAAAAGGACTTTTCATTCCAAGGAAATGGAGTCATCAAATTGACCCCAGAAGGTTTCGATCAATATGATTTTAGGCAAGCTGGAGATTTTGTCATCCAATCTCCCATCTTTCAGCATCCGCTTTTGGAAGAGTTTAGTCCTGGGGCGGTAGCTACGATACGAATTACCACGGTCAAACCTCCCGGAGAATCAGCAAAAAATAAGCTTACGGGTCTCCGAATAGGTCGAAAAGGAATGGAATATATCTATACCAGAGATTGCATTCGTGTGCCCATTCGGATTGAAGACGGAAGTTTCTTTGATATAGCAACAACTGCCGCTTGGGAAATTTTGGAAAAACATCCCGATACAGGAGCGATTTTCAGCGGAAAAGCCATTCCAAATTTTCAAGAAGCAGTAGCTCTCTGCGAGCAAACGCACGATCGCTTGCCTCATGTCCAGCTGATCGGCTGGGATGTCTCGATCAATCAGGAGGGAAAAGCCCAACTGATTGAATGGAATTCGGATGAGCCAGGAATCATCTTTTCAGAGGCTGCCACAGGCCCTCATTTCTTGAATTTGGGTTGGGAAAATATTTGGAAAACTTATACCGGAACAAGATGATTGCAAAACTCAAACAGCTCTATCGCCAATACCAGGAGATAGGTTTGGAGGGAGTCCCCTATATCTTTGAAGATCACTGCATTCAAATCGGGATCCGTATTCAAGATGGACCTACTCATGACTTCGGCTTTATTGGAAATTGGGAAATCGTATCTAAGCATACGGAAACTCAAGTCCCAATCCACGGCAGGCAAATTCCGAAGTATAAAGAAATCAAGGCCATTTGCGAAAAACTTCACGATCAAAATCCCCATTTTGGTTTGATTGCATGGGATATGACTGTCGATGAAAATGATCAAATAAAAATCATGGAATGGAACACAGTGACCCCATCCTACAACATGGAAGAAGCCGCAATCGGTCCTCATTTCAAAGGTTTAGGCTGGGAAAACCTTTGGAAAACAAAAAGCCCCGGAAAGTAAAAGTCCGAGGCATTTTGTTTTTTTGCTAAAAACGGCAATCACTGAAGTCTTGCCTGTATCTCCTGAATCAGACCATCATACTTTTTGAGAATTCTAGCCCAGTCCTGAAATTTCTCATCATCCTTCACCGTCACCGGGTTTTTTCCATCCAAAAACGCCTCTTGGCTGATGAGTTTGACCGCATAGGCGATCTGATCGGTATTACCTCCGGTGGACACGATCACTCGGGTTCGGATGATGCTGGATTGGAAATTCTGCACCTGCCAAGAAGTAGTCAAATAGCCGGTATTGTAATCGACGGTTTCCAAAATATCGAAATAGCCGGTGATGATCGAACTTAGGATTTTCCAGGCTTCCTCCGGGGCAATCCCTGCTTTCACAGGAACAGTGATGCGCACGTTTGCCAAGTCTGAAGAAACAGATGAGGTATAGGCTTCATCCACTGCCATTTCGAGGAAATCAGTCAATGGAGGCTCCTGCATGTTAGTCTGATTGCAGTAATTTTTGGTATAGCGCACGTATCCATCTTTACTTACTCTCACTTCTACACAGGAGTTTTTGGGTACTTTTAGATCATACGACCCATTGCCCACCCGCTTACCGGCTATCTCGATGGCGGCGTCATTGGGAGCGGTAGTGATTTTGACCAAGCGATCTTCCAAAACAGCCTTGTCTCGAATCGGAGGTTCAGGATCACCTTCTTTGTTGCAAAAAACCTTCTCAAAGTTTACAAAACCATCTTTTGTAACGGTGGTGGTCACACAGTCTCCAAAGGGAATATTAATGTCCTGATTGCCTCTTCCGAGTGTTATTCCGTTGGTACTAACTGTAGCATCTGCTGGCAAAACTTCTAATCTGACTTGACGATCTTTTAGTACAAAATGATCTTTGAAGGGAGGAGTCTCTCGGTCTGGTTGATTGTAATACACCTTGGAAACAGTAGCAAATCCGGTTTTTTTGATCTCCACGGTCAAAAATCGGTCCTTGGCGATGTAAAGGAAAATGGCCTTGGTACCGATCAATCTGCCATCGACAAATATCTCAGCATCAAATGGCTCAGCAGAAATATCAACTTGGCGAGTATCTAATGTGATGCGCTGCTCTTTGTCCCACTTAAGATCCTTGTTGTATTCTTTGATGACATTTTGATAACCAGGCTTGGAGATTTTGACCCGATTTTTGGAACCTTTCTCCAGTTTCAATTCGATCGTGCCAGTACCCAATTCCTGTTTATCGGAATCATCGTAATCGTTTAGAAGAGTAAATTTTGCATCGCTGTGATTCGCCGTAAGGACTATTTTATTCTGAGAAAAAGCGAGACTAGAAGAAAATAAAAGGAAAGCGAAAATCAGTAAACATCTATTTTTCATAAGCTAAAGTTGGGTGGTTTAGGTCTGCAAATAATCCAATAAAGACTACTTATGCAAAACATAATTCTTTGAATTAGACAAAAAATCATAGTCTAAGACCATGCCTTCTTCAAAAAGTTCAACCAATTTTGGCTCATGACCTTATTTACGTCCATTTCGGAATATCCTCTGTTGCGAAGTAAATCTGGAATTTTTTGCAAGTCGGCGATAGTTTTTAAGTCTGACGGGCTTTGTTCTGTGCCAAAAGCCCCATCCAAGTCCGAACCTATTCCGATGTGATTGGCATTGCCGGCGATCTGACAGATGTGGTCTAGGTGATCCAAAACGGTAGAAATAGTCACATTTCGCTCTTTTGGAGTACTTTTTCCTCTTTCCCAACCCGGACTCAGCATCCAAGCGTCAAAAGCGCCACCAATCACAGCGCCCCGATCGACCAGCGCTTTGATCATATCATCGGAGAATTGACGATTATGATCTACCAATGCACGGCAGTTGTTATGACTGGCCCAAACAGGACCCTGGTAAATCTCCAAGGCATCCCAAAACGCCAAATCGCAAAGATGCGTGGCGTCCAGAATGATCCCGAGTTGGTCCATTTTCCTCACCAACTCTTTTCCTTGCTGACTCAAAGGAGCTGATGAATCGGTGCCAAAAGCATAGCGTCCCGGTCCATAATGTGCCGGACCTAAAGCACGAAGCCCGTTTTCGTAGGTTTTCGCCAAGTAATCCAGATTCACGATCGAATCGGCCCCTTCGAGAGAAAGGATAAATCCCACCGGCTTTTGGCTTTTGTCTTCATCCTGATTCCAGTTGGCCAAATGCGCTTCCAACTCGCTCCAATTCCGGATCTGGGTCATTTCCCCTTTTTCCACCATCGCACGATACCAGGCCAATTGTCCCTGAGTTTGGGCCCAGGCTTGCTCGGCAGAATGCCAACCCGGAAGTGGATTGTCGGGTGCCACAAAGCGGGCGATTTGCGTTGCGACCACAATGCCCACATTTCCTTTGCGGAGCTCAGGAAGAGAGACGGTTGCATTTCCTCGGTCGGGTTTGTCGCACAGGCCTTTTTCACGGGCATTGATCTCGGCGACAGGTCGGGTAAGGTCCCGATTCCACTCGAGGGCATTCATACTCAGGTCGAGGTGCGCGTCTATCGTAAACATGGCTTAGAAGGATTGAAGGACAAAAACAGTGGGGATTTTATGCAGGTCGATGGGATGGTTTTTCCAGTCGGCGACGGTTTTGGTTTGGATAAATTCATCCGCTGCCGTGAGATTCTTGGCAATGCAGAGCTTGGTCTGTGGCGCCAAGGTAGACAGCAAATCTTCAAGGAGTTGATTGTTGCGGAAAGGAGTTTCCATAAAAATCTGAGCCCGTTTTTCCCGAAGGGATTCGGCTTCCAGTTTTTTCAAAGCAGCAGCTCTTTCCTTTTTATCAATGGGTAAATACCCATGAAAAGCAAAAGACTGACCGGAAAAACCAGAACCCATGAGGGCTAAAAACATGGAGCTGGGCCCTGAGATGGGCACCACCTGAATTCCCTTTTGGTGGGCATAGGCTACGGCCAAGGCTCCCGGATCAGCGATTCCGGGACAGCCAGCCTCCGAAATTACTCCGATATCTGCGCCGTTCATAAGAGGTTGCATCAAGCGTGGAAGTTGCTCGGGTTTGGTTTCTTTGTCCAACACTTCCATGTGCACCTCTTCGAGATTGACTCCCAGTTTAAGGCTGGAAATGTAGCGTCGGGCAGAGCGGGGATTTTCGACCAAAAAGATCTTGGTATGGGCAATCACCTCCTGTACCTGCGGAGAGATGACCCAATGGGCAGTGTTGTCTGCCAAGACATTGGGGATTAAGAAAAGCTTTCCTTTGGGCATGGGGGCGAAATTCGGAATAAAATAAGGAACTCCGAAACAGCCTTATATAAACCATGAAATGAAATTTTAATTAATTGATATTCTATGGCTTATAATTTTGAACTTAAAAATTAACATGAAAACTTGCATAGTTTATTTTTTTTTTAAATCGAATTAAACTTTTAAAACAAACTTTTATGAAAACACAACTCAAAAATTTTGGAGGGATTTTCCTCCTCGGTATCACGCTTACAGCTTGTATTTCAGAGCAAAATGAGGAATTTCTCGAGCTATCCCAAGAAAAAGGGATTGAAGTTAGGGGCAAAACGCTGAATTTTGCAGATTTTGAATCTTATGAAAATGCGATTCAGGATCCAAAGGAAATCCTATCCTTAGATTTCCAATCCATTGCAAAGCTGACGAAGACGGAAAGTGCCTCTTCAAATGCCAGAATTTTGTCTGATGAGGAATCCAAAGCATTGGAAGAATATCAAGGTTCATTGATTCTTGAAATTCTAGATGAGGATAGGATGGTAATTATTGAAGATAAATTATTTTATCTAGATTTTGTAAATCGATTGGTATTAGTCACTCCAGATCTCTCCATGCGGGAATCTCTAAAAAATGGAGAATACAATTCAAATGATCTTTACATTTTTTCTTTTGAGGACGAGGTTATCGAATTAATAGAAAAAGGTTCAAAAGGAAGCCAAAATGGGATCGATTTAGACATTTCTAAGAGTCAAAGAATTTCAGCCGAAGGAACTAATTGTGACTGGGATGAATGCAGATATGACGATAATACTCCTGGAGATAATGGTTATGAATATAGAATTGAAGCAAAACATGTTTACCAGTCTTCGGGAATATATTTTAAGCTTTTTTCGCAAGCAAAGCATATGAAAAGAAACTCTCCACCTCTATATAGCGGAGAACCTACAGAAATAAGAATTTATTGGAATTATTGGTTTAAAAGCAAGAAAAACAGTATAGGAACCCAATCCGACATAGACAATGATTCTAAATGGAATGATGTTTACGAAGAAACTCATTACTCTAATTCTAGGGGTTTGGAATCATTTAGGCTTGACAGCAGATTTTATGTCGAAGTTGGAGGAAATCATGGTGACGGAGCTGGAGGTTTTGCATTTTGGGACTTTGACCTATATAGGATAGATAAAGGTTTTTGATGCATGCCTAAAATATTTAAATTCACCTTGGTAATATTTCTGATTTACCATACTCCTTCACATTCTCAACAAGTTCTGAGTTTGTCCTTTGGTTATCCAAAAATCAATTGGGATTACAGTGGCAACTTAGATGGTTTAAGGACTGTAAATACCAGCGGCTGGTCCATTACCGCATCAGGACTAAAGATCAAAGAGAATGGTTTGATTTATGGAATTGATCTCGGGGTAAACCGGTATGGAAACGGGTTTCAATATGGAATTAGCCGGCCAGGAGTGGGCGAAGTACATCATTTTTCGATTTTGCCGCTTATCGGCTACAAGCATCGTCCTCCTGATTCTAAGTTTTCTATCCGATCGAGTTTCGCTTTCGGAATCGGGATAGTTCCAAGCGATAATCGGTATTACGAAAATGATAAATCATTTCAAACTAGGTACACAAGTTATGGTTTGCCTCTTTATGACTTGACATTTTCAGGTACACAAGAAGTCAAAAGCAGAGTTTTTCCATTGCTAAAACCTACTATTGAACTTCATTATGCTTTGGGTGAAAAGTCATCCTTTTTCTTTAAAGGAACTCTTGGTGTTTCTTTGATGAATTCGGTGATCGTTAGAGATTTTCCAGAAGTATTACTTGATGGTGAAACTTATTCAGTAACTCATTCGACAAGTCTAAGCTATTCTTCTGTAGAAATCGGATACTCTTATCGAATCAAGTGAAAGTTATTCATAACTAGCAAAAAGCTGTCAGAAATTCTAACGGCTTTTTTTGTACTTTTTTGGGTCTTAATTCACCCAAGCTATGAAGCCAAGTCAATTTCTCACCCTATTATTTCTTGCATTTTCCTTTCAGGCCACTGCCCAAAACCTCAAAGCCCTCGTCGGTGGCACCCTGATCGACGGATTTGGAGGTACGCCCATCCGCAATTCGGTTATTATTGTCGAAGGGGAGGGGATAATGGTCGTCGTGGAAG
>VFQM010002735.1_pt1 | contig 12360 bp, 10 predicted proteins | sample 3512391 | NCBI WGS metagenome assembly VFQM01 (sample SAMN10412369, study PRJNA504923) | tailings metagenome | isolation source: Replicate 1 from Balatoc abandoned mine | place: Philippines
GCGGCCTTTTGCTGGCTGTCATAGCCCAGCGCATCGACGTCAGCGCGGGTGATGCCTTCCTTGGCGGCGATCGCGTCGCCGCACACGCCCTGGTGCGATTGCGGATGCTTCATCATCAGGCGCATATTGCCCGATCCGATGCCCATCGGCTTGATGCCCTTTTCGGCCTCTTCGGCGGCCATAATCTGGGTGTAGCTCATCATTTCGGTGCCGCCCGCGACGACCAGATCTTCCATCCCCGACATGATGGTCGCGGCGGCCAAGTTGACCGAGGTGATGCCGCCGCCACAAAAACGGTCGAGCGTCATGCCCGATGCGCGAATGTCATAACCGGCATCGAGCGCCGCCATGCGGCCCAGATCACCGCCCTGCTTGCCTTTTTGCGTGCTGGTCGACCAGATGACGTCGTTGACGTCGGCGGTGTTGAGATCGTTGCGTTCTTTGATCGCTTTCAGCACCGTGGCTGCGAGGTGTTGGGGGTGGAGGTGCGACAGTGCGCCCTTGCCCGGCTTGCCAATCCCGCGCGGGGTGCGGGCGGCGTCGATGATATAGGCTTCGGGCATGGGGTGCTCTCCGTTTCAGTTGTTAATTGCAACTGTGGCGGGGAGCGCGGCGCTTTTCAAGCCGCCAGCGTCAAATCACCCATTCGATATTCTGCAGCGTCGGATCGGCACGCAGCCGGTCGGCGCGCTTGGTCACCATTTGGGCGTTGAGTTTGCGAATGGCATCGCTGCCTGTGGTCGTGAAGGCAAAGGGGAACAGACCGTGCAGGAAACAGGCGATGCCGCCGACAATCATCGTCACGCCGAAGCTGCCCGCAGTGTGCAGATGCTCCAGATAGCTCTCGCCGACATGGCTCGGGTGGTCGGTGAAGGGGTTGGGCATGCGGATCATCCTCGCGTTGCTGTTGGACAAAGGGATAGAGCGCTGAGGTGGGAAAGTCTTTGCTCAATTACACCATTAAAGCTAGATTTGATAGATTGAAATTCTCCTCATGCAGGTAATCACAGAATGTTTGTACTGGATACCATCGACCGCCGCATCCTCGCCGCGCTGCAAAGCGATGCCACATTGTCCATCGCCGACCTCGCCGAGCGCGTTGGCCTGTCGCAAACGCCATGCTGGAAGCGCATCAAGCGGCTGGAGGGCGAAGGCATCATCACCGGCCGCGTCGCGCTGCTCGACCGAACCAGACTTGGCGTCGGCACTACGGTCTTTGTCTCGGTGCGCACCAGCCAGCATGACGAGGATTGGCTGGTGCAATTCGCCGAAGCGATCCGCGCCATCCCCGAAGTCACCGAATTCTACCGCATGAGCGGTGACGTCGATTATCTGCTGAAAATCGTCTGCCGCGACATCGCCGATTATGACCGCATTTACAAAGCCATGATCCGCGCCGCGCGGTTGTCCGATGTGAGCAGCTCGTTCGCGATGGAGCAGATTAAGTATACAACCGAGGTGCCTTTGTAAGCGCGTTCAGCGCGCTTTCCCCGGAGCTTGACCTATCATTCTGGCGCGCCCGAAAAAGCCGAGCCCCGCATCACGTGCGGGGCGACGGTGTCGGGCTGGGTGGGACATAGCGCGCGCATAAGCGTTTCTACGTAGGACGAAACGTCGTTTCGGCTAACTTTGACCGCTTACCATATTCCGATGGTTGCTGTCTCGTCAGCCGGGACTTCCCACAATGACGCTTGCCAGCGTGACTATGGCCGGGCGCCGATTGCCATGCCTGCCAGTTTTGAGACGCCCGTAGGCCCCATCTCCTGTACAATATGTGATCTCTCGCTTGGCGGTGCCAAGATCGAAGCTGATCATCCGGTTCCGGTCGGCGAATCCCTATGGATTGCGCTTGGTAGGGTAAGGGTCTTTGCGACGGTACAATGGGTCCGGGGCAAGCAGATAGGCGTCAAGTTCGAGGAGAAATTGCCCAAAGCGCTGGTGCTGAGCCTGCGCGGCGAGGCAGTCGATCCCAAAGCGCTGGAGGACGCCGAAGCCAAGTTGATCGCGCAAAAATGGGAGGGCGGCCGCGCAGCCAGCAGTTCCAAAGACGTACGGATTGCCGATGTTCTTGGCACTTGGAATCCGGGATCGATCGCATCGAGCCAATCGGGTCGTGCCGGACGTCGCCGGTCGGGCAACGAGGCGTCCGGAGCAGGATTATCGCTGTTTCTATACGCCGGGCTTTTGGGCGCATTGGTCGGCGTTGGTAGCTACTTTTTGTTGTAACGCGGCGGCTTCCCGCTGGTGGGTCCTTTTCCGCATCCCCCCACTGGCGCACCCGCGCCGCCTTGGTTACATGGGCCGCCACCAACGAATCGCGACCAGAAAGTGGCACCCCCATGGAAATCCGTACCGGCCTGACCTTTGACGATGTGCTGTTGGTGCCGCAGGAAAGCGAAATTCTGCCCAGCCAAGCGGTGCTGACGACGCAGGTTTCGCGCGGCATTTCGCTCAACATCCCCATCCTCTCTTCGGCGATGGACACGGTGACCGAGGCCGACATGGCCATTTTCATGGCGCAAGTTGGCGGCATTGGCGTGCTCCACCGCAATCTGGATATCGACGTGCAGGCCGCGCAGGTGCGGCAGGTCAAACGCTTTGAAAGCGGCATGATCGTCAACCCGATCACTATCGGACCCGATGCGCCGCTGTCCGATGCCACCGCCCTGATGGCGCAGCACAATATCTCGGGCATTCCGGTGGTCGAAAACGGGGGGCGGTTGGTAGGCATTTTGACGCACCGCGACGTGCGCTTTGCCGACAATCCGGGCCAGCCGGTGCGCGAGATTATGACCGCCGACAATCTGGCGACGGTGCGCCCCGGGGTCAGTCAGGATGAGGCGCGGCGGTTGCTGCACCAGCGCCGGATCGAGAAGCTGTTGGTGGTTGACGATAGCTTCCACTGCCTCGGCCTGATTACGGTCAAGGATATGGAAAAGGCGGTTACCTATCCCGACGCCACCAAGGATGAGGCCGGGCGCTTGCGCGTCGCCGCTGCGACGACGACGGGCGATGCCGGGATTGAACGCACCGAGGCGCTGATTGCCGCCGAATGCGACCTGATCGTGGTCGACACCGCGCATGGGCACAGCAAGATGGTTGCCGCCACCGTGGCGCGGATCAAGGCGATGGCCCCCAATGTGCAGGTGCTGGCGGGAAATGTTGCGACCGGTGATGCCACGCGCGCACTGATTGATGCGGGCGCGGATGGGGTGAAGGTGGGCATCGGCCCCGGCTCCATTTGCACCACACGCGTCGTTGCGGGAGTAGGCGTGCCGCAACTGACAGCGATCATGGACAGTGTGGCGGTCGCGGCCAAGGCCGGCGTGCCGGTGATTGGCGACGGGGGCCTGCGCACCTCGGGCGATGTCGCCAAAGCGCTGGCGGCGGGCGCGTCGTGCGTGATGGTGGGGTCGCTGTTGGCGGGCACGGCCGAGGCACCGGGCGAAACCTTCCTCTATCAGGGCCGCACCTACAAAAGCTATCGCGGCATGGGCAGCGTCGGCGCAATGGCGCGCGGCAGCGCCGACCGCTATTTCCAGCAGGATATCAAGGACCAGATGAAGCTGGTGCCCGAAGGCATCGAGGGGCAGGTGCCGTTCAAGGGCCCCGCCAAGGATGTCATCCACCAGCTTGTCGGCGGGGTCAAAGCCGCGATGGGCTATACCGGCAGCCGCACCTTGCCCGACCTGGTGCAGCGCGCCGAATTTGTGCGCATCACCAACGCGGGCTTGCGCGAAAGCCATGTCCACGACGTGACGATCACGCGGGAAGCGCCCAATTATCCGGTGGGGTAGTCCTGCCAACAAGGAACCCGCATCCCCGAGCGAAGACGAGGGGCCTTGCCGAGCGAAGTCGAGGCGGCAAGAGTGCATGTTCTCGCTGCGCTCGAACGTCCCCCTCGTCTTCGCTCGGGGATACGGAAGATTTAGAATATGACCCCCGCCGCGCGCGTTCAGACCGCCATCGAGATACTCGACCAGATCGCCACCGCCGCGCGCGAGGGCGGGGCACCCGCCGATGCCATTTTTGCCGAGGCGATGCGCGCACGGCGTTATGCCGGGTCGAAGGACCGGCGCGCCGTGCGCGAGCTGGTTTATGCCGCGATCCGAGCGGTGCGATCCACGCCGCCAAGCGGACGGGCGGCGATGCTGGCGCTGGCAGATCAGGATGCTGAACTGGCGGTGCTGTTCGACGGTGCGCCTTATGGGCCCGCGCCGATTGCCGAAGGCGAACCGCGCGCCGAAACCGGGCTGGCCTCGCCCGGGCTGATCGAATTGTTCGACCCGCTGGTCGGGGCAGAGGAACATGCCGCGATGCTGGCGCGTGCGCCGCTTGATTTGCGAGCCAACCGGAAGCGGATTGACCGCGACGCGCTGGCGGCGATGCTGGGCGCTGGCGAGCCGATTGCCGGAACGAGCAAGGGGCTGCGTCTGCCTGCCGAATTTGCTGCGGTCCAGCATCCCGCCTTTGCCGATGGCCTGTTCGAGGTGCAGGACGCCGCCAGCCAGATTGCCGCCGAGGCGCTCGGGGCGAAGGACGGCATGACCATCGTCGATTTGTGCGCAGGGGCGGGGGGCAAGACGCTAGCGATTGCCGCTGCGGCTCCGGGCGCGCGGATTATCGCTTGCGATATTAACCGTGCACGGTTGCAGCAGCTTGCCCCGCGCATCGAGCGGGCCGGGGCGAGCAATATTGAAACGCGGCTGCTCAATCCCGGTCAGGAGCGCGCGATGCTCGCGGATCTGCTGGGTGCTGCCGACGCCGTCATCGTCGACGCCCCCTGTTCGGGCAGCGGTACCTGGCGGCGCAGCCCTGAACTGCGCTGGCGGTTGACGCCGCAGCGACTCGCGCGCCACCGCGCCGAGCAGGCGGCGCTGCTGTCGCTGGGCGCGGCGCTGGTGCGGGCGGGCGGTGAGCTAATCTATGCCACCTGTTCGGTGCTGGCGGGCGAGGGGCGCGATCAGGTCGCGGCTTTCCTTGCTGCGCAAAATGGGGCTTGGAGCGCCGATTTCGCCGACTTGCCAGTGGGTATCGGCCGCCGCGCCGGCGACGGTTTGCTGCTCACCCCGCACCATGACGCCACCGACGGATTCTATCTCGCCCGCCTGCAAATGGCGTGATAGGCTGTCTTCCAAATGAAAAATTGGGAGCATGCGATGCGGATAAGCGCTTTGGCCCTGATGGCCGGTCTGGTTTTGGCAAGCCATGCGGCGCCCACCGTGGCGATGCGCCCCGACAGCGCGATTGATCCGGTATCGCTGGCGCTCGCCGCTTCGGCTGCCGAGGCGCAGGCGGGCGGTGATCTGGATGCGGCCACCGGCTATTTTGAAAGCGCGCTGGCCGTCGATCCACGCAACCGCCAAGCCTTTCTGGGCCTCGCCAAAATTGCGCGCGAACAGGGCCTGCCAGGCAAAGCCATCGGCTTTTACCGCGAAGCTTTGCTCATCGAACCGCGCGACGTCACCGCGCTGGCTGGGCAGGGCGAGGCGATGGTCGAGAAGGGGGCAATTGAACTCGCCCGGCAAAAACTGGCCGACGCCCGTAAATTCTGCCGCGACAAATGTACGCAAGTCGCATCGCTCGAGGCAGCCATCGCCAAGGGCGAAGCGCGCCGTACGATCAGCGCCGAGGCGGTGATGCCGCGCCCGGTGGTGACGGGAAGTGACGAAGGTTCGCGCAACTAACGATCCGGGTTAGGATTTGAACCGTAGGGCTGAGCTTGTCGAAGCCCGAGGCGCGTGCGTCCAACCAATTTTCAACACTGCGAAACGCCCTTCGACAAGCTCAGGGCTCCGGTTTCAACTGCTCAGAACGCGCGCCACACGAACCCATTCAGCGACGCTGAGGGTTTCGGCGCGCCGCGCGCTGTCGATACCCAAATCAGCTAGCGCATCGAGTGCGCCGGGCATGCCCTTCAAACTCTGCCGCAGCATCTTGCGGCGCTGACCGAACCCATCGGCGGTCAAGCGCGACAGGATGCGCGCATCGACGCCTGCGGGCGCTTCGCCCGGCGTGATGTGCACCACCGCCGACATCACTTTCGGCGGCGGGGTGAAGGCGGAACGGTGCACCTTCATCGCCAGCTTGGCGTGCGTGCGCCACTGTGCCAGCACGGCGAGGCGGCCGTAGGCCGATGTGTTCGGCAGTGCGACAATGCGCTCCGCCACCTCGAGCTGGAACATCAGCGTCAGCGACAACCATTGCGGCGGCCAGCAGTCCGGCTCCAGCCAGCGGGTGAACAGGGCGGTGCCAACATTATAGGGCAGGTTGGCCACGATATGAAAGGGGACATGGCCGACCGCCGTGTAGGGATCGGTAGTGAGCGCGTCGCCTTCGATCACCGACAGCCGACCCGGCCGCCGTTCGGCGATCTCGGCCAGCAGCGGCAGCGCGCGGGCATCGCGCTCGACCGCTGTCACTTTTGCGCCCGCGCGCAGCAGGGCGCGCGTCAGTCCGCCGGGGCCGGGGCCCACCTCGAACACCGCCGCGCCGTCGAGCGGCCCGGGCACCGCCACGATGCGGTCGAGCAATTGTTCGTCGAACAGGAAATTCTGCCCCAGCGCCTTCGACGCCACCAGCCCATGGCGCGCCATTTGTTCGCGGATGGGCGGTAGGTCCGCTTCAGCCATCGTTGGCGCGGCGCGCCGCCGCCATGGCGGCGGCCTGCAAAATGGCCGCAATCGTCGGCCCCGGATCGGCCACCCCCGTGCCAGCGATACCGAACGCAGTGCCATGGTCGGGCGAGGTGCGGATGATCGGCAGTCCCAGCGTGAGATTAACCCCGTCGTGGAAATGCAGCGCCTTGAACGGAGCGAGCGCCTGATCATGATAGGTGCACAGCAGAGCGTCATATTGGCTGCGGATATGCGGCGCGAACAAGGCATCGGCCGCGAGCGGGCCCGATATGTCGATGCCTTCGTCGCGCAGCAGCGCTACCGCGGGCGCAATCACGCTTTGGTCTTCGCCGCCCAGCTGCCCGCCCTCGCCAGCATGCGGATTGAGGCCCGTGATGGCAAGGCGCGGCGCGGCAATGCCGAAATCGCGGCTGAGGCCGCGCGCGGTGACCCGCGCCTTGGTGATGATCAGCTCCGCCGTCAGCGCGTCCGGTACTGCGCTCAGCGGGATATGCACCGTTAGCGGGACAACGCGCAGCGACGGTCCCGCAAGCATCATCACGGCATTTTCAGCGGTAATGCCGCAGCGTTCGGCGATAAATTCGGTCTGGCCGGGATGGGTATAGCCGATCCCGTGCAGCTCCCGCTTGGATACAGGCCCGGTGACCAGCGCCGACGCCGCTTGCTGGCGTACAAAGCCAATCCCGCATTCCAGCGCATGGAGCGCGCACAGCGCGCCGCGCGGGGTGGGGTGGCCGGGTTGCGGCGGTCCACTATCCTCGACCTGCCAGACGGGCAGCGCGCGGGCGAAGGCGCCGGTCACGCCTTCGATGCTGTTGACACGCTCGACCGGGCCGGACCACACCTGCTCGACTGCGGCGGCATCGCCGACCGCGAAAAAGGCGGGCAGGGCATGGTCCTGACGCAATTCCCAGGCGCGGGCGGTGACCTCGGGGCCGACCCCGGCGGGATCACCCAGCGTAACGGCAATGGGGGCGGCGAGCGCCATCAGCTATACTCGATGACCGCATCCCGGCGCAGGTCGCGCAAATAGCGCTGGGCGCGCTTATTGATTTTTTCCTCGAGCATGCGCTCTTCGATTTCCGCCAGATTTGGGGTCAAATCGACATTCGGCATGTCGCGCCCGCACAGCACCAGTACGCTGATGCCCTCCGTCCGCGAACCGAAGGGCTGCGTCGTTTGCCCGATCTGCAGGTTGATCAGCGTCGCCTGCAACTGGTTGGGCAGCGAGCGCAGCGGAATATTGTCGCGCGCCACCACGGTCGCGCCTAGCGAAGCTGCGACCGCATCGGCCTGACCACAACCGGCAATCGCCTGCGTCTGTTCGGCAAAGCGCCCTGCCAGTTCAGAGGCTTGCGCCTGCGTCGTGCCGGCTGCGAATTCCAGCGACAGCTGCTTCAGGCTGAGCGTGGCATCGCGCGGGTCGGCCATCATCACCTGACGCCGGTCAATCATGAGCAGGACGGAATAGCCGCCCGGCACTTCGATTGGGCCCACGAGTTGGCCGGGCTGCATTTGGGCTGCGGCATTGGCCATCGATGGCGGCAACTGCCCGGCGCGCACCCAGCCCAGATCACCGCCGACAACCGCGGTCGAAGCCTCTGAAAACTGACGGGCATAGGCAGGGAAGGAGCCGCCGCGTTGCAGCGCATCGACGATCCGTTCGGCGTTCTGAACCACCGCCGCCGCATTTTCGGGGGTGGCGGACAGATATATTTCCCCTAGGTGAAATTCTTCAGTGCCTTTGGCATCCATCATCCGTTTGGCAACGTCCTCAACCTCGTCGGTCGATACATTGGTCTGCGACCGAACGTTGCGCGACAGCAGCCGGTCCCACGCAAATTCGCCGCGGATCTGCTGCTTAATCGCCGCCGCCGAGCTACCCTGCGAGGTCAGATATTTGCTGAACTGGTCGGGCGTCTGGCGGAAATTGGCGGCGATACGCGCAAATTGCTGGTCGATTATCGCTTCGTCAATTGTGATATCGTTCGCAATCGCTTCCTGAATCTGCAATTTTTCGTCGATCAGATTCTGAAAAATCTGTTGCCGCAAACGCTGCAATTCCTCGGGCGAAATTTCCATGTTGCGGTTGGCGAGCTTTACCAGGGCAAGCCGCTGATCGATGTCGGTGCCGGTGATAATCTCGCCATTCACGGTCGCCGATGGCCGATAAACGTTGCTGGGTGCGTTGCCATAAAGCTGAACATTGCCGGGAATGTTGAGCGCGGCTTCGGGCACGCTGGTGTCGCTAACGGTTTGGGCCGCTGCCGCTCCGGCCACTGCAATGGCGGCAATGCTGGCGGCGAACTTGGTCAATCTGGTCATTTGGGTCCTTCATCCCCCGGGGGTCGGGAGGCTCCGTATCAGCCCACCGGCCCGCTGGTCCAGTGTAAAGCGATTGGTTGCCCCTAGCAGCGCGCGGCTGAACGCTGGCTGACGATTGTCAAAAACCGAGATTGCGGAAGGCCACCCGGAAGAGGAAGCTGTTGCCGCGCCGCGCATCGCCGGTGTCCTCATAGTCACGCCGCCACGTCACCGCGAGCGAGAGATAGGGGTCGTCATAGGCAATGCCCAGCCGGTGGCGTACCGGCTCGAACCCGTCGGAGTTGTTGAGAGGGTCCTCGGCGCGGTCGGTCAGATCGACGATCGCTGATCCGAATATTGACCAGTTATCGGCAAAGCTAACGCGCCCGCCCACGCGCACTTCTTCCCGGTCCTGCAAATCTTCGGCCAGATCGGTGATGTCGCGGTTGAGGCGCAGATAGCCGATCACGGCATAAGTTTTGCGCGAGCCAACGGTGGCATCAAATTCGTTGCGCCGTATCGCCAGATTGTCCTTGTCCAGCCGGAACCGGTGGGTGAGCCGGATGGTGTCGCGCCAGGCAAAGGTGGTCCGGCCGACAATGTCTGACGTGCGCGACGTCAACCCGGTGCCGTCTGGGAACAGCGAAGGCTTGTTCGAAAGGCGATAACTTTGCCCGATCACGCTGTTGATCGTCATGCCCGGCCGCGCGAAGGACCAGTCGAGACCATAAGTGACACGCGTGCCGTCCTCGAACCGATCATAGCCGGGGAACCGGTTCAGCGCGAAAAGATTGCTGTCCTCCAGATCAAAGGCGCGACTGTCTTCGTTGGGGATGTCAAGGTTGCGGATTGGCGGCGTGGCCACCAGCTGGACACGCGGGACCAATTGCTGGGTCCCGCCGAAGATTTCACCGACAAATGGCCAGCGCACATCGACCGCCGCGGCGGCAATGGCGCGCGTCTGCCATCCTGATTCGCCGCGATAGCCGGGAACGGCAGTGAGCAGATTTTCGCTGCTGTGATACACATCGCCGCGCGCCAGGCCAGTGATGACGACCTCCTGGCCCAGTCCCGTCAGACGCCGCAGATCCCAGCGCACCCCCGCGAAGGCCCGCTGCGTGTCCTGACCCGCGGTGCGCGCAATGGCCAGGCTGTTCAGTTGCAATTCGAACTGCCCGCCCAGCCAGGGGTCGGTCAGCCGCTGACGGAAATCGATGACCGGTACGGCGACCGGCTGCAACCCCTGGCGGTCGTTGGCGCGCAGTGTCTGCACCGCCCAGCCAGCGACCGACAAATAGCTTGACCCGCCGATCCGCTCAGCCTCGAACATGGACCGCAGCCGGTCGTCGCGGCTGATGTCATAACGCCGCATGAAGGTGCGGTCGGTGGTGATGCGCCCTGAAAATTTAACGCTCCACAAGCGGTCGAGCTGAAATTTGCCGACGGTTTCCAGATAGCCGCGAAAGCGGTCGCGTGCTGTTCCCGGAACGGCGGCGACGGGCAACACCGAACTATAAGTGGCATAACCGTTGATGCGATAGGCGCCGACGCTGGTCAGGGCGCGATATTCCGCCTCCAGCATCGGTGCGGCATCGGTGTAGACGTGCGGGGTAACGGTGACGTCGCGATTGTCGTCAATTTTCAGATAATAAGGAACGGCCAGCTCAAATCCGTTGACGCGGTCGATACGGATTTGCGGGACCAGCACGCCACTGCCCGAACGGTCGCTGGCCTGGTGGCTGAGCCCGGGCAGCGGGATGAGCGGCAGCCCGAACAATTCGATACGCGCGCCGTCATAGCGCACGCGATCTTTGACGCGGTTGTAATAGACCCGGACCGCGCGGATCTGCCAGGTGGGGTTGTAAACCTCGCCCGGCACAACCGGGTAGGGCGTATAGGCCCCTTGCTGGAGCGCGATATCGCCATTGGCAAAGCGTTCGCCGCGCTGCGCCGCCAGACGCGCACCGTTGTCGAGAACGACAAGCAGATTTTCAATCACCCCGTCGCGCAGGCTGTCGGTCAATTCGACGCGGTCGCCATAGGCTGTGTCGCCTTCGGGGTTGGTGATGCGGATGTTGCCCTCGGCAAAAACCTTGCCGGTCTTGCGGTCCCAATTCACCCGATCGGCGCGCATTTCAATGGCATCGCGGCGCAACACCACATTGCCGCTGGCGTCGACCACTTCGGCTTCATTGTTGTAGTTGATGGCGTCGGCAGCGAAGTTGATGACCCCTTCCTGCCCTGCTTCCGCAGCAGCGCCGTCCTGCGCCAGGCTGACCATGGGGCATGCAGTGAGCAGTGCAGCGGCAACAATGGGGATGGCGCGGTTCAAATTCTTCGCTCTTTCCCACTTTGCGCCGACGCTGGTTGCGGCGATGGAATTGCAACAACTGTCAGCACCCCCTATCGGGCGAATCCGCCAGTTTCAATCATCGCTTGAGAAAGACCATACATGGACATTCGCTTCACCGCGCAAATCGAAGCAACCGCCGACACCATTGCCTATGCCGTGCGCAAGGGCGGGGTCGCCGAAGTTGCCAAGCGCTTGGGCGATCCGCAGGGGGCGTTGCTAGCTGGGGTCGCAGCGCAGGCGCGTTTCGATGGCGCGGCCGGCAGCATTGCCGAAACGGCCGCTGTCGACGGGACGCGTGTGCTGCGATTGCTGATGGTGGGCATCGGCGATGGCAGCACCGCCGATGCGGAACGTGGGGGCGCGGCGCTGGTAGCGCGGCTCCAGACCAGCGGTGTCACCAATGTTACAGTTGATTTCAATGGGGCCGCAACGGACAGTGCTGCGGTGCTCGCTTGTGCTGCGGGTGCGCGGCTGCGCGCGTGGCGGCACGACGCCTATCGCACCCGTCTGTCTGACAGTCAGAAAATCAGTCTGAAAACGCTGAATCTATCTTCGCCGCATGGCGACATCGGCGCGGCCTTTGCCGACCAGCAGGCGATCGCGGCAGGCGTGCGCCTGACGCAGGATCTGGTCGCTGAACCCGGCAACATAATTTACCCTGAAAGCTTTGTTGAACGCTGCCAGCATCTGACGGGGCTGGGCATCGAAATCGACGTGCTCGATGAAAAGGCGATGTCTGCGCTGGGCATGGGCGCGCTGCTGGGCGTGGCGCAGGGATCGGTGCGACCGCCGCGCCTGCTGGTCATGCGCTGGAACGGCGGCAATCCCGGCGACAAGCCGGTGGTATTCATCGGCAAGGGCGTGACGTTTGACACGGGCGGGATCAGCTTGAAGCCCGGCCCCGGCATGGAAATGATGAAATGGGACATGGGCGGCGCGGGCGCGGTCGCCGGCGCGATGAAGGCGCTCGCGGGGCGCAAGGCCAAGGCGAACGTCGTCGGCATCTGCGGCCTTGTTGAAAATATGCCCGACGGCAATGCCCAGCGCCCCGGCGACATCGTCACC
>VFQM010002738.1_pt1 | contig 12339 bp, 8 predicted proteins | sample 3512391 | NCBI WGS metagenome assembly VFQM01 (sample SAMN10412369, study PRJNA504923) | tailings metagenome | isolation source: Replicate 1 from Balatoc abandoned mine | place: Philippines
TCGAGAAGCGACTGCCCGCCGTGCGGAATCCCAAGCTCGGCGATGTCGTCGTGTTCCAGTGGCCCGAGGACACCGAGAAGCATTTCGTGAAGCGCCTCGTCGGCATGCCCGGCGACACACTCGAAATGCGCAGCGGCATGCTCATCCGCAACGGCAGCGCGCAGGACGAGGCCTACGTGCAGCGCAGCATCGCGCTCCGCGAGCCCTCCGGCGACGAGTTCCGCTGGCAGCGCGACTACCTCGCGCCCTCCGCCGACGCGCGGGGATATCATCCCACGCGCAACGATTGGGGACCGCTGGTGGTGCCGGGCGGCCACTACTTCGTGCTCGGCGACAATCGCGACAACTCGCTCGACAGCCGCTACTGGGGCTTCGTGCCGGACTCGCTGATGCGGGGCTCCCCGATCTTCGTGTACTACAGCTACGCGCCGGACAGCGGCCGCAGCTTCGATTGGTTGACCCGCGTGCGCTGGACGCGGCTGGGCGAGTTGATCAACTGACGGTGGGCGGGAGCTTCCCTCCCGCCTGCACGGCCTGCACATTCAGCGCATCGGTACCGAGGCCCCCCGGAGGAGCAGGATGGCAGCTGGAACGCCGCGCAAGCAGCGCTTCGACGAAGGATCGCTCGACCAATACCTGCGCGACATCAGCATCTATCCGCTGATTTCCCGTGAGGAAGAGGTCCGGCTCGCGCAGCGCATCCGCGTCGGTGACCAAGAGGCGCTCGACACCCTCGTACGCGCCAACCTGCGCTTCGTCGTCTCGGTGGCCAAGAAGTACCAGAACCAGGGCGTGAACCTCTCGGACCTGATCAACGAGGGCAACCTCGGCCTGATCCGCGCCGCCCATAAGTTCGACGAGACCAAGGGCATCAAGTTCATCTCCTACGCCGTGTGGTGGATCCGCCAGGCGATCCTCCAGGCGCTGGCCGAGCAGAGCCGCATCGTGGGCGTGCCGCTCAACCGCGCGGGCACGCTGCACAAGATCGGCAAGCGGGCCACCGCGCTGCTGCAGGAGGTGGGCCGCGAGGCCACGCACGCCGAGATCGCCGAAGGGATGGAGATCACCGAGGAGGAAGTCGCCAAGACGATGGCGATCTCCCAGACGCACATCTCGCTCGACGCGCCGATGGCGCCGGGCGAGGACAACCGTCTGATGGACTACATCCCCGACAATGAGAGCGCCTCGCCGGACGAGGAGACCTACGGCAAGGCGCTCACGGACTCGGTGCACGAAGCCCTCGCGGGCCTGAAGGAGCGCGAGGCCAAGATCCTGCGCCTGTACTTCGGCCTCGACGGCGCCGAGCCGATGACGCTGGAGCAGATCGGCGCGGTGCTGAACATCACGCGGGAGCGGGTGAGGCAGATCAAGGAGAAGGCGCTGTCGCGTTTGCGGCACGTCTCGCGAGCGCGGGCGCTCGAGAGCTACTTGGGCGAGTGAAGGCTGGACGGAAGACTGAAGACGGAAGGTACCGGCAACGGCGCGGAGGAGCTCTGGCTCTCCCGCGCCGTTTTGCCTTGGCTCGGCGGTAGCCCCAGCCCTTCGAACTAGCGAGATTTCAGGGGCGCGAGGAGCCCGGCCCACGCTCTCCTTCCGCCTTCAGTCTTCCGTCTCAAGTCCTATGGCCAAGGACGCTTCCTTCGACATCACCACCAGCGTCGATCTCCAAGAAGTCGACAACGCCGTCAACCAGGCGTCCAAGGAGATCGCGCAGCGCTACGACTTCAAGGACGCCAAGCTGGCGACCGTGGACTTCAAGCGCGCCGAGGGCTTGGTGAAGCTTTCGAGCGACACCGATATGCGCCTGCGCGCGATGTGGGACATCCTGCAGTCGAAGCTCATCAAGCGCGGCGTGCCGGTGCAGAACCTCGACGCCGGCCCGCCCGCGCCCGGCGGCGGCGACCCCTGGCATCGCGACATCAAGCTCAAGCAGGCACTCGACGGCGAGCCCTGCAAGAAGGTCGTCGCGGCCATCAAGGCGCAGAAGTTCAAGAAGGTGCAGGCCTCGATCCAAGGCGACACCGTGCGCGTCTCCGCGCCGGACCGCGACGAGCTGCAGGCGGTCATCGGCTTCCTGCGCGGCGAGGACTTCGGCGTCGCCCTCTCCTTCGGCAACTACCGGTGAGAGTCAAGCTCGTCACCCTCGGCTGCGACAAGAACACCGTCGACTCCGAACGCTATCTCGCGCAGCTGCTCGACCACGGCGCCGAGCAGGTGGATGATGCCGCGCAGGCGGAACTCATCATCGTCAACACCTGCGGCTTCATCGACGCCGCGAAGGCCGAGAGCATCGACGCCATCGTCGAGGCGGGGCGGCTCAAGGGTCGCGGCTCGGCGCAGGCCGTCGTCGCCGTGGGCTGTATGGTCGAGCGGCACAAGCACGAGCTGGTGGACGCACTGCCCGAGGTCGATTTCTTCCTCGGCGCGTCGGAGACGGAGCAGCTACTGCCCAAGCTCCGCGAACGCGGATTGATCGGCGACGCCATCGTGCAGCACCCGGGCGTTCGCGTCCACGCCGGCGACACGCCCTTCGTGCGCTATCTCAAGGTCAGCGAAGGCTGCGACCACGGCTGCGCCTTCTGCGCGATCCCGCTGATGCGTGGCAAGCACCGCAGCTTCCTGCCCGATGAAGTCGTGAAGGAAGCGCAGTTGCTCGAGCTGCAGGGCGCACGCGAGGTCAATCTCGTCGCGCAGGACCTGGCGCACTACGGCCGCGACCTGCGCGACCTCTCGGTACGCCTGCCCGACTTGCTCGAGGCGCTACTCCGCGAGACGAGCATTCCGTGGATCCGCAATATGTACCTCTACTCGGCGGGCATCACGCCCAAGCTGCTCGAGGTGATTGCGAACAATCCGCGCATCGTGCCGTATCTCGATATGCCCATCCAGCACGCCAGCGATGCGGTGCTGGAGCGGATGCGCCGCCCCGAGCGGCAGAAGACCATCCGCGAGAAGGTCGCGCGCTTCCGCGAGGCCGTGCCCGGCGTCGCCATCCGCACGACCTGCATCGTGGGTTTCCCGGGCGAGACCGAGGACGACTTCCAGCAGCTCGTGGACTTCCTGCAGGAGATCCAGTTCGAGCGCGTCGGCGTGTTCACGTACTCGCCGCAGGAAGGCACGCGCGGCGCGCAGCTCGACGACGACGTGCCCGAGGGCGAGAAGCTGCGCCGCCTGGAGATCGTGCAAGAGCTGCAGCGGCACATCACGGCCGAGCGCTACGAATCGCGCGTCGGGAGCATCGCGCCGGCGCTCATCGAGGCCGCGGCGACCGCCGACGAACCGGCCCGCGCGCGACTGCCCTGGCAGGCCGACGACATCGACGGCGTGACCTGGATCGAGACCGACGCGACGGCCGGCAGCATCGTCGAGGTGGAGGTCATCGAAGTCGTGGATGACTATGACTTCACCGCGACCTACCGGCGCACCTTGATCGCGCCGCCGAGCGCGGATGCGGCGACGGCCACGCGCGGTCGCGCATTGCCGATGCTGGGATCGATCGGGAGCTTCGGCCGGTGAATCGCGCGGCGCTGCTCCTCGCGGCGCTGCTCGTAGTCGCCTGCGCCCCGCGCACGCCCCGCGAGGGCGGGGCAGCCCGCAATCCTGCCGTGCGCGTCGCGCTGGGCATCGCCCGTGGCGACGAGGTCCCCACCCAGCTCACGCCCCGCGGCCAGGAACTCGTGCGCTTCAAGGGCAAGCGCTACCGCGGCATCCTCCGCACGGTGAGCACGGACAGCGGCACCTTGGTGGTGAACGTGCTCACGCTCGAGGACTACCTCAAGGGCGTCGTGCCCCTCGAACTCGGCGAACGGCCGGCGGCCGAACGCGCAGCGCTCGAGGCACAGGCCATCGCCGCGAGGTCGTACACCGTCTCGAGACTCCAGGCGGCCCGCGCGGGGCGCGCACGCAGCGAGCACTTCGATCTCGTGCCATCGACCTCCGACCAAGTCTACGGCGGCGCCGACGCCGAACGGCAGAACGCCTCGGCCGCGGTGGACGCGACGCGTGGCGAGGTGCTGCTCTTCGGCGGCCGCGTCATCACCGCGCCGTATTCGTCGGCCTGCGGCGGCGAGACCACGCCCGCCGAGGAGGCCTGGAGCGGCCAGCCCGTACCCTACCTGCGCCGCATCAGCGATCGCATCCCGCGCAGCGAGCGCTACTACTGCGACATCGCGCCGCGCTTCTACTGGGAGCGCAATCTCACCGGGAGCGAGCTCGACGCCGTCGTCGCGCGCTATCTCCGGACGGTGACCCGCGTGCCCAGCGAGGGCCCCGGCGCCGTACAGGCCCTGCGCGTGGCCGAGCGCTACAGCAGCGGGCGCGTGAAGGTGCTGGAGCTGCAGACCGCCCGCGGGACCTTCGACGTGGGCGGCAACGACGCGCGCTCGGTGCTGCGGACGCCCAGTGGCGAGCTGTTGCCCAGCTCCTATTTTTCGGTGTCCACCGAAGGCGCCGCCGCGGCCATCACGCGGGTGATCCTGCGCGGCAACGGCTACGGGCACGGCGTCGGGCTGTGCCAGTGGGGCGCCATCGGGCGGGCCCGGGCAGGGCAGAGCGCCCGGAGCATCCTGCGCACGTACTTTCCCGGCACCGACGTCGGACCGCTGCCCAACCTGTAGCCCATCCCACCGTGCCTTCGCTCGCCTCGACCAAGTCTGGCCCCGTCCGCTTCGGCGTCCTCGGACTCGGCGCCATCGCCCAGACCGCCCATCTGCCGGCGCTCTCGAAGATGCGCGGCGCGGAGATCGTCGCGCTCTGCGACAACGACGCCGCCAAGGCCCGCGGCATCGCGCAGCGCTTCGGCGTGAAGACCTGGTGCACCGACATCGACGACTTGCTCGAGACGCCCGACCTCGACGCGGTGATCATCTGCTCGCCGAACCACGCGCACGAGGTGCACACGCTCTCGGCGCTCAAGGCCGGCAAGCACGTGCTGGTCGAGCGGCCCTTCGCGCTCAGCGCCCGCGGCGTGGAGCGGCTCGTCGCCGCGGCCGACAAGGCCGATCGCCTGCTGATGGTCGCCAACAACCATCGCTTCCGCCTCGACGCGCAGACGCTCGACAGCTTCTTGCGCGGCGGCGAGCTCGGCAAGCTGGTGGCCGTGCGCGCCGGTGCGTATCGGCGGCGCGGGCCCACGGCGGCGTGGCGGCAGCGGCGGCAGGAGGCCGGCGGCGGCGCCTTCCTCGAGCTCGGGCTGCCGCTGCTCGACCTCGCCGGCTGGCTCACGGACTTCCCGCGCGTCACGCGCGTGAGCGCGGCGATGGAGCGCGCCCGCGGCGCCAACGCCGTCGAGGACGCGATGTTCGTGATGATCGAGTGCCAGGGCGGCTTCAGCGTCACCCTCGACACGCGCTGGAACTACGTCGGCGACGAGGACCGCTGGTGGTTCGAGGTCATCGGCACGCAGGGTTCGGCGCGCCTCTCGCCGCTGCGCATCACCAAGGAGCTGCACGGCAACGCCGTGGACGTGTCGCCGAGCGGCGCCTCGCAGCGCGACAGCGCGATGCTGCAGAGCTACCGCAGCGAGCTCGCGCACTTTCTCGCCGTGCTGCGCGGCGAGACCGCGTACGACGCGCACAAGGACCAGGTGCGCGTGTACAAGCTGCTGGATGTGATTTACAAGGCGGCGGATGAGGCGAAAGAGATTCGTCTCGAGAAGTGAGACTTGAGACGTGAGACTTGAGAGCGGACGGATGACGGAGGACGGATGCTCGTGGCTGCGGCGTGTGGCGATGCTTGTCGTGTGCGCCGTGAGCTTACTGCATCCGTCATCCGTCATCCGTCCGATTCACGCGCAGGAGCCGCCCGCTATCCGCGTCTCCGTGCTCACCTTCGGCCCCGGCGACCTCGTCTTCGAACGCTTCGGCCACAACGCGCTGCGCATCGTCGACCCCGCCAGCGGCAGCGACCTCGCGTACAACTGGGGGATGTTCAGCTTCGACCAGCCGAACTTCCTCGGGCGCTTCCTCTCGGGTGACACGCAGTACTGGGTCGAGGCCTTCCCCTCGCAGCCGCTGATCGACTTCTACATCCGCGCCGATCGCGAGGCCGTGGAGCAGGTGCTGGAGCTCACGCCCACCGAGGCCGCCGAGCTCAAGGCGTTTGTCGAGCACAACGTGCGCGGCGACAACAAGTACTACCGCTATCAGTACTTTCTCGACAATTGCTCCACGCGCGTGCGCGACGCGCTGAACCTCGTGATGGGCGGGTCGCTCGAACGCCGCTTCGCGCCGATCACGACGACCTGGAGCTTCCGCGACGAATCCATCCGCCTCACGGGGCCCACGTACTACTCGCAGCTCGGCATCGAACTCGCGCTCGGGCCCTCGGCGGATGCACCGCTGAGTGCGTGGCAGGCGATGTTCGTGCCGATGCGCCTGCGCGATTACCTGCGCGAGGTCACCGTGCCCGCGCCCAATGGCGGTACGCGGCCACTGGTCGCGCAGGAGACGGTGCTCCACACGCCGACGGGCCGTCCCGCCGAGCCAGAGGCGCGCCGCGGACTCACACTCGGCGCGCTCGGCCCCGTGCTCGGCGCGTGGATGCTGATGCTCGTGCCCACCAGCGCCGAGGCGCGGCGCAAGCGGCGACTGCCCGCGGCCGTGATGCTCGCGCTGTTCTATGGCGTGACGGGATTGCTCGGATCTGTGCTGCTCGGGATGTGGCTCTTCTCGGCGCATACGTGCTGGTACCACAACCTAACGCTGCTGCTCTGCTCGCCGCTGGCGCTGCTGGCCGCGGTGCTGGGCACGCGCGCGCTCTGGCGCGGCGAGCGCTCGCGCTTCGCCTTGCTCTCCGTGGGCGCGGCGGCGACGATGGCGCTGCTCGCGCTCGTCGTCTCGCCATTCGTGACACAGCGGCTCGCGGGCCCGCTGTTGGTGCTGCTGCCCGGCCACCTCGGGCTCGCGCTCGTCTTCTGGCGCCACACCGCGCCGTCGGTCAGCGCCAACTGAACGCCCTCGGCGCCCAATGGCGCGTCGGCGTGGACGTCGGCGGCACGTTCACAGATCGCGCCGCCCTCGCCGCCGACGGACGCATCGTCGCGCACAAGGTGCTCTCCACGCCGGGTGACCAAGGCGAAGGCGTCGTGCAGTCATTGGACGGACTCGACGCACGCGCTGCGGCCATCGTCCACGGCACCACCGTCGTCACCAACCTGCTGCTCGAGCGTCGCGGCGCGCGTGTCGTGCTCGTCACCACCGCCGGCGCCGAGGATGTGCTGTTCCTGCGGCGACAGGATCGCGCGGCGCTGTATGACCTGAGCAAGCATCATCCGGCGCCGCTGGTCGCGCGCGAGGATGTGATCGGCGTGGATGAGCGACTGGTCGTCGAGCGGACGCCTCGCGCACCGGGCGCAACTAGCCTGCGCGCCGAGCGCAGCCTGAGCGCCAGCGAGATCACCCGCGTCACGGCCGCCGCGCTCGCGCGCAATCCCGAGATCGTCCTCGTGGCGCTGCTGCACAGCTACGCCGACGATTCGCACGAACGCGCCATCGCCGCGTCGCTGCGCAGCGCGCGGCCGGACCTCGAGATCGTCACCAGCGCCGACGTGTTGCCGGAGATTCGCGAGTACGAGCGCTTCGCGACGGCCAGCGCCGAGGCCTATGCGCGCCCGGCGGTGATCCGCTATCTCGACGGCCTCGCCGCGCGGCTCGCCGCCGCCGACCAACCCGCGCCCGCCGTGATGACCAGCGGCGGCGGAATGCAGCCCGCCGCCGTCGCGGCGCGTCACGCGGCGGCGCTGGCGCTGTCGGGGCCAGCGGGCGGCGTGGTCGGGGCGGCGGCGGTGCTCGCGGCGCTCGCAGAGCCGTCGACATCTTCGATTCCAGCATCGCGCCCATCCCGATCCGTCAACGCGGCCAACGCCGCACTGGCGTCCTCGGCTGACGCGCGCGCTGCCGGCCTTCTCGACGCCCTCACGATCGACATCGGCGGCACGAGCGCCGACGCGGGCCTGATCCTCGACGGTGAGCCGCTGGTCGAAAGCGGTGGCGAAGTTGCCGGCGTGCCAATCGCGCTGCCGCGCGTGCTCGTGGATACCGTCAGCGCCGGCGGCGGCAGCATCGCGTGGATCGACGACGGCGGCGCCCTGCGCGTCGGCCCGCGCTCGGCCGGCGCAAAGCCCGGGCCGGTGGCCTTCGGTCGCGGCGGCACGGAGCCCACGGTGACCGACGCGCAGTTGGTGCTCGGGCGCATCGCCGCACGGGCGATGAGCGGTGGCGTGGCCCTCGACGTCGACGCGGCACGCACGGCCGTCGGCGCTCTCGCCGCACGGCTCGGCAGCGACCTCGAACGCACCGCGGCGGCCATCCTGCGCATCGCCGACGCGGAGATGGCGCGCGCGCTGCGCCGCGTGAGCGTCGAGCGCGGCGTCGACCCGCGCCGCTGCACGCTCATCGCCTTCGGTGGTGGCGGCCCGCTGCACGCCTGCGCGCTGGCGGACACCCTCGCGATGCCGCGCATCATCGTGCCGCCCTTCGCCGGTGTGCTGAGCGCGGTCGGTCTCGCCCTGGCACCCGAGCGTCGGGAGTCGGCAATGAGCGTGATGGCCTCCGCTGCCTCGATGACGCGCGAGGCCTTGGCGATAAGTGTCCACCGGCTGTCCGAAAAGGCCGAGGGGCGCGAGCGGCGCAGCTTCGCGCGGATGCGGTACCGCGGGCAGGGGCACGAGCTGGAGATCCCCGTCTATGCCGCGGCCGAGAACGCGACCTCGGCCAGCGGTCGTGACGACTCGCCGGACGGCGCCGATGACGGCCCAGCGCTCGCCAAGCGATTCGCCGAGGCGCACGCGAAGCGCTACGGCTTCACGCTGCCCAGCGAGGTGGAGATCGTCGCGCTGCGTCACGAGGCGGGCGAGCCGGCGCGCCGCGTAGCGTTCGCCGCGGCACCAGCGACCGCGGCATCGGCGGACGCTGCCGCGCAGGCAGCCGGCGGCCGCATCAACGGTCCGCACACGCTGGCGCTCTCCGACGCCACGCTGTTCATCGCCGAGGGCTGGGTCGCGACGCCGCTGCCGATCGGCGGCTGGCTGCTGGAGCGCGCGCGATGACCAGCGCTCTCGACCTCGCCGTGTGGTCCAGCGCCTTCGCGATGATCGCCGAGGAGATGGGCAGCGTGCTGATCCGCGGGTCGCTCTCGCCCAACATCCGTGAGCGCCGCGACGCGAGCTGCGCGCTCTTCGATGCGAACGGGCAGATGATCGCGCAGGCCGCGCACATTCCCGTGCACCTGGGTGCGCTGCCCGAAGCCGTGCGCGCCGTGCGGGCGCGCGGTCCCAAGCCCGGCGATGTCTTCCTGCTCAACAGTCCCTGGGCGGGCGGCTCGCATCTGCCCGACCTCACGATGATCGAGGCGATTGCGCTCGACGGCGCGATCGTCGGCTATGCCGTGGTGCGCGCGCATCACGCCGACGTCGGCGGGATGAGCCCCGGCTCGATGCCGCAGGGCGCCACCGAGTTGGTGCAGGAAGGGCTCATCCTCCCGCCGATGCGCTTGCTGCGCGAGGGCGTGCAGGACGACGAGTTGCTCGACCTCGTGCTGGCCAACGTGCGCACGCCCGACGAACGCCGCGGCGACCTCGCGGCGCAGCGCGCCAGCTGTGCCGCTGGCGCGAACGGTTGGCGAGCCCTCATCGCGAAGCACGGGCGGCAGGCCGTCGAAGCCGCCGGCGCCGCGCTGCTCGATTACGCCGAGCGTCGCGCGCGGGCGCGGCTACAGTTGCTGGAGGGCGCGACCAGCAACGCCGAGGACGCGCTCGAAGGCGACGGCGTGAGCGATCGCGAGGTCCCGCTGCGCGTGGCCCTGCGCGTGCAGGACGCCTCGCTGCAGCTCGACTTCGCCGGCTCGAGCCCGATGGTGCCCGGCAACGTGAACTGTCCCATCCAGGTCACGCGCGCGGCCGCGCTCTTCGTGCTCCGTGCGCTGCTCGACGACGACGTGCCCACCAACGAGGGCATTGCGCGCGCCATCCAGATCAGCACGCCCGACGACTGCTGCGTGGCAGCCAAGGCGCCGGCCGCCGTGGCGGCGGGCAACGTCGAGATGAGCCAGCGCATCACTGACCTGCTCTTCGCCGCCCTCGCCGCCGCTGGCGTGGACGTGCCCGCGCAGGGGCAGGGCACGATGAACAACGTCACCTTCGGCGGCGCCGGCTGGACCTTCTACGAAACGCTCGGCGGCGGCCAAGGCGCCAGCGCCAAGGGCCCCGGCCCCAGCGGCGTGCACGTGGGAATGAGCAACACGCGCAACACGCCGATCGAGAGCCTCGAGCACGCCTATCCCATCGTGATCGAGCGCTACGCGCTGCGCGAGGGGAGTGGCGGCAAGGGCCAGCATCAGGGCGGGAATGGCATCCTGCGGCGCTACCGCGTGCTGGAGCCTTGCACGGTCACACTGCTGACGGAGCGGCGCTCGCGCGCGCCGAAGGGCGCGCGAGGCGGGGAGGACGGCGCCGTCGGTGAGAACCGACTGAACGGAGAGCTGCTGCCGGCGAAGTGCAGGCGGGCGCTCAAGCCAGGCGACGAGCTGGAGGTTCGCACGCCGGGTGGCGGAGGATATGGCAGGCTGGGAGAGGTTTGACGGAGCGGGGGCGGGGATGGAGATAGGAGAATGGGGAAGAGGTGGGAAACACGTGTCACGTGTCTCCCACCTCTCTCTCATTCCCGTATCTCCATCTCCGCCCTTGCCCCCGTCTCACCCCAACTGTAATCCGCCCGACAACCGCTTCTTTGTCCCCTCAGATGGTGTCGCCCGCCGCCAAACCTGGGCTGCCGTGAATGTCGCCAAGAGATGCGGATCCACGAGCCCCCCGCGAGCCTCCGCGTGCAGGATGTCCAGCGCTCGCTCCGCCGGCACCGCCCGCTTGTACGGACGGTCCGTCGCCGTGAGGGCATCGTAGATGTCGGCGATGGTCATCATCCGCGTCTGCACGGGGATCTCGCTCTCCTTGGCCCCGCGCGGATAGCCCATCCCGTTCAGCTTCTCGTGGTGCCCGTAGGCGATCTCGGGGATGCCCTTCAGCTCGCGCGTCCACGGGATCTGCTGCAGGAAGCGATACGTGTGCGTCACGTGGCTCTCGATCTCGCGGCGCTCGCGGGTGTCGAGATTGCCCTTGTTGATCATCAGGAAGCGCAGCTCGTCTTCGCTGAGCAGCGGCCGCAGCACGCCGTCGAAGTCCACAAAGGTCTGCCGGTGGATCTCCTCCAGCTCCGTGAACGTGCCCTCGGGCAAGATCGTCGGCTCGTTTGCGCGCACGACCATATCCAGCCAGCGCGCGAGCCGGTCGCGCTCCTCGCGGCGCATCTGGTCCAGCCGACTCACGAACTCCGCGTAGTCGCGCTGCCCGTGCTCGGCCAGGTACTCGGCGCGCTCGCGCTCGTACTCGAGGTCGGCCTGCTGCATCAGGAACTGGAAGCGCGAGCGCACCAGCGCGAGATCGTGGGCGTAGAGCTTCTTCTGCTTCACCAGCACCTGCTCGCGCACGCCGACCTTGCCGAAGTCGTGCAGCAGGCCCGCGTAGCGCAGCTCGCGCAGTTGGTCCTTCGTGAAGGTCAGTCCCTTGTACGGCCCCTCGCCCGAGCGATCCACGCTCTCGGCCAGGCCCGTGGTCAGCGTCGCGACGCGGAACGAATGGCCGGAGGTGGTCGGATCGCGCGATTCGATCGCCGTCACCGCCGCGGTCACGAAGCCTTCGAAGAGGCGCTCGATGTCCTCGTAGAGCCGCGAGTTCTCGATCGCCACGGCCGCCTGCGCCGCCAGCGCCGACACCATCTCCGCGGTGTGCTCGTCGAAGGGCAGCACCTGCTGGGCCACCGCCTCCGCGTTCTGCAATCGCACGTCAAAGTCGCGCTTGCGGTTGATCAGCTGCAGCACGCCGATCACTTCGTCCTTCAGCGTGAACATCGGCAGCACCAGCATACTCTTGGTGCGATAGCCGAACTTGTCGTCGAAGCTGCGGTTCTGGCGGTAGCTCACGTCCTCCGGCAGCAGGTAGACGTCGGCGATCATCAGCCGCTCGCCGGTGGCCGCCACGTAGCCCGAGAGCGAGCTGTGGTCGATGGGGATCGTGAACTCGCTGAACGGCAGCTCGGGCAGCGTCGTGTTCTGCGAGAGCTTGAAGCGCAGCGATTCGGGATTGCCCGCCTCGTCGAGATCCACGAGGTAGAGCGAGCCCGCATCGGCGCTCGAGAGCCGCCGCGCCTGCGTGAGGATCATCCCCAGCAGCGTGTCGAGGTCGCGTTCCGTGGCCAGCGCCGCGCCCACGCGCGACAGCTCGCGCAGGTCGGTGGCCGAGTGCTGCTCCAGGCGCCGCGAGCGCGCGGCGGCGAGCAATGTGGCAGCGTG
>VFQM010002739.1_pt1 | contig 12339 bp, 10 predicted proteins | sample 3512391 | NCBI WGS metagenome assembly VFQM01 (sample SAMN10412369, study PRJNA504923) | tailings metagenome | isolation source: Replicate 1 from Balatoc abandoned mine | place: Philippines
GAGCTGCTAAATCAATTTCTCCAACTGTTGACGCTATGGCAGGACAAAAGAAATATGCTGAAGAAATGTCTACAGCTGCAGCTCAATTAGAAGCATTAAATAACTTATACAAAATTCAATTAGAAAGTGCTGATAAAAATGCACAGGCTAATCAAGAAATTGCTGAAAATGCAGCAAAATTAAAAGAGCAAATGCAATCAATGACTTCAAATATTGCGTCTTTAAATGCAGTATATGGAGGTATGTTATCTGCTATGAGTAACAGAGGATAATTAGTTTTATCATTAAATATTTTATTAATTACAAAACTAATTTAGAAAAATGGCAGGAGGAAAATTAACCCCTAGACAGAAGATGATTAACCTGATGTATTTGGTTTTCATCGCAATGTTAGCATTAAATATGTCAAAAGAAGTTTTAACTGCTTTTGGAAACTTTAATGATAAATTTACTGAATCAAATAAATTAACGGATCAATCTAATGCTACTTTATTGAGTGCTTTACAAACTAAAGCGACTGATGAGCCAGCTAAATATGCTGAGCCTGCAAAAAAAGCAAAAGAAGTTGAAAAGATTTCAAAAGATTTCGTAGCATTCCTAGAAACGGTTAAAGCTGAAGTTACTGAAGGAATTGAACCAGATGAAAATGGTAAATTGCCTTTTGAAGCTATGGACAAGTCTACAATCGACGAAAAATGGTTTCAAGGTGATGGTTATAGCCCAAGAGGAACAGAAATTGTTTCTAAGATTGACAAATATGTAGCAGATATCAAAAAAGTATTAGGAACTGATGTTAAATACATACCTTTTATTAAAGAACTTGAGAAAAAATTCTCAACTGCTGATATTACAAATAGAGAAGGTGTTAAACAAAAGTTTTTAGACTATAAAACAAAAGGTTTCCCTGCGATTTCTACATTAACTTTATTAACCGCAATGCAGAATGATGTTAAAACTACTGAAGCTGGAGCTTATAATTTGTTTTTAGGTAATGCTTTACAATCAGCCGCTTCTATGAAAAACTTCCAAGCGATTGTTGTTTTAGATAAGAACGCTTATTTTCAAGGGGAAACAGTTACAGGAAAAGTTGTATTAGGTCGTTATGATGCTAACACTGTACCAACTTCTTTCGATGGTCCTGGAAAAATTGAAAATGGTCAAGCTGTAATTTCAACGACTGCAGGATCAATTGGAGAACAAAAAATTTCTGGTAAATTCGGTTTCTTAGAAGATGGTAAAGAAATTCCATTAAGCTTCGAAGGTACTTACGTTGTTGTACCAAGACCAAACCAAGCAATCATTTCTGCTGATAAAATGAACGTTGTTTACCGTGGTGTTCCTAACCCAATCTCTATTTCTGTTCCTGGTATAGCTTCTAACAAAGTGAATGCTAGTGCTCCAGGGATGTCAAAAGTAGGTGATGGTAAATTTATGTTAAAGCCAGGATCTGGTAGTGAAGTTAAAATTAACGTTTCTGCTACTATGCCTGATGGTAAAGCAATGTCAAGTTCACAAGTATTTAGAATCAAAGGTTTGCCTGCTCCTACAGGAAAAGTAGGTGGTTCTGAAAAGAATAAAGGACCTAAATCTAACTTAGAAGTTTGTACAGTTACTGCTGTTATGGAAGATTTCGATTTCCCTGTTACAGTAAATGTAACTCAATTTAATATCAAAGTTCCTGGCCAGGCAACTGTAGTTGTTAATGGTAACAAAATGGATTCAAGAGCTAGAGCGGTTATTGCTAAAGCTTCAAAAGGAGATTTAGTTGTTATTTCTGACATTAAAGCGAGTTTTATTGGAATCGATCAAATGGCTAAGAAAGTTTCAACTTGTACTTACGAAATACAATAATTTAAACAAATTTGTGTTTATGTTATAAACCAAATAAAAATAGAATAAAATGAATTGGAGAAATAGTATTGCAATTTTAACATTAGTCTTAAGCACTTCTACATTTGCTCAGTCTAATCTGTTAAATGCAAAAACACCAGATCAAATTGGTAAAAAAACGGAAGCTGAATTAAATGCTGATAACGACAAACCATTACCTTATGGATATGTGCATGACAGAGATATCTTAATGGGTAAACGTATTTGGGAAATAATTGATCTTGACGAAAGAGTGAATTTTCCTCTATACTTTCCTGTTGAAGGTGACGTTATGACTTCTCCTGACAGAAGACCTTTATATAATGTTCTAGTAAGTGCTATTAAAGAGGGTAAAATTACTGAAGTTTATGATTCAAGTTATTTTACTACAAAAAAATCACTTAAAGACATTCAATCTTCTTTAACCAAAACCGATACTACAGATGTTGGTCGTGAACAAATGAATGAAGACATTGAGGCTTACAGAAGTGGTAAATTAAAAATTTCACCAGAGTACATCGTTACTACTGAAATTGAAGCCGATGACGTTGATGCTTATAAAATTGTAGGTTATTGGTATTTTGATAAAAGACAAAGTGAATTAAAATACCGTTTATTAGGTATTTGTCCTGTTGTTCCAGATGTTTATGAAATGGACAACCCAAATCCTGAAATGGTAGAGTTATTCTGGGTGTATTTCCCAGCATCACGAGATGTTTTACACAAAGCTAAAGCTTTTAATAACAGAAACTCTGCAATGCCTTTTACTTTTGACCATTTATTAAATGCACGACGTTTTAATGGTGTAATTTATTTAGAAGAAAATGTCTACGGTGATCGTAAAATCGCCGAATACATGAAAGAAAATGCACAAATGCAGTTATTAGAATCAGACCGAGTTAAAGAGAAAATTCGTGACTTTGAACAAGATATGTGGAATTATTAATAGTATTTCTCCAATTTCATTTAAAAAACTCTTACCATTTGGTAAGAGTTTTTTAATTTTACAACATGATAGATTATATAATTGTTGGTAGTGGTCTTGCTGGAATTTCATTCGCTGAAATCGCTTTAAAGGCTTCTAAAAGTATTCTTGTTTTTGATAATAATTCACAACCTTCTTCAAGAATTGCTGGTGGTTTGTACAATCCTGTAGTTTTAAAACGTTTTAGTGAAGTTTGGAAAGCTAAAGAACAATTAGAATTTGCATTTCCCCTTTATGAGGATATACAAGAAAAGTTAAACGTTGTTTTCGATTATAAAATCCCTATTTTAAGAAAGCTAGCTTCTATCGAAGAACAAAACAATTGGTTTCAAGCCGCAGATAAACTTAATTTAGCCTCTTTTCTAAACCCAATTTTAGTCAATAAAAAGTATAAATTTATTGAATCACCCTTTCATTATGGATTAGTAAATGAAACAGGTTATTTAGATATTAACACTTTGATAATTTCCTATCTCGATTATCTTAAAAGTATACAATCTCTATCTGCAGATACCTTTGATTATAACGAAATTAATTTTTTTGAAAATTATATGGTTTATAAAGGAGTTAAAGCCAAACATATTGTTTTTTCAGAAGGTTTTGGTTTGCATAGTAACCCTTTCTTTAATGATTTGCCACTAGATGGAACAAAGGGTGAGTTACTCATCATAAAAGCTCCTAATCTTGATTTGGATGTAGTAATTAAATCTAGTGTTTTTATCCTACCTATCGGAAATGATTTGTTTAAAGTAGGAGCTACTTATAATTGGAAAGATAAAACAAATACTCCTACAGAAGAAGGAAAACAAGAGTTGGTAGAAAAGTTGAAAGAAATAATTTCTTGTGATTTCGAAATAGTACAACATTTTGGAGGTGTTCGTCCCACAGTTAAAGATAGAAGGCCTTTAGTAGGAACGCATCCAATTCATCAGCAACTACATGTTTTAAATGGCTTAGGCACGCGTGGTGTTATGCTAGGTCCTTTTTTAGCGAATCAATTGTTTCAACATATTGAAAATAAAATACCACTTGACAAAGAAATTGATATTGCTAGATGTTATAAAAAAAACCGAAACTAATTTGTTTCGGTTTTTAATTTATCGAATAGTAGGTTTGTTTTTGTCTTCAATATGTTCTTTCCAATTTTTGTCGTAAGTAATAAACATATTAATCCAAATATTTCTGGAAAGTCTCATAATTACTGGCATAAAAACAACCAAGGTAATAATAATTACAATAAAATTATTAATTAAACTCTTCTCTCCAACGAAGAAATAAGTAATGATGAAAGCGGCTACACCAAAAGCAATTCCAAGTGCATAACTCACATACATAGCACCATAAAAGAACGATGGTTCCATTTTATATTTTGTATGACAGTGATTGCATTTTTCATGCATTTTGTAAACATTCATAACATTATACGGATTTTTGTCTAAATACATGCTTTCTTCATGACATGTTGGACAACTTCCTGTTAAAATACTATTTAATATGGATCCTTTTTTTAACATTTGCAAAATATTTTACACAAAGGTACAATAACATATAATTTCTTGTGTAACAATTATTACAAATATCAATTAGTTTAAGATGAATTTAAGTTTTTAGTGTAAACTTTTAAACCCATAAAACTTTTAAACTTATAAACTTTTCAAATGCTAAACATTCATAATTTATCGGTTTCATTTGGTGGAACTTTTCTTTTCGAAGAAGTTACTTTCAGATTGGGTTCTGGAGATCGAGTAGGGCTTGTAGGGAAAAATGGTGCAGGTAAGTCAACCATGTTAAAAATGCTTGCTGGTGATTTTAAGCCTGATAGTGGCACTATCGCTACCGAAAAAGAAGTAAAAATCGGATTTCTTCGTCAAGATATTGATTTTGTTAAAGGACGTACGGTTTTAGAAGAAGCCTACATGGCTTTCGAAGAAATTAAACGTGCCGAATTCAGAATTGATGAAATCAATCACCAGTTAGCCACAAGAACCGATTACGAAAGTCAGGAATACTCCGATTTGATTGAGGAGTTGAGCGATGTTACACATCATTATGAAGTTTTAGGAGGTTATAATTATGTAGGAGATACCGAGAAAATCCTTTTAGGTTTAGGATTTAAACGGGAAGAATTCAACAATCAAACCGATACTTTTTCGGGTGGATGGAGAATGCGTATAGAACTAGCAAAATTATTACTACAATCAAACGACATTCTTCTTCTAGATGAGCCTACCAACCACTTAGATATAGAAAGTATCATTTGGTTAGAAGGTTTTTTAAGAAATTTTACCGGTGTTGTTGTAATCGTGTCTCACGATAAAATGTTTTTGGATAACGTTACGAATCGTACCATTGAAATTTCTTTGGGTAAAGCATACGATTTCAATAAACCGTATTCAGAATATTTAGTGTTGCGTCAAGAAATTCGTGAAAAACAATTAGCTACTCAAAAAAACCAAGCCAAAAAAATCGAAGAAACCGAAAAACTAATCGAGAAATTCCGTGCTAAAGCCTCTAAAGCTTCAATGGCTCAGTCTTTAATTAAGAAATTAGATAAAGTAGAACGCATCGAAGTAGACGAAGATGATAATTCGGTGATGCATATTTCGTTTCCCGTTTCTCAAACTCCAGGTCGTGTTGTAATCGAAGCCGAACATGTAACCAAAGCTTACGGTGATAAAGTGATTCTAAAGGACATTTCACTTTTAGTAGAACGGGGTAGTAAAATTGCATTTGTAGGTCAAAACGGTCAAGGAAAATCTACTTTTATCAAAGCCATTGTAAACGAATTCGAATACGAAGGAATCATCAAACTCGGACATAACGTACAATTAGGGTATTTTGCTCAAAATCAAGCAGAATATTTGGATGGCGAAAAAACCTTGTTAGACACCATGCTAGAAGCGGCAACTGATACCAATCGCTCTAAAGTGCGCGACATGTTGGGGGCGTTTTTATTCCGTGGTGATGATGTGGAGAAAAAAGTAAAGGTGCTTTCTGGAGGTGAGCGAAATCGTTTGGCGCTTTGTAAATTGCTTTTACAGCCAATAAATGTTCTGGTAATGGACGAGCCAACAAACCACCTAGATATTAAGTCTAAAAACGTCTTAAAAGCTGCTCTACAGCAATTCGAAGGTACCTTATTGTTGGTTTCGCACGACCGTGATTTCTTACAAGGAATGTCCAATATTGTTTACGAATTCAAGGATCAAAAAATCAAAGAATATTTGGGCGATATCAATTTCTTCCTAGAACAAAGAAACGCAACCAACATGCGCGAAATTGAGAAAAAAGAAACAGAAGTAAAAACGAATGTATCTAAAGAAATCAAAACTATTTCCTACGAAGATCAAAAAAAGGCAAAAGGACTTCAAAATAAATTAAGCAAAATCGAAAGCCAAATACAACAACTAGAAAAAGACATCCAAGCCGACGATAAGGCGTTAGCAACTCATTACGACAAACATGCTGAAGATGCTAATTTCTTTGCTGCTTACGAAAAAAAGAAAAAGGAATTGGAGCAATTACTTGAAGATTGGGAAAGTGTTCAACTCGAAATTGAAGTTCTGAATTCTTAATTTTAGAGCCTTTTTCCAGCTATTCGTTGCAAGTTTTTGTCAAAAAAATAAGTTTTGTAAGCGATAAAAAGAGCTTCTTAGGTCGCTTTTTTATCGCAACAAAACTAAAATTTTTTCAACAAAAAGCTTTTCACTGCTATCTGGGGCAAGTTACCAGAATTTTGAGGTAGTCTAGTGTATTTTTATTTAAAAGGAAACATGTGGTAATTTTTTCTTAATCGTTTCAATTTTCAGATTCAATTGAGCTAAAAATTTCTGATGACTTTCCGTATTCGGATTAAACGGACGATGCGCCAATCCTTTTTGAATGGCATCCACTTCTTCCATCAATTTTGCTGCCGATTCCGATATGTAATGTTCATAAAAGCGCAACCAAATATAATCAATTGCAGTTTGATTCGGATGCAACATATCTTCAGCATAAAAACGATAATCGCGCAATTCGTCCATCATAATTTCGTAAGAAGGAAAATAGTTACGATTCTGATTTGTCACTTCGAGCGAAGTCGAAAATTTCTTATTCAAAATCGAATGAATTGCTGCAATCAAATGTGCTTTACTCAAGGTGTTTTCGATAAAACCATCCTTTATATGCCGCACAGGTGAAACCGTAAAAATAAAATGACAATTTGGATTTACAGAATGGATTAATAAAATAATATTTTCTAAACTTTTTTCGGTTTGTTCAATCGAAAGTAATTCTTTCGTAAATTGTTTTTGCGGCACTTTATGACAATTGGCAACAATTTCATGGGTTTCAATATTGCTGTAAACCCATGAAGTCCCTAATGTAATAATACAATGTGTTAATGCAGCAATATGGCGATGTGTTGATTCTAAAATCGAATTCAAATGACTCAAAAATAGGTCTTTATCTGGATTTGATAATTCGGAATGCACTTCATAACAATGCCATAATTCATTGTGAAAAAAAATGTCGTTTTCGGTAAATTTTTTATTTTCAACAACACAGCGGATTAACTTTTCTAACGAAACCGCATTAAAAATAATTCCAAATGGATTGGTAGTGGCCTGATACTTAAAATACGAAAACTTCTTTCCTATATTCTCTGCAAAACAGGAACCCAACAACATAATTTTCGAATCATAATCGATTGGGAAACTGCTTTTTTGAACGGGTATTTTGGTTGTGAATTGCAAATCAATAGAGTTTAAAGCCCAAATTTAAACTACTTTTTACAAAAAACGCGTATTTTTACTCAAGATTTAATGCAATACAAATGATTGAAAAAGAATACATCGAACCAAACGAAGGTTTTTCTCAAACTGTGGTAGTGAAAACTGGAAATTTCAAAACACTTTACATTTCGGGACAAATTGGTCATGGCAATGATTTAGAAGACCAAACGATAACTACTTTCCAAAATTTAGAAAAGCAACTGACTATTTGTAATGCTACTTTTAAAGATGTGGTAAAAATGAATACTTACATCGTAAATTTCAATCCAGAAACAGATTTACCTGTTTTCAGAAAAGTCAGAAAAGAATTTCTTGGAACTGAAAATTATCCAGCAAGCACATTAGTGGGTGTAGAAAGTTTAGGAAGAAAAGAATGGTTGATTGAAATTGAAGCGATTGCGGTTTTAGAATAAAAAAATCCCGATAATTTTATCGGGATTTATATTTTAGATGTTTAAGTTTTGTTATTTAATAAACTCAACTGCTTTCTCTAACGCTTCTTTAATTCCACCTACATTTTTCCCTTTTCCTGAAGCGAAGAAAGGTTGTCCACCACCATTTCCGTCAATTAATTTTCCTAATTCTCTGATGACGTTTCCGGCGTTTAATCCTTTTTCAGCAACTAATTCTTTTGAAATGTAGCAGTGAATATTTGGAGCATTATCTTCAACTGATGCTAAAAACACAAACGCATTTGGTTTTGAAGTTCCAATAGCTTGTGCTAAATCTTTAGTCGAACTCATAGATAAATCTACTTGTTTGGCTAAAAAGTTAATTCCGTTGATTTCTTGGAAATCAGAAACTAATGTGTTTTTTAATCCTTCGATTTTTTCTTTTACTAATTGCTCTAGTTGTTTTTTCAACTTTGCATTATCATCTTGTAATGAAGCTACTGATTTTAAAACATCTTGAGGATTTTTCAACACTTCTTTGATTTCTGCCAACGTATTTTCTTGGTTTTTGTAGAAATCTTTCACCGCATCACCTGTAATCGCCTCAATACGACGAATTCCAGCCGCAACAGCTCCTTCTGAAACAATTTTAAAATGCCAAATATCAGCCGTGTTTTTCACGTGAATTCCACCGCATAATTCTTTACTTTCACCAAATTCAATCATACGAACATTATCACCATATTTCTCTCCAAACAATGCCATCGCACCTTTGTCTAATGCTTCTTTAATTGGAATATTTCTATGTTCTACTAATTGCAATTGCGCTTCAATTTGTTGATTTACACTTGCTTCAACTTGACGTAATTCTTCATCCGAAACTTTAGAAAAATGCGAGAAGTCAAAACGTAAGTAATTTGGGTTTACTAACGAACCTTTTTGCTCCACATGCGTTCCTAAAATGCTTCTCAAAGCCAAATGCATCAAATGCGTAGCTGAGTGATTTTTAGAAGTAGAAGTTCTTAAATCAGTATTTACTTTGGCAACAAATCCTGCTTCCACGTTTTCTGGAAGTTGTTTGGCGAAATGTAAGATTAAGTTGTTTTCTTTTTTTGTATCGATAATTTCAATGGTTTCGTTTGCCGAAACTAAAGTTCCTTTATCACCCACTTGTCCACCACCTTCTGGATAAAACGGCGTGTTGTCTAAAACAATTTGGTATAAAATACCATCTTTTTTAGAATCTACTTTACGAATACGTGTGATTTTAACGTTGTTTTCCGTTTGGTCATAACCAACGAAAGTTTCCACGTTTCCATCAATTAAAACTTTCCAATCGTCAGTCGTTACTTCCGAAGCCGCACGAGAACGCGCTTTTTGTTTTTGTAATTCCGTTTCGAATTCGGTTTCATTAAATGAATAGCCTTTTTCTTTTAAAATTAAAGCCGTTAAATCTTTCGGGAAACCAAAAGTATCGTACAATTCGAATACTTTTTCACCCGAAACTTCTTTTCCAGATGTTTCAGCAACTACTTTATCTAATAATTGTAATCCTTGTTCCAAAGTTCTTAAGAAAGACGCTTCTTCTTCGCGAATTACATTGGTAACCAATTGTTGTTGCGATTTAATCTCAGGGAAAAATTCGCCCATTTGGTTCGCTAAAACTTCCACTAATTTGTTGATGAAAGGTTCTTTCGTTCTTAAAAACGTAAATCCGTAACGAATCGCACGACGTAAAATTCTACGAATTACATAACCAGCACCTGTATTCGAAGGCAATTGACCGTCAGCAATAGCAAAAGCTACGGCACGAACGTGGTCTACAATTACACGAATTGCAATGTTGGTTTTATTTTGTTCTTCTTGTATTGACAAGTCGCGACTTGTCATTGCATCATTTGAAGTATATTTTAATCCTGTAATTTCTTCAACTTTCGCGATAAGCGGTGTGAAAACATCCGTATCATAATTTGAAGTCACGTTTTGCATCGCCATACACAAACGCTCAAATCCCATTCCGGTATCTACGTGTTGTGCTGGTAATTTTTCTAATGAACCATCGGCTTTACGGTTGAATTCCATAAATACGTTGTTCCAAATTTCCACTACTTGCGGGTGGTCAGCATTTACTAAATCTCTTCCTGAAACAGAATTTCTTTCAGCGTCAGTTCTTAAATCGATATGAATTTCCGAACATGGACCACACGGACCTTGGTCGCCCATTTCCCAGAAATTGTCTTTTTTATTTCCTAAAATGATACGGTCTTCCGAAACGTATTGTTTCCAAATATCAAACGCTTCTTGGTCAAACGGAACATTCTCTGCTGGATTTCCTTCAAAAACAGAAACATACAAACGGTCTTTGTCTAACTTTAAAACTTCTGTAAGAAATTCCCAAGCCCAAGCTAATGCTTCTTTCTTGAAATAATCACCAAAAGACCAGTTTCCAAGCATTTCAAACATAGTGTGGTGATAAGTATCAAAACCTACATCTTCCAAATCATTGTGTTTTCCAGAAACACGAAGACATTTTTGCGTATCGGCAATTCTTGGACTTTTTGGAGTTCCATTGCCTAAGAAATATTCTTTGAATTGGGCCATTCCCGAGTTGTTGAACATCAAGGTTGGATCGTCTTTTAAAACGATTGGCGCAGAAGGAACAATTAAGTGTCCTTTTGATTCAAAAAAATTAAGGTATGCTTTACGAATGTCTTGCGATTTCATTATCAATAATTTAGATCTGTTTTTATTTGTTTATTGTGATGTGGAAACGAAAGTTAATGTTCAAAAAAATAGCCCAACTAAAAAATAAATAGCTTTAGAATGAAACATTTCTTAAATTTGTTCGTATAACCTATGTCAACCAATAAATTTGGCACAAAAATAGTATATTTTCATATATGTCGAAGGTAAAATATTATTACGATTCAGAAAATTTAGCCTACAAACGAATTCAGACTAAAAAAAGGAAGAAGTTTGGTTATATTGTTTTGTTTTTAGTGTCTTCGGCTTTGTTTGGGTTCTTGATTTTTTTGCTATTGATTAATACCAGTTATTTCGAAACACCAAAAGATAAAATTCAGGCACGAGAAATCGAAGCCTTAAAATTAAATTACACCGTTTTGAATAAAAAGTTGGATTTGATGGATGATGTTTTAGAAGCGATTGAAAATAGAGATAACAATATTTACAGAATATACTTTAATACGACTCCTATTTCTGAAGAAGAGCGTAAAGCGGGTTTTGGAGGTGTAAATCGATACAAAGATTTGCAAGGATTTAATAATTCGGAGTTAATGGAAAACACTTCAAAACGCGTAGATGTTTTAACGAAAGAATTGGTAATTCAATCCAAATCGTTAGATGAAATTGTTGCTTTAGCGAAACAGAAAGAAAAATTATTGGCTGCTATTCCAGCCATCCAACCAGTGAAAAATGAAGATTTAAAACAAATGGCTTCGGGTTATGGTTATCGAAGTGATCCATTTACGAAAATTAGAAAATTCCATTACGGTATGGATTTCACTGCTAGAACGGGAACACCAATTTACGCAACAGGCGATGGAGTTGTCTATAAAGCAGACGCTTCGTTATCAGGTTACGGAAATCATATTGAAATCAACCACGGTTATGGATATAAAACCTTGTATGCGCATTTGAGTAAATACAATTGCCGCCCAGGTCAAAGAGTAAAACGTGGTGATATTATTGGTTATGTGGGAAGTACTGGAAGAAGTCAGGCACCACATTTACATTACGAAGTGTTTAAAAACGGAGAACGTGTAAATCCACTGAATTTCTATTACGGTAGTATTTCAGCAAAAGAATATATAGAAATTTCAAAATTAGCAAACCAAGAAAATCAATCGCTGGATTAACGATTTAAGATTGATGATTTCAGAAGTTTTGAACTTGTAATTGAATTTGAACTTGAACTTGAAAAATGCATTTAGAATTAGCACCAAATAAAAGATATTACAGCATTGGCGAAATCGCTAAAGCATTTAATGTGAATGCGTCTTTGATTCGTTTTTGGGATAAAGAATTCGATATTCTAAAACCAAAGAAAAACGCCAAAGGAAATCGCTTGTTTACGCCAGAAGACGTGAAGAATTTGCAATTGATTTATCATTTGGTAAAAGAGCGCGGATTTACATTAGAAGGAGCCAAAACACATTTGAAAGAAAATCAAAAGAAGACATTGGATAAATTTGATATTATTTCAAAATTAGAAGCCATTAAAGCACAATTAACCACAATAAACAATCAACTTTAAATAATTAATTAAACTTTTAAAACTATGAAAAAATTTTTGCCA
>VFQM010002740.1_pt1 | contig 12337 bp, 6 predicted proteins | sample 3512391 | NCBI WGS metagenome assembly VFQM01 (sample SAMN10412369, study PRJNA504923) | tailings metagenome | isolation source: Replicate 1 from Balatoc abandoned mine | place: Philippines
AGACTCAAGAAAGGTCTCAACAAAATTCAAGAAGCAGCCGCAGAAGTCGATAAACTGTCCAAAGAAGCAGAATCACAGAAGAGATTGTTGGCTGAGAAACAAGTACAAAAAACTAGAGCATTGGAGCAAATTAAAGAAAGTATGGAGCTTTCTGTGAGAGAAACCAATGATATTGAACAAATTAAACAGAAGATTAGTGTAGAAGAAGACAAGATGAAAGAAAAAGAAGCTGCTATCAATGTAAAACTAGCCAAAATTCTTCCGACTTTGGAAAATGCCAAACAATCTGTGGGTTTGGTGGATGTCAAAGATTTGCAAGAGATTAGAAATTATAATACTCCTCCGCCTGCAATTAAAGATGTGATGGAAGGTGTATTGAGACTTCTTCAAATTAGTGATACTACGTGGCAAGGCATCAAACAGTTTTTGATGAAGAAGGAAGTGATTCAACAAATCACATCTTTTGATCCAAAATCTCTCAATAAGAAATTTATTGCAGAAATTCAATCGTTTATTGAGAGCAAGGGAAATTCATTTGATGAAATTGTGGTGGCAAAGAGCAGCAGAGCGGTTGCTCCTTTGGCGAAATGGGTCAAAGCTATTGTTGAATTTGCCATTGTTGCTCAGCAAGTAAGTCCTTTGGAAGAGGAGATGAACCAAGTTCGAAAAGTACAGAATGAATACAAGGATAAATTACAGCAATGTGAAAATAGACTCAAGATTTTGAACCAGAAAATTAAAGATTTGCAAACAGAATTTGAAAGCAAGACTTCTGAAGCTGAAACAATCAAAATTGGTGTCCAACGTGCTGAGAAGACATTACAACAAGCAGATTCTTTGTTGGGAAAAATTAGTGGTGAGAAGGAAAGATGGGAAAGACAAATTTTGGAAGCATCCAATTCTCTTGCCTCACTTTCTTCCAGTTCTATCATTGCTGCTGCATACATTATTTATTTGGGAGACAGTTCTGAAGATGTGAGAAGAACCCATCTCAACAAGTGGTTATCGATGCTCAACCAGGCTGATTTTGATTTGAAGTCATTCCTCAGTTCAGAGAATCAAATGCTTCAATTCAAATCCGATGGTTTACCACCAGATGAACTCTCCATGGAAAATGCCATTATGCTTTTAGAAGCTCAACAATATCCACTTATTATTGATCCCTCTCAACAAGCCACAACATGGATTCGAAAGAAATACAAAGATAGGAGTTTAGAAATAGTGACTGCGCAAGATACAAAACTGTCCACCAGTATTGAACTCTCTGTGCGATTTGGAAAAACTCTCATCATTCTTGAAGTGGATCACATCCTTCCTGTATTGTTCCCTATTTTGAGAAAGGAAATCTTTACGCAAGGAACAAGGAAAACTATTTATATTGGAGAAAAGTTGATTGAATATCATGAAGAATTCAAGTTGTTCTTAATTACAAGAAACCCCAATTTAGTAATCTCTCCAGAAGCATTGCCTCTATTAACAGTGGTCAATTTTACTGTTACTACAAGTGGATTAGAGAGTCAATTATTGGGTATTACAATACAGTATGAAAATCCTGAATTGGAGAAGAAGAAGAGTGATTTATTAAAGAGGGAAGAGGATGACAAGATAATATTGGAAGATTTGGAGAATCAACTGTTGAAAGAATTAGCAGATTCAAAAGGCAATATTTTGGAGAATGAGTCACTCATTTCTAGTTTGAATGAAATCAAATCAAAGAGTCAACTGATTTTACAAAGTTTGGAAGAATCAAAAAAGCTCAAAAGTGATTTGGATACCAAACGAAATGCATACAAACCATTTGTTCAATTAGCGACTAAAATCTTCTTCATAGTAAGAGAGTTACACAAGATCAACCACATGTATCAATACGATACCACTACATTTTTGAAATTATTCCATCAAACATTGGAACGATCTTCTACGAATGTGACCACAGGTATTGAAACAAAAGTGGTGTTATTGTGTCAAAATCTGCAGAAAATCATTTATCACTTCATTTCTAGAAGTTTATTCAAAGAAGATTTGCTCTTTTTCGCAACATTTTTAGTTGGAAATGTAATGAAGGATAAAATAGGAGAATCTCTTTGGAATTATTTCATCTCTGGTGATGCAACAGGTGCTTTGGGTTCTTCTGAAGCAATTGTTCAACCGCAGTGGATGCCCAAAGAGAGGTTTGCTGCCTTTTGTAGTTTCCATGCCTCATTCCCTGAGTTATCTAAGAAATTATCTATCCACAATGATGCTATTTGGCAGAGATGGATAACTAGTATGAATGCAGATCAAGATTTTCCTCAAATTGTTGCCAAGAGTATTTCTGCTTTTGAAAAATTACTCATTATCAAAATACTGAGACCTGATCAACTTCCATTCGCTCTCAATTCGTTTATCAAGAATAGTTTAGCCATTACATCGATTAGTCCTCCTCCCATGAATTTTGTATCGCTCTATAAGGAAGAAACATCACAATTTGAACCTATTCTTCTCATTACAACACCTGGAGCAGATCCATCTCAGGAATTAGAAGACACAGCAGTAAAAACAGTTGGCAAAGCAAGATTTTTCGAATTAGCCATGGGACAAGGTCAATTTGATAATGCGTTGGTGCTATTAAGAAAATGTGCTAGAAATGGAGATTGGCTCTTTTTGAAGAATCTTCATTTGGTTCCTGCATGGCTTTCTGTTTTGGAGAAAGAGTTGGCTATGCTCCAGCCTGCAGAAGGTTTTCGTTTGTGGCTCACTTCCGAAGCGTCTAGCAACATTCCCACAGTTTTGTTACAACAGAGTTTAAAGATTACTATAGAATCACCCCCTGGAATTCGAAACAACTTGATGAGAACTTATGAGTTGTGGGATGAGCAGCATCTCGCAAAATCAAAGCAAGCGATTCGATCTCAATTACTGTTTACACTTGCTTGGTTCCATGCTATTATTCAAGAAAGAAGATCATATATTCCTCAAGGATGGTCAAAATTCTATGAATTTACTGCTGCTGATTTGAGAAGTGCTGTGGATGTAATTGACAGCGTTTTTGTTAGCAGTGGAAGTAATGAGCCAGATTGGAAGACCATTCATGGTTTATTTGAGAGTGCTATTTATGGAGGCAAATTGGACAATGCCTATGATCTCAAAGTACTGCAAGCCTATTTGAAAACCTACTTCAATCCATCTATTTTTGATTCCACTGGCAAAGGAATGAATAACGTCTTGTATGGAAGTATCAAAGCACCTAGTAGTAACAAACACGCTGATCATATTCAAATTATCAAATCAAGTGTACCAGAATTGAATAATCCAACACTATTTGGTCTACCCAACAATGCAGACAAATTTGTGCAAACAGCGATTTCTGCCAAATTGGTGGAAAAGCTTCAGTTCATTTCTGCATCTAGTAGCACCAATGGTGAGAAACTAACCGAAGAGAGTTGGAATTCTAAACTAATCCCCTTGATTCAATTATGGAAAAAGTTAACCTCTGATCACTATGCGTTGTTGTTTGGAGCACAATCCAACCATGACAAGATTGAAAAAACGCAATTAACTCCTCTGCAATTATGTATCATGGTAGAACTGGAGCAAATGCTTCGTTTAGTTCACATGGTAGATCGCACCTTGCATGAATTGAATGAAATTATCAAAGGAACACAGGGTGGTTCTTCTATGGCATTTCTTCATGATTTGTTACAAGACTCTGTGCCCACAAAGTGGACTAGTGTGTGGGAAGGGCCGGAGCAGTTGAAACCATGGTTATCTCAATTGCTGTCCAAAGTGGTTTCCATCCACTCTTGGAAACAACAAGCTCTCTCCGATTCCATGTATTTCCAATCGGTTGCCACGAGCCTCAAAGATTTGTTACATCCCAGTGTGTTTTTGAATTCATTGAAGCAATACACTGCGAGAGCAACAAATACTCCATTGGATAAGTTTGATCTTCTTCATGTTTCCTTTGCTATGAAACAGAGTGAAAACAAGTGTAGAGTGAAACTGAAGGGAATGGTGTTACAAGGTGCCGCGTTGGAAAATGGTTACTTGATTGAGTTACACAACACAGCAGATGTTTCTACAGTGACAGTGTTGCCAGAGTGTTACTTGTATTGGAGTAGCAAGGAAGAATTGCAAGGGAAGCAAGAACCACCACTCCTGGTGCCCTTGTATTCCCATTTGACAAGAGAGAAATTGGTAGCAGAAGTGTGTATGAACACAAATCAAAGTGATAAGCTCATCTTGGCTGGTGTGGCGCTATTTATTGACGAACAATGGTAGAAAAAATAAATTAGGAGAGGGGAAGAGAGGAAAAAATGTGTGTATAGGTTGGAGAAGAAGGGCTTATTTCTTGATGGTGGTACTAATGGTCATTTGCGAAATCATGGAAGGATGTTTTGTGACCAACACACGGTACTCTTCAAAAGAAATTTTTCCATCTCCATCGGTGTCGGCTTCTGCAAACGTAGCATCTACTAAACTCTGTAGTTGTTCCTCTGGTATTCCTAAACTATTTTCGACTAAACTAGCTCGCAATAATTTGTACAATTCATCTTTGGAAATAAAACCGTCGTTATCAAAATCCTTGCAAAGAGTAAAAAAAGAGGAGCGTAAAAAAAGGCAAGAACAAACATAGATGCGGAAGGAGAATTTGAGTTTCTCATCAATGGTTCCTTTTTCGCAAAATACAGACAAGCCGGTGATGAATTCACGAAAATCAATATTTCCATCGGTATCGCCATCGAATAGAGAGAACATACGATCTACGAATAGAGAATCTTTGAGGCCGAGTGCGGTTTGGAATTCCATCTTGTCAATGACTCCATCATCATCTCTGCTGCTAGAAATTCCACGAAATTGGTCATATAGTTTTTGAATTTCATCCATTTCAACTAACGTAAAGATTAAAAAAAATTCAGTTGCTCTGTGGTGGCATGTCATGCAAAAACAAACAGTGTGTTTCTTTGATCAATCGATTCAATTCCTGCTTTTTTAATTTTCTATTACCAGATGCTCCTTGACCTATAATGTGCAATAGTGAGAGGTGTTGTTCTCCCAAAAAATCATCAATTTTCAAACCCATTTTTTTTTAAAAAAAAAGGAGTTGGCAAAGTGATTAAAAAATGGAAATCACAGTGGGAACAAAGCTGGAAGTGCCACAGAATACTTTTTGGGGGTTTTGGGGTGCAAATAAAACAGTTATTTTGCTTGTCACTGTGGTGAATGTTCATAAGACAAAACTAAATCAAATCATTATAGAATTGGATAAGCCAGTGCAAACCAATTATGGTGCAGGACCTACTCTTCCAACAAGATTCGTCATTTGTAAAGAAGAAGTGAACAAGTTGTGCAGACTGTCTCCTTTTATGAATGATGACTGGTGGGCAGAGACGGATTTCTCAAAAGTAGAATCTCACATCGAAAATTATGAAATAGAACATGAGATTCCGTACCTTCAACAGAATGTTAAGTATTCGATTGTTTCAGCATAGACATGTTGCAAAATTAATTTCCTTCTTGCATAAAATGTTCAACAAGAGGAGTATTTGATTGGTTTCACTTTGTGTGTTAACAAAAATATTCTTTTTTGGAATCTCATCTTTGTCAACGGGCAGAAGTGACTGTCACCTGAGAATCTGTAATGGTAGAAAGATAGGCTCTAATAACTTTATTGAACTTATACTTGTTCAGGACTTTGTTTAGACTGTAAAAATCGATACAGACTGTCTTGAGATAGCATATTCATTACTATATTCTCAATATCATCAAAATCATCGACTCTTCCAGAAAATAACTGTGCTACTTGATTTTCCAATACTTGCTGTGGTAGATTCAATAAATACACTGCATTTGGTAGCAGATATTTCTTTTTCATCTCTTCTTGTTTCTCTATTCGTTTTGCCACTTTCTTTATCTGACGATACGCTTTGATATCTTCCAAAAACAATACATTCTCTTGCGTTTTTTCATGCTCACAAAATGCTTTGAATTCTTGTAACAACTGACTATCATTCATGATTTGATGAATCATACTTCTATCAACTACATTCTTTCCATCATGAATTATACTGTACACCTTTTCTTTGGGTCGGATTACATCTACCAAATCTGCATACTGTAACACAACAATAGAAAGTTCTTGCTTCACTCTCTTCTTCCCTCCTTCTTGAAGTAAGATTGATTGTTTAGAACGAATCATGTTGAATCTCTTGGCCTGTTGATACTTGTTTGTCAGTAAAAGAGTTGTCTTTTGTTCATTATTTGGAAGATTCAGATAGTCTTCAAACTGTTGCAACTGTTCAAACACTGGGAAAACTTTGGTAATATGAAGTTTCCTATTTTCTGCAGGATTCATTATAAATTCATCTTCAAATGTTGGATTCGTATGTTGAATCACTCCATCTTCATCCACAGTAAACACTGGTAAAGGAATAGATCTCAAAATATTTCTAGACAATTGTTCACCATTGGCTATCTTTTCCATCAACATTTCCAAATGTTCTGTATTGTTTCTTAACATGGCAATTTTCTCTTTCAAATTCTTTTGTTGAGTTCTTTGGAAATGCATTCTTTTGATGATCAAGAACACAACAATCACTGCAGCAACGAATAAACAGATACCAATTGGCAAGAATAGAGCTAGCCATTTTCCATAGTTTGCATCAGAATATCTTTGCAGTAACCTTGTGGAAGGTTTAAAAGTAAGCAACCATGGCCTTGTACCTATAGAGATATTATACACAGTTTCCCCAATGGTTGGTGCAGTGTTAAAATTGGTAGTTTTGACAACAGTTTGATTGGCTTGTACATCTTTCACTATCACTTCCAAATACTCACTATGAAGTAAGATATCTAAAATACTGTCTACTTTAATAATTGCTCGAACCACGCCATACACTTGTGCAGTATTTGATACATTATACACAGGAATATTCAAAAAGAAACCCAGTGTACCGTTTCGAACTATTGATATGCTTGTAGAGACAATCCCTTTTATCGCTATACAATTCACAATACCTTGTCTACGAATAGCATCACTATCCACAGCAAAACCAACATTGGAGGCAGTTACAGCGTCCAAAGGAACACTCATCTTCGCTGGATAGTAAGTATCTCGAATGGAGACAATTTTGGTTCCATTTGGTAATCGAACATCATAGACTTGATGTATAAATGGAAATGCAGTAGTGGAGTAGATGGCAGTTAATTGATTCCCAAAATCAATTCTTTCCGCTTCAGAAATCTGTTGTAAATATTGCAACACCAAAACAGTAGAACTCATCACACCACTTCTTTGAATGAAATTTGTAAATTGTTCCATGGATAGGCTGTTGGGATCAGCGCTTTCCATCATGAATGCTTGGATAGTATTCATTTGTGTGTACATGGAATTAATTCCTGCTGTAAAATCTTCAAACAACAGTTCTGAATTGGTGTTCATAAACGATGTAACTTGCTCTGTCTCTGTATTATGTAACACAAAATACAATACAATACCCAGAATGAGACCAAACATCACAAATAGGAATGCAAATAACAAAATAGGAATATCCAACAAAATGGAAGCAATTTCTTTCTTTGTATTTTTACTGGAGGAACTAGCACTCGTTTCAGAACTCAAATCTAAACTATTCTTGGACTTACTGGAAACACTTCGAGCACTATTTAATTTGGAACGAATGGACATGGAAGAGGGAGAATTGGGCAAGTCCAGCGATAAGTGGTTCTTGGCTTCTTCCCTTCTCGCATCCAGATTCTCTTCGTTCAGTTCAACCTCTCTGTTGGACATTCTTTTTTTTCTTGGGTCCAACATGAAAAGAGGAAAGTGTCAAAAGAAAGTTTTTTGTAGAGGCCAGTCAGATTTACTAAAAAAAAAGGCAAATTTGTAAACAGGTCACGTAATTCAGCCAACAAGGGGTTGCTAATGGCAGTTTTCTGTAAAGTTTAATCTGGTGGAACGCAGCCAAATATCGTGCGCTCGTCAGCTATCAAGTTTCACATCACCAAAAAAATATAGTTGGAAAGTTTTCATCTTTTTGGTTGCCGTGCCCTTGCATTTGCAATGAATACCACAAACTTAACCGAAACACTCTATTATTGTAAAGACACATTACTAAATTCTGAAGTCGCTTTCTTGGAAATTGGTTCAGATTTCTTCTCACAACGCGCTAATTTCGAAGTGCTTGTACCAATTTATGAAACTGTTCCATGATTTTTGGCGCCAGCATTTTCACACTGTAGTCTAACGTTTCTAGTATCATCTTATCGCTATCCTTGTCACTCAAATCCATTCTTAATCGACAATCCACTGTTCTTCTCACATTATACACGTTTTGCACTCCACTTAAGCAAGGCAAATTGGCATCCATCAAACAATACATCATCAACTGCAGCACATTTCCATAGCGACGCAATATTTTGAAAATCAAACAAGCAAATGTTTGAAACTGTACAAAATATTTGCTATGCATGCCACCCATTCCTTCAATCATTTCTGTAGTCATTCTCATGGGAGCAGGATAGGGTTTGGGATCTTTTCCACAAATAAAACCAAAATCAATATGGAAAAACTTTCCATGATGATCGATTAGTAAATTATCCAAATGTCTGTCTCCAATTCCTAACAAATACGTGATGACACAGTAGCCAGCACAACTTTTGACAAATTGACTCATCATTCCATCCAAAATGTGTTCCATAGATAATTTCTGATCTGCTGTCTGATTTTCATAGAACTCTTTTGCTTTGGCTTTGAAAAATTGAGAAATGGATTTGTATTTGCCAAGAATAGATGCTATCGTAGAGCTATGTGGTACTAATTCTACAAATCCACTAGTGAAACTCGTGGCTGTCACTCCATATGGTGTTAAGCAGCAATCAATTTGATTTGCTTTTAGAATCACATCAATCACACGAATCATTTGTAGTATCAATTGATCTTGTCGTAAATCATCTCCATTCTTATAAATGAGTTGTATACTGTCATCTTGATTCCCAGCAAAGGATAAACACAATGGTTCCATGGCACTTTTGAATATTTTGGCTTCTCCACTAATCATCGATACCACTGGTTTATGACAGCAAGGCAATATAATCACACTCTGTTTCGTAAATAACTGTTCCCAATAATAGGGTGCTCCTTGTAGTTTCAACACTCCTCTCAATTTCGCTATTTTTTGATTTCTCGTCAAGGAAGTATCCAATTTCAAATCTTGTGACAATTTTCGCAAGCATCCATCCAATAACTGTTGTTTGCTAATCCATTCTGCTAACTGATGATTCACATGGTGTTTCAATTCCATTATAAACTGTTGATAAAACTGTTGATAAATCAGTGCCACTTGATGTGAGTTTTTGTTTCCTTCACAACACTCCACTGTGCAATACCAAAACAAGTTGGAAATCATGGCTGTATCTTGATTTTGACACAACTGCAGTAAAAAAGTAAAAAACGCACTCTTTCCTTGCATAACAGTAGAGAAGGATTCGTAGCGCAGTGTGTTGACTAGTTGCAGCACAAATAAAGATACTTCTTGGATACTATAGTTGGATTGTAACACACGCACAGCAAGTTGACTCGCATATTCATGTGTCAACGAATTACAACACAATACTTCCAATACATCTTCCATAGATAACAAATGACATTTTGACATGTAGTACGGTATCCATGTTTGTGTGATTTCTTGCGCCAAAATAGGTTCTACAACTAGATTGGTAGTGGGACCACTACAAGGCATACAGAGTGTACAAAGCACTCTACAAAATAGTTTGGGTTCTTTCCACAAGAATTCTCTATATTTGATGACAAAACTCTTTTCTGTTTGGGGAACAATTTTGTGTGGGTAACAAATCACAGCTCTTCGATTGACAAATAACGACAATAATGTTCGCAACTCACTTTCGTCTTCTCTACAAAAAAACAACACTTGTTGTGCCAGTTGAGGAGTGGAAAATAAACACTGTAGCAAAGGAACTGCAGTAGAAGCTTCTATTTGTGGTTTGGTGAGCATTTGGCGCGCTTCTAATAATTTTTCCAACGGAATATTATGGGACACATCGTTGATGATAAATCGTTCGTAAGGAGCAAACTCCTTGGGCAATGAATTACTTCGCGTAGAAGTGGGTTGCGTAGTCAACTCCAATTCCGTCAATTTTCCACTGGAGAGAGATTGCTGTAGACTCACCAAATTATGAGAAGAAATGCTCACACTATTTCGTTGGAAATGCATTGGAGAAGCAATTTTAATCTCTTGCGGCGAAGAGGTTGGAAGTGGAGATGAAGTTGTGGGTTGTAGACCTGTAACCGTGTAACTACGATGTCTGAGTTTGTCTACACTGGGATGTTCCTGTTGTTGTTGCTGTTGTTGTAGCAGTAGAGAAATTTGTTGCGTCGTCAAACTAGCGTGTCGCTGGGGATCACTAGGAAGAGGAGAAGGAGATTTGGAATGTGGAGAGGTACTACTAGGTATAGATGAAAAAGATTGTGTTCGATTGGAAAAATTCATTTTGAGTTGCTGAATTTTTTGCGCCACATCTTCATCATAAATAGTTCCACTTTCTACCTTGTCAAAACTTGTATTTTGTTTACGAATTTGTTTCATTTTATACTGCGTAGTGTTGGTATTCTCATTCAAATTTTGAAACTGTTGTACGAGAGATTTAATTTTATTACTATTGGGCGAAGAGGGTGGTGGAGGCAGAGGAACAGAAGGAGTAGAAAGAGGAGCTGCTTTGGGATGAGGACTTGGTTTTCGTGGAGGAGAGTATTGCGACAGAAACCACTCCAAAACGGGAAGTATAATTTTGCTGTTGCATTGCATGTCCAAAAAATCTTGCCCACATACTTGCTGAAGGCATCCTACATGAGGAAATTCGTTTCGAAACCAATCTAATACTTGGTTCCAACATTCTAAAAATACAAATACATTGGACTGAATCACATGCGATGATTCCTGTTGTAAAATCATTTCTAGTAACGAATTCAATGAAGCATATTTGTGACCAAAAATTTGACGAACAAGAATACAGAGGTGCAAAAAAGAAATGGAAGAAACAGAAGAAATGGGTGGTGATGTTTGGGGAAAATGAGAAGATTGTTGAAGAATGGAATGAATATTATTGAGAAGCAGTGTCAATTCCATTGTTGTTGGATCGTTTTTTTAACGTCTTCTTCAATTTTTTTTCTAAAAAAAAGATGTTGTTTTCGAATCATGAGGAAGTATTTCAAGAAAGCAGCCAACTCCACAACACCTACTATTCTTTAGAATATTGGCAGAGTTGGATAGATAATGGAGGAGGATTGGGCTTGCTTTTATTTTACCAAAATTATTGAGAAAATTCAATGTGCTTTTTCAACTGCTGTTTCAATTCCATAATCGCTTCACCATTCTTCTTCTCTTTCACTTGGTTATCCATATCATAATTGAAACTAAGTATTTTGAAAAGTAAGTTGCTTAATTCGTCCTTGTTGCATTCTTTATAAAAAGGATGGTCTTGCGTGACGAATACAATCCTGTCTCTTTTTGTTTCTACTGTAAATTGATCCATAGGAGCTTTTTCTTCATCTATTTTATCTTCTTCTAGAATTTGCTCTAGTTCTAACTTGGTAAATGCGTTCTGGATACCAAAATCACTGCTGCGCCATATTTCTTGGATTCTTGAGTGCAATTCTGCCACATTAGTTACTCCAAATATGCTCTTCACACTATTCAGACTAATATTGGGAAGAAATACAAGTCTCAAGCACTTCAAACATGAGTTATTAGCATTTAAATACTTTAAAATGTGTTCTCGATCTAATTTAGACTCGTCTTCTCCTTTTTGATTAATCCAATAAAACCATGGATTCGTTTTGATAACATCTTTTACAATAGTCTCTTTGATTGTCTTGATTTTTTGCTGTCCATTGTTTAATATAGTAATGTCTGAAGGTTGTAATGTAATAGAAGCAGAGCATAAATAATCTTCTCCTATTTCATAATCATTGTTCTGTTGGCAAATTGCGACAAAATTTGGTCCATTCTGATCAGCTGGCAAAGCAACTAGCTTATCTAACATTCCAAGTTGTTTGTACGATTTCTCTTTCATTTCAGAAACTAGCAATGATGCTAATCTCAACTTTTGTGCTTCTGTATCATTCTTTGACTGCAATACATTCAAATCTCTTGCAAAAAAATAAGCTGGCTTTGTAAACTTAAAAGTATTAAACAGCATAAACACTCTTGTTGCAAGAAACAGTTCAAATAGGTGAGAAACGTTAAAATTACATCTTTGAAGAATATTGTCCAATTCTAGCACCCATCGTGCAATCATTTTCATTTTCAATCCAAATGCTTCATTTGATAGTGCGCCCTAA